>ENA-UEQK01000196-UEQK01000196.1-human-gut-metagenome-genome-assembly--contig:-NODE-196-length-44295-cov-11.530983_pt1 | contig 44295 bp, 41 predicted proteins | sample MGYA00242939_ERZ507942 | MGnify/ENA primary metagenome ERZ507942 (study PRJEB26167, sample SAMN06115485) | human gut metagenome | host: Homo sapiens | place: China:Chongqing | collected 2015-03-30... | reverse complement strand
CGGGCGTTCCTCCTTTTTGACCGCTCCTCCGCCCTATGAAAATGGAGTAGGGTCGGAAGGCTTGAATTTTGGGGCGCGGCTGTATAAGCGCCGGCAGAGTTCGGGCAATTCATACAGAGCGTTTAGGACGGCGCGGCAGCCGGGGGCCTGGGCGGCGTCCCCAAGACCGATGGAAAAAAAGCCGCCTGCATTTGCGGCCAGGATTCCGGCGGAGGCGTCCTCCACCACAGCACACTCATCAGGGGAAAGGCGTAATTTCCGCGCCGCCAGCCGGAACACTTCCGGATCAGGTTTCGACTTAGTAATCTGACTGCCATCTGCCACCGCGTCAAAGAATCCGTCCAGTCCGGTTCGTTCCAAAATGAGGGGGGCGTTTTTGCTGGAGGAGCCAATGCCTGTTTTCCAGCCGTTCTCCCGCAAAGCGCGGAGCACATCGACTGCCCCAGGGGCCAGTGCCTCTGGCCCCATACGCTCCAGATAGCTCCGATAAAGCCGGTTTTTCTCGGCTGCCATCTGCTCCTTCTCCTCCTGGGAGTAGGTCTTACTGCCAAGGCTCAGAATAATCTCCAGGCTCTCCATCCGGCTGACACCTCGGAGGCGGTTGTTTACCTGTTCGTCAAAAGGCAGGCTCAGCCTATCGGCCAACGCCTTCCACGCAAGATAATGGTAGTGGTCGGTATAGCACAGCACGCCGTCCAAATCAAAAATGATACCGCACATCCCCATATCAGCATTCCTCCACGGGGAGCACTTCCCAAGTCAGCGGGAATCGGTAGTCGCCCTCTATGTGGACGGCTCCATCAGACCAGGTGATATCCAAGTCGGTGCCCAGCTTGTCCCGGAAGCGGAAACGCCCGCATTCCCCAGCCAACAGCAGGTGCAGAGGAGTATTTCCGTCTGCCCGCTCTCCCGCCGGAGCGCCGGGGGCCGAGTTCGCATCCGAACGGAGCGCCAGACCATAGCCCGCCCGCAGAAAGACCGGCAGCCTCCGGTCTCCGCCCGCTACAATGGTCTGCCCTCCGGCCGCCGCGCGGCGGTCGAACAGGCCGATCCACTGTCCTTCCGGGAGATAGACCGCGCGCTTCTCGGCGTTTTCTTCCAGCAGCGGCGCCACCAGCAGACTGTCACCCAGAAGGAATTCATCTTCGCAGTCCCATACCAGCGGATCTTCCGGCCACTGATAGACCAGCGGCCGCATCATGGGCCTGGAGGCCTCCGCACAATCCAGCGCGACACTGTACAGGTAGGGCAGAAGTTCCATCCGCAGATTATGCCAGAACCGCATCTCGTCCACGAACTCCGTCTTACCGTAAGCCGCCGCCAGATTCCAAGGGCTCCGCTCATTGTTCCCCTCTCCCCCGGGCATCAACTCGCGGAACTGCCCTCCATCCGGCTCGGAGTGCCATTGCATCACCGGCACAAAGCAGGCCAGCTGTGTAGCCCTGCGGTACAAGTCCAATGTGGGGAGCGGCCCCGCAAAGCCCCCGATGTCGAAGCCCCAGAACGGGATGCCGGTCAGGGCAGCAGACAGCCCCGCCCGCAGGGCGCTGGCCAACTCGCTGTTCTGGGACTGCTGATCTCCAGCCCAATGGATAGGCGTGGTATGCTGACCAGCGTAGCCCGCCCGGCTGAACAGCGCCTGAGCCGAACCCAGATGTTTGGTGTAAGCCGCCGTATACTCCTGGGCATAGCGGTTCTTTCCGGCCCGGCCGGAGCTGCCATCCGCAAAGCGCACATCTTCCCGGTAGATGAACTCGCCTCCATCGGTCTTGAACCCGTCTATCCCCATCTCTGTGAGATAGTTTCGCTTGGAAAACCAGGTCTCCTCTGCGGCAGGGTTGGTGAAGTCGGGGATCATGGAGCCGGCGAACCAGTGTCCCTCCGGGATGGTATAGGGCCTCCCATCTGCGTTGTGGACGCAGAGGCCCCGGGCAACGGCATCCGCCCGGTCCAGCTCATTTTGCGCATTGAGCGGCTCCTCCGGCCCCTGCTTTTTGTAGACGGGGATCTGCCACAGCAGGAAACGGATCCCCTTCTCGTGAAGCCGCTGTACCATACCAGCGGGATCCGGCCAGGGGGAATCGGAAAAATCGAAGTCCTCCAGCCGGAATGCGCCGCCATTCGGCTTAGGAACATACCTTGCGCCCCGGAAAACATAAAAGGTAGCCTCATCGCTCCACGCCTCGGCCACCAAGGCGCAGACTGGAAAGCCGTGTTCCTCCGCCTGCGCCACCGCCCGCTCCACTTTCTCCTGGCTGTCCCAGTGGTTGGCGGAGATCCACGGCCCAAAGGCCCATTTGGGCGGCAGCTTTGCCGGGCCGAACAGATCCATGTAATCCCGAATGATCTCTCCGGGCATCCCCGAAAACAGCACGACGCGGCAATCCACAGGCAGCTCCGCGCAAACCGCTTTCTCACCAAATCGGAAGCTGGTGCGCTCATCCGTGGCCGCATATAGCCCGAAGCCCGTATTTGTCCAGAAGAAAGGCGCCGGGCAGTAGGTTTTCTCTCCCTGAAAGCAGAACTTCTCCTCCACCTCATTGACCGCCGTATGTCCCTTCTGATTCACGGCATTGTACTTCTCTCCCATGCCATAGGCCCCGTCATAGTGCAGGGAGACCGTCAACTCCCCCCGCTCCCCCGCAGGGCTCCAGCAGAGGGCGGCCATACCGCCCGGATAGGGAAATTCCAGGGACCGCGCCTGGCCGGAACACAAAATCTCTCTCATCGGTTCACCCCTTGATGCCGCCTGCCATCAGGCCGTTTTTGAAGTGCTTCTGCGCGAACAGGTAGATGATGATAATTGGAATCATGGAGATCAGGCTGCCTGCCATCAGCACATTGTACTCGGTATTGTACTGGCCGTTCAGTGTGGACAGGGCGATGGGCAGGGTCATCTTGGCCCGGTCAGTCAACATCAGCAGAGGCCAGAGATAGTCGTTCCAGGACTCCATAAAAGTGGTCACCGCCAGCGTTGCCAGGGTCGGCGCGCACAGCGGCAGGGCCACCCGGGAATAGACCTGGAAAATGTTTGCCCCATCCACCCGTGCGGCGTCCAAATAGTCCACCGGTACGGTACGCATCTGCTGAACCAGCATGAAAACTGCAAAGGGGCGGAAGATGGAGGGGAGGATCACACTGGCATAGCTGTCGATCAGGCCCAGCCGATTCATGATCACAAAGAGCGGGATCATAGTCACCTGTGTGGGGATCATCATGGTGGCCAGGTAGAGCTTGAGCAGTAGGTTCGCGCAGCGGAAACGGATTTTGGCAAAAGCGAAGGCTGCCATCGAGGCAGAAATCAGGGTGATGACAGTGTAGGACACGGAAATAAAGAGGCTGTTTCCAATCGTCTTTAGGAATGGAAAACGGGAAAATACCTCACCATAGGCATCCAACGAGGGCTCTGCCGGAATCCACTCAATGGGGATGGACATGAGAGCACCCCGGCTCTTGAGAGAGGTGGAGATCATCCACAGGAAGGGGATCATGGCCACCACGGCAATGAGGATGGAGACCACATAATAGCCTGTGGTGCCCAGTCTGCGTTTAGCTGTCATAGTTGACCCACCTCTCTTGGCCCTTCATCTGGATGGCGGTGCACACCATAATGATGGCGAACAGGATCCAGGAGAAGGCCGCCGCATAGCCCATGCGGTAGTAGCGGAAGCCATACTTGTAGATGCGCTCCACCATGACCTGTGTGGCGCCATTGGGGCCGCCGTCGGTCATGATCATGATTTGCGGGAAGAGCTGGAATGCGTTGATCAGGCTGACGATCAGCACATAGAAGATAGCTGGGGTCATCAGCGGCAAGGTGATCTTCCAGAACTTCTGCCAAGAGCCTGCGCCGTCCAGCGATGCCGCCTCATAGTAGGACTTGTTGATGCCCACCATACCGGACAAGAGGATGAGGCCAAAGAACCCCATATCCTTCCATACCGACACCAGTACGATAGCCGGCATGGCCCAAGCCTCGTCCAGCAGCCAGCCCGGCCCCTGTATTCCGAAAACGGCCAGGATGTTGTTGACCGCGCCATACTCCGGGGATAGCATAGACTTCCAGATCATGGAGGCTGCCACCCAGGAGGTGAGCACCGGGATATAGTAGATGATACGGAAGGCTGTTACGCCGGGGCGCTGGCGGCTGAGCAGATAGGCCACCCCCAGAGACGCCACCAGCATCAGCGGAATGTACATGATGATATAGCGGAAGGTGTTCCACAGCACCCCCCAGAACTCGGGGCTGGAGAGAATGGCTTTATAATTATCCAACCCGATAAAATGCTCCTGAAAGAAGCCGGGGGCCGTCAACTGATCCAAGCCGTTCCAGTCAGTCAGGCTGATAAAGGCGGATATGAGCAAGGGCAGCAGGGAAAATACCAGCAAGCCAATGAGGCTGGGCATCAAAAAGGGAGACGCGGTGATCAGCCCCTCCTGCCCGGGTCCCTTTCGCCGCTTCCGTTTGACTAACATGGTTGGGAAACACCTCCTCAGAAAATCGAACAGGGGAGGGGCACAAGCCCCTCCCCTGCCCCTTATCAGCTAAGGGAAATCTGCGCCTCGCATTCGCTCTGCGCCTGATCCAGGGCTTCCTGTACGGTTATGGAGCCATTGGCGGCGGCGGACAGCTTCTGACCAATGATATCGCTCATCAGGGCATAGTCCTCGATCACTGGCGGTACCACCAGATAGTCCAAGGAGTCAAACACAGCCTGGCGGTTATCGGGCGGCGTCATGTCCAGATAGGAGGCCAGGGTATCCTCGTCACTGACGGCAGGCAGATCCCAGCCCGCCTCAATGCGGATCTCAGCGGCGGCGGGGCTGGAGGCCAGCCAGGTGATCCAAGTAGCCGCGGCATCCTTGTGCTCGCTGTCGGCATTGATCACCAGGCCGTTGGAGAAGAAGTGCGTGGCCTTTTGCTCCTGACCAGGCTCAATCGTGATATCCCAATTAAAGTCACAGCCATCGGCAAAGGACTGGAATGCCCAAATACCGGTGGGGATCATGCCCAGACGGCCGCTCATGAACAGATCCCAGTCACCCATGCCGCCCATCTGCACGTCCGTGGGCTGGACGTTGCTGACCAGCACGCGGTCGGCCATCATCTGAGCGGCGGCCACGTTCTCGGGGGAGTTGATGGTAAACTCCGTCTTGTCCTCATTCAGCAGGCTGCCGCCGAACTGGGCGCAAACCTTGTAGAACTCGTTGTAAGTAAGGGGCTGGTAGTAGCCGTAAATATCATCGCCCAAGGCGCGGATGGCCTCAGCCGCCGTCTGCACATCATCCTGCGTCCAGTCTGCGGTGGGATAATCAATGCCGGCCTGGTCAAACAGGTCCTTGTTGTAGACCAGCACCACATTGGAGAAGTTGCCGGGCAGGCCGTACTGCTTGCCGTCCACGTTGAACGCGCTCAGTGCAGTCTCGTCCAGGCGGCTGAGGTCCACACCGCTGATCTCGGCCAGCACGCCCTTATTGGCATAGGAGGCGAAATTCTCGATGTTCAGCTCATAGCAGTCAGGCGCCGTGCCGCCGGCCACGCGGGTTTGCATTTGGGTGAAATAGTCATCCATGGCGATGGTTTCGATCTCAACCGTGATGTTAGGATGCTCCTCATGGAAGGCCTCGTACATTTTCTGCAGGGTTTCCTCATTGCCGCCGGACGCGTTGAAGTTGCAGTAGGTGATGGTCACAGGCTCCTCAGCCGTCTGCTGTCCGGTTTCATCAGCAGGGGCAGAAGATGGGCTTTCGGTCGGAGCACTGGACGGGCCGCATGATGAGAGCAGGAGCGCCAGCGACATTCCGCCGGCCAGGATCGCCAGAGACCGCTTTTTCATTGCATGGTTCCTCCTTTTCAAAATTAAGACATGTGTTGTTCCATTCTTACCCTATATTGAGACCTTTTCAGGTTGTCTCCGTTTTGATCTTGCGGACAGAGCCCCGCTCCACCAGGGACACCGGCAGGATCAACTCCTGCTTGGTCAACTCCGGCTCATTGATATTGCGGATCAACAGCTCCACCGCTTTTTCCCCCTTCGCTGAGATCTGCTGCTTTACGGTAGTCAGTCCCGGGGTCATGTACTGCGCAATCTCCAAATCGTCAAACCCCATAAGGGAGATCTCGTCCGGTACCTTGACACCGCGCTCATAGAAAGCTTTTGCCGCTCCGATTGCCAGAATATCTGCCGCAGCTACCACCGCTGTGGCAGGGAGTCCCGCGTCCATGAGCCTTTGGGCAGACGCGATGCCGTCTTTGTAGTCAATGTTCCCTTCAAAGACCAACTCCTCTCGGAAGGGAAGCTCATACTCTGCCAGAGCGTCCCGATAGCCGGCCAGGCGTTTCTTCATGACGCCGTTTTCCTTGATGCGGCCGCTGAAAAAAGCGACGGCACGGTGACCGCAGTCCAAAATGTACTTGGTCGCCAGATAGCTGCCGTAAGCATCGTCGATGCGTACATTATGGTAATAGTGGTCATTGCAATAGCTGTCGATCAATACGATAGGGATCCGGCTCTCCTTCATCTGCTGGTAGAAGGAATCCGGATACATGCCGATGACAATGATCCCGTCCAGATTGCGCTCCTTTGCCAGGGTCAGATAGCTCTCGTTGGCATCCGTAGCAGAGATGATCACATGGTAGCCTTTCTGTCTGGCGCACAGTTCAATGCTTCCCAATATCTCAGAGTAAAACTGGTTCTGAAACATGAGTCGGCTTCCAGCCTCGGTCTGAGGGACCACTACGCCGATCAGCCTGGAATCCTGTCTGGCGCTGCCCAGGGTACGGGCTGCCATGTTTGGTGTATAACCCAACCGCTCGATGGCCTGCTCAACCCGCCGGCGTGTCTCCTCAGAAATCGGGCGCTTCCCACTCAATGCATAAGAGACGGCCGCGCTGGTGACGCCAGCCTCTTTGGCGACATCCCTCATGGTGACCCGATTGGCCGACATGCTATACCACCTCGTTTAATTTAATCGTTTAAACTATTCCATAAGCAAATAATAGCCAATAACAACTCTATTGTCAAGATATAAATTAACATTTTTCACAAAACAATTATTGACTTGCGCCCAAAATATGTTATAGTTAGATTGCCAATGGTTTAACCGATTAAATCCGACAGTGAGGGATCTCTATGCAAGAGTGTTATTTGCCTACCGGCAACGAGTGGGTCTCTCTTCCCACTCTCCAGGCCCGCACCGGGGCGCTGGAGTCCTTTTCCTTCCTGCACATGGGATATAAGGGCCTGATCGAGCAGAGGGGCGGCGCTTCTCTCCCGCTGATGACGCCTTTTTTTGAGACGGAAGGAGAAAGGGCCTCGCTTCAGTCTCTGACCTGGGGACGGAAATCCGACTGGATTCCGACCTTCTGCGGCACGGCCGGCTCCCTAGCGGTGGAGGGAATGCTTCTGGCTCCGGTGGGGGAACGTGGTTTTCTCTATCAGCTGACAGTACGCTCCACATCGGATAAGCCGCTGTCCTCTACTTTCGGTCTGGAAGGGTGCTGGGCCTCCGCATGGCACTGCGTCAACGAAGACAAGGAGATCGACGGGGCGCGCAGATGCTACACCAGCCTTTGGAACGACAGTCTGATCTTTGATATGCGCTGCGGACTGCCCCTCTTTGCTTTTGCGCCCATGATGGATCAGCCCTGCTCATCCACCTTTCAGGAGACGGATGCCGGTATCGTCTACCGTCTGGCCCACGCCTGCACGCTGGAACCCGGAGAAGCTGTTACTGTGACCTTCTACTGGGGGGTCGGCTTCGAGGAGGTGGCGGCCGCCACCAGCGCCAAGGAGATGCTGCGCCAAGGCTGGCAGCACGAGTTACAGGTGACCACAGACTGGCTGGACGCCCGCCGCTGGCCCATTCCGGATGCCCAGTTGGAGCGCCTCTACAATACCAATCTGTTCTTCTGCCTGTTCTACTCCGCCGGGATCACCTTGGATACCGAGGAGCTGGTTCTGGTCACCAGCCGCAGCCCGCGCTACTATGTGAGCGCGGCTTACTGGGACCGGGACAGCCTGCTGTGGAGCTTTCCTACGGTAGTGGACGCCGACCCGGCACTGGCCCGCCGGATGCTGGACTATGTATTCGGCCGTCAGCGGCGCAACCTGGGCGTCCACTCGCGGTACATCGACGGCACAGTCCTGGAGCCTGGTTTTGAGCTGGATGAACTGATGGCCCCGGTGCTGGCCCTGGAGCGCTATGTGGGTGCCACAGGCGACCGGGACTGTCTGGAGGACAACGCGATCCGCTCCGGGCTTACGGATATTCTGCGCACCTTGCGCACCAAACGGCACAGGTCGATCGCACTCTACGAGACCTTCCTTCAGCCCACCGATGACGTGCGCAGCTACCCCTACCTGACCTATGACAATGTGCTGGTATGGAAGGCGCTTCGCGCGCTGTCCTCCCTGTATCCTGAAACATACGGCGACCTTGCCGGGGAGGCGGAGGAGCTCCGCCGGTCGATCCTGGAGCACTGTGTTGTCCAGGGCCCGAACGGCCCATACTATGCCTGGTCCACGGATCTGGAGGGCCATACAGATGTATATGACGAGCCGCCAGGAAGCCTGCTGCTCCTGCCCTACCTGGGCTTCTGCGCGCCGGATGACCCCGCATATCAGAATACAGTGCGTCAGATCCGCGCCCCGGAGTATCCTTACAGCTTCGCCGGGTGCGCCTTTGCGGAAATCGGCTGCGCCCACGCCCCCCATCCCTGGATGTTGAGTGTGGCCAACAGCCTGCTCAGCGGGGAGGCGGAGCGGTCGTTGGATCTTCTGCGTCGGGCGGTGATGGACAACGGCATCGTCTGTGAGAGCATCGATGAGCACACGGGCCGATCCGCGACGGGAGACGCCTTTGCCACTTGCGCGGGGTTTGTGTGCCACGCCCTGCGGTATGCGTTAGGAGGCGTGTCCTATGAGAACTGACGTGAAGCGCCGGGGCTGGACAATTTCAGCGGAGGGGAACGATCTTGCCGACCGCTTCCTGGAGAGCGTCTTCTTTACCGGCAACGGCCGCATGGGGGCCCGGGGTTACCCCGCTTACCGGCCGATCCGCCGGCCGTTGGACGCCGGACTTTTCTTGGCTGGCTTTTATGACCGGATCTCCGACAGCACAGAGCTGACGGATTTTGTCAATCTGCCCACCCCTATCTGGTACCAGATCCGATTGAATGGCCGCATACCGGCCATTCCCTCCCATTTGTCCCGCGCGCTGGATCTCCGTACAGGTCTGCTCACCTTCCGTTACCGGCTGAGTATTGCGGATGACTGGGTGGATGTGCAGGAACAGCGTTTTTTCTCCTTGGCCAAGCCTAGCTTTCTGTTCCAGCGGCTTGAATTCCAGGGCCGCGGGCAGGTGGAGCTTTTGGCCGGGATCGACCACCAGAGCTGCAACAGCCCTATCCCAGACGATCAGGTGAAGGAGAACACCCAGATCATCCAGATGACCCGTTTCTGCTCCGGCGAGGCGACCGACGCCGGATTCACCGCCCGCTATAAGACAAATCATACAAGGCTGGAACTGGCTCAGACGGTTTCCTGCCGCACAGAGGGCTTTTCATCCCCCGCTTTTGTTGCAGATACCGGTGACGGCGTGGGAGTGCGCTGCACCAGTGACGCTTCCGATGCTCCCATCGCCTTGGAGATCGCCGCCCGGCTGACTTCCAGCCGCGATGTGGATCCCCTGCTCCAGCTGGATGTGGAGCCAGGCTGGGACTTTGTAAGTGCGCTGGCGGAGAATCAGGCCGCATGGGAGCAAAAGTGGGCGGACTGCGACATTGTCATGGAGGGGGATGACGACGCGCAGACGGCGCTGCGTTATGTGATCTACCAGTTGGCGGCCAACTGCTCTCCTCGGGACCACACCGTGAGCATCGGGGCTAGAGGGCTCACCCACACGCGGTACAAAGGCTGCTATTTTTGGGACACAGATCTCTTTCTGACGCCCTTTTATGACCTGACCGATCCACAGGCTGCCCGCAGTCTGGCGGGCTTCCGGGTCGGCACGCTTCCCCAGGCCAGAGCGCATGCGGCGCGGATGAATGGCGCCGGGGCCCGCTACCCTTGGATGGTGTCTTATGACGGCACCGAGCAGTGTGAAAGCTGGGACATCGGGTGCAGCGAGGTCCACGTCACCGCTGACGTGGCCTATGCTCTGGGCCAATACCTGGATTGGACCGGCGATGACAGCCTGTTCTTCCAGGGGGGCGCACAGGTGTTGGTGGAGACAGCCCGCTTCTGGGTCAGCCGTTACTCTCCCGCCCCCGAAGCCGGGAAGGTCAATCTGCTGTTCTGCAAGGGCCCGGATGAATACTGCGGCATTACCAGCAACAATCTTTTCACCAATGCCATGGTAAAGCACAATCTCTCTCTGGCGCTGACCGCCGCCGCACGGCTGAAGAAAGAGGCGCCGGAGCAGTATGCGGCCCTGAGCCTGTCCAAAGCGGAGTGCGCTGCTTGGGAGATACTACGCGATGCCATCCAGCTTCCCAGGGATCCAATCACCGGTCACTACCGCCAGGACGATACGTTCCACCTGCTGGAGCGCGTTGAGCCGGCGGAGCTCAAATCCGGCGACGAGGCCAGCTATCACCAGGTCTGCTTCGACCGGCTCCAACGCTATCAGGTGATCAAGCAGGCGGATACGCTGCTCCTTATAACCCGTCTGCCAGAGCAGTTTACCGAAGAGGAAAAGCTGGCCGCCTGGGAGGACTTTGAGCCCCTGTGTATCCATGACTCCACCCTCAGCTTTGCCAGCCACGCCCTCTTTGCGGCCCAGAATGGCCTGGCAGAGGCCGCTGAAGCCTACTGGCGGAAGGCCCTCTATCTGGACCTGGAGGAGGTTATGGGCAACACGGGCAAGGAAGGGCTCCATCTGGCCTGTCTCGGTGAGACTTGGAATACAGTTATCTTTGGCTTTGCCGGACTGCATATCGAGAACGGCGTTCCAAAGTTGTCCCCTCATCTCCCCAATGGCCTTGTATCCATGCAGTTTCACTTTTATTATCGTGGGCAGCGATATGAAGTTCAGATTGCTGAAGGGGCTTCCAAAATTTTTATCGCCCCAAATAAATCATAATTGCTAATCGCATTCGTAGTTTATTGCACGCTCTCCCAGACCTACTATCAGTAGAACCTACGGACTTGTGCCATAATACTGCTCGTATGGAGCATCCTGCTGCTGTTTTTCTTCCATAGATCGTCGATTGAAAGATTTTTCTATTGAGAGACGGAAGCAACTGCACTCCAAATGGTGCGGCCGCTTCGGGGCACAGTCCAAGTTCCTTTCCAATGCGTACCGCGTTTTCCTGCGGAGACATCCTGCCTCCTCATAGCCATAGAGAGAGGCGTTGTATACCGGCAGTCCGGCCGTATGGAAGGCACTGAGCAGCAGTTCTCCGCGGCAGAGAGTCCCATCAGGGGATATGGCAGCACTCACGCCCAGCCAGCCGTTTTGATAGCACCGCTGGATACTGAGCTCGGACCGCTCCTTTGGGGAATCGCAGGACAAGGTACTTCCATCGAAAGCCTGGAACAGCACGGTAGCCCACTCCCGGACTGTGATGGGACGCTCCGGGCTGAAGCTGTGTCCGCCCGTACCGGCTGTGATCCCACACTCCGCCAGATAGGTCACGCTCTCATAAAAGGGAGAACCGGCGGGGACATCGGAAAATCTGCCCGCGGCGGAGGCGGGGAGCCCCGCCATCTGTAGGCTGAGGAACATTGCCGTACACAAGGCAACGAGTCGTCTCACTTTCATATGTCAATCTGACCTTCCTTCACAAAATAATATGGGTATGGACCTTTGAGTTAGTAAAGGTGACAGGCCCGCCCCCTATAAAGGGGCGGGCCTGTTCGCTTTTGGATCACCACTTCGAGAGGATTTTGCCGTACATCTGCTTTTTCTCCTCCGCATACCGCTGGACTACCAGAATCACGGTGTCTCCTACCAGGAAATCGGAGTCCTCATGCTGGTAGGAGTAATACACATGCACACGGTCCCATCCGGGAGATTGCAAAACACGCCGCCGTATTTGCCGGCGATCATGGCCTGCCGTCGGCTGCCGATGGGATGCCGCTCTCCGCGCCGCCATAACCGCTCCAAAAGACAATTATAGTCGATGCCTAAATTTCATTTTCCAGATCGCGGCTGTCCGTCAGAGGGCGGGCTTCAATCTTCTTCCATGCCGCACTGACCGGACGCTTGCTCCGCTCTAGATATGCAATTATTCTACTATTTCCCACCTCTGGAGAAAGGCTCTATGCAGGACCAGGAAAGCAGACAAAAGCAGAAAATTCACACGCACTTTGCTTTGTAATATACTAAAAACGCACATTTTGATTCTCGCATGGATCACACTGTAAAAACCAGGGATATTTTAACTTATCACTATATCGAAATTAGATATTTTTATTATAATTTTAGGAGTGTTCTCCGATGAAGAAAAAGGACACGCTTGGCAGGCGTTTGTGACCTACAATCCGGGAAATCGGAAACCGCCACGGATTATCGGTCACAAACCTTAAATCCGCACTTGCGGAGTCGTTCAACGACCGCCGTAAAGGATGGGCAGATGAAAATGTGGAGTATGGAGAGGAAACCATCGGCGGCTATCTGTATGACCGGACTTGGCCTGATATGGAGTGCCAGACTTGTATAGACATAGTGACAGCCGCATTTGAAAGCGCCATTCTATCCGACAGAACGAATGAGAATGCCATCAGAAAGGGACAGCAACAGGTCAAAAGCGAGATTGAGCGGCTTTATCGGGAATACGAAAGGAAAGCTTATCTCGATACCTATACCCAGGAAATTTCCGTAGAAACTCTGAGGGATTACATGCTCCATATGGAGCCCACAATCGCACAAATATTGCTTGATAATCTGGCCGCCTGTAAAAGCCTTGACAGCTATGATATTGCTTTCAGGAAGGCTATCAGTACCTTTGAGGATGACCGCATAAGACACATAACAGAAGCAATCAACCAGCGCAAGCTGTCTTTTTTAGTAGGAGAACTCAATCATAAACTTTTTTCCCCGGACCTGTTTCAATGGCTGGCAATTTGGAACAGGGGCCGATCTAAAATTTCAAAGTCCGCGGAACGCATATCCCAGCTTGCGGAGAAGCAGGCAAGGGAGCTGGAATGGAATGAGGATAGCTTTCAATCCATGTTCGCCGTTGTCACACATATCACAGGGGATGGCACCCCGAAAAGCCCTATTTATCGCCGGGAGGAGCTGAACTTACTGCTCCTGTTTAAGTATTGTTTGGACGCTGAGCAGAAAGCCTCCGTACTGAGGGATTACACAGTGTAGGGAATGCCCACCGTGCCACAGCCGCCTCAGGCGGTCAGGACCGAAAAAAGTCTGTCCCGGTTTCGTAAGAGTCGGGGCAGTTTTTTCGCAAGTGGCTACACCAGTCTTGACGGCCTGTTTCGCCTGTGTCGTATGGTAATCAAGCAAGCTCGCAAGCGAGACTTGCTGACGCAATTACTACAGGACGGAGGCGCCGGGAAATTCAAGGCCATAGCGGAGGCCCACGGCCTTACCTGTGTCCTCTGCGGACAGTACGAGTGGAACACTATGCCGGGGGGCAATCTGGTTGAATACGCACTTTCAAAGGGGTGGAACGAGATACGGATCGGACGGAGCAGCCTTCCCCCCCGTTCTTCCACTCCGGAGCTGCGGGGACGGCCCAGGGCGGGGCGGGGACGTCGGAAAAGGTCTCCCCTGCGGCGCTGGCCGGGACAGGCAAGCCCACGGCCAGCGCCTGGGATAAGTCGGTGACTTTTTTCTTCATATCAGCGGCCTCCTGTGCTTTTGCTTCTCTTGCGTCGGGACCCTTGGGGGGCGGCTGCCCCCTGTTGGCCCTTCCGCAAGAGGCAAAAAATGCTGTGCGGGGTATGTATATCCCCACACAGCATATCAGTCTGCAACACAGCCGCTAAAACCCTCTTGCCAGAATGGGGCAGGAAAGGTTATAACAACAGCGTAGTACGGATTTTCCGTTGTATGGGTGGTCGTGTCACCCACATAGGGCCTCAGGCGCTCGCTACACCTGGGATCCGACGCAATATTTCTGTACCTCTTGGCTCCTATATTACCCAGTCAGAGCAAAATTGACAAGCCCTTTTTTCACTTTCTGGGCCCGGTCCCTGTCCTGCCTCTCTCATGGAGCAGGACGGAGGCCGAATATCGTTTATTGTCGGGCAACTGTTAGAACTTCCCAAGTGTGGGAGCGGTTTCTGTATCTATATTTTAAAGTATGTGAAAGGTCGGTCTCCCATTTCGGTACCGCCTATCTGGTTCCATTCATCAAAGAGGCCAACTCCTCCTGGGAGATCCCCTATATGCTTCTCAGATGAATGAGCTGCTTTGATACACTTACGGTTTGAATCCTCCTTAAGTTCAGCCGTGACCGGCCGTACTTAAATCATGCATGTTTCAGCGGCTGCATACCACCTACCACCTGCACTCAAATCCGCAACTCCGGGTTGCACTCCCTCCAAACAGGGCACCAGCAGCACATGTTCTCTGTCTGAAACGGCTCTCGTCGTTTTATTCCGGCTTATGGGCAGACAGGAGCAACATCATGGGCCGGCGCAGCTCGTCGGCCATGCCGGGCACGTCCATCAGCCGGGGATCGGGCTTGGGCTCCACCAGGGCCTTGAGGACAAACCCGGTCTCCAGCAGGGTCTGGACATAGGTGGTCAGGGTGTGGTGGTATTTGACCACATCGCAGCCCAGGAAGCGGGCGGTGCGGCGGCCCTCGGTGAAGTATCGGTCCACAGGCCAATGGAGGGGCGCACCGCCGGGGCCTGGGTACCACTCCTGGGAGCCCTCGGCGGTAAAGACCGGGTGCTCGCAGGAGAACACAAAGTCCCCGCCGGGGGCCAGCCAGTCCCACACCCTGCGGAACACCGGCCCCAGCTCCTCCACATAGTGAAGGGCAAGGGAGCTGAGCACCGCCTCAAAGGAGGCGGGCGGGAAGTCCACCTCCTCCATGGCCCCCCGCACATAGTGGATGCGGCCGTCGAAGGTATCCGCCCGCGCCTTCTCCAGCATCTTCTCCGACAGATCCACCCCGATCACCGCCGCCGCGCCGTGGTCGGCGGCGTAGCGGCAGTGCCAGCCGAAGCCGCAGCCCAGATCCAGCACCCGCTTGCCGGAAAAGTCGGGGAACAGCTTTTGCAGCGCGTGCCACTCCCCGGCGGCGGAGAGGCCCTCCACCGACCGGGGGAAGCGCCGGTACTGGCTAAAAAACCCCGGGTTGTCGTAGTTGTTCTCCTTCATATATTCTCTCTTCCTTTATCCCCGGTAGGGCCGGTAGCCGCCGCCCCGCCGCCTGCCGCCGTAGCGGCCCCGGCGGTGATGAAAGCAGAGCCGCCACACCAGGAACACGACTGCGGCCAGCACCAGCACCGCCGCGAGCACGGCCAGCCAGCCAAACAGGTTGAGGTTTTTCAGCAGGTTCAGGGGGTTCCAGGTGGCGTGCTCTACCTTGCGCCCCTCGGGGGCGGCATAGCGGCCGTCCACCTCTCCCATGGACTGGAGGTAAGAGGCCAGGGCGTACCATTCCTTCACCTCGGAGCCGTTGGGGTTGTAAATAATGTGCTCCTCATAGTCGGTGATCACATTGCCCTGGGCGTCCTTGGGGGTGATGGCCAGGATGCCGAAGGACTGGTCGTTGACGGTGCCCAGCATCTGTCCGGTGTAGAGTCCGGTCACCACCCGGTAGAGCCGGTCGTCGTCGATGGGAACAGCGGAGCCGTCGGGCAGCACCTGGGCGCAGTCGGTCACCTTATTGAACATCATCCGGTGGGGGTTCCATGTCCAGGTCATGCCAGCGCCGTAGATCTGGGCCTCCGGCATGAGAGCGGTCACCGAGGCGTCCACCTCAAAGGCGTCCTTCAGCTCTTTCCCCGTCAGCCACACCGAGATGAGGGGATAGCCCGGCGTCCCGTCCGCCCCGGAGCCCAGGGAGGAGACATTGAACACGTCGGAGGTGGTGATCTCCCCAGCGGGGAAGGAGCCGCGGATCACCCCCGCGGCCACCACCGCGAAGTCCACCGGCACGTAGTCCGCCCCCTCCGCCTGCTGCACGGCGTATACGTAGGAGTCGGCAATCAGGCTGCCCAGGGTGTCCTCCCGGTGCTCCGCGCCGAACTGACCGATGGGGGTAAAGGCGAAGGGGGAGGTCGCCAGCACCTCATCGAAGCCTACGCCGTAGTCGTCCAGATACTGCTCCTCCACCAGGGGGCGGAAGGACGCCGCCAGGGCCACCATGTCCGGATCCTCCGCCACCGTCTCGTCCACGGGGAGCAATCGGTAGTCGGTCACGGTTTTCTCCCCGTTTGGCTTCCACTCCACGGTGAGGACGCCCAGGTTGGCGGTGTACTCCCCGCAGGACACAATCAGGGTGTCCCCCACACGCAGGGGCTCGTCCAGGGTGGTGTGGGTGTGGCCGGAGAGGATCACGTCGATGCCGTCCACCCGCCTGGCCAGCTCGTAGTCCTCGCCCTTTCCCCTGCCGTCGGTGCCGCTGTGGGACAGGCAGATGATAAAATAGGGAGCGTTCCGGGACAACAGCTCTTCCTCCAGGGAGGCCACGGTGCGCTCCGCCGCGTCGGCGGCGGGCTCGAACTCCATGCCCGACATGGGGGCGTTGCTGTCCGCCTCCTCCCCCATCAGGCCGAAAATGCCGTAGTTGACGCCGCCCCGCTCCAGAATCAGGTAGTCCCCGATGCCGTAGCGGTCCCACGCCGCCCAGGTGTCCGCGTCCTCCTCCGGGGGCTTGTAGTTGGCCTGGACAATGGGGGGCACCGGATCGCCGCTGTCCACGGCGGCGTTGAGCATCTCCGCCAGGCCGCGGGCGCGGTAGTCAAACTCATGGTTGCCCAGCGTCGTGGCGTCGTACCCCATCGCACCCAGGGCCCGCAGCTCCGGGGCCTCCGTGGCGTAGATGGTCTGGAACAAACTGCCCATGGAAAAGTCTCCGGCGTCCAGAACCAGGGCGTCCGGGTGGGCTGCCCGCTCCTGTTGGATCAGGGTGGCCAGGCGGGTATAGCCGCCGTATTCCCCGCCCTCCTCATCCGGCATGGGGAGGAAGTGGTCGTGGGTGTCATGGGTGAACAGAATCGTCGTTTCATAAGTGGGCGCGTTAGCAGAGGCCAGTCCGGCCAGCGCCCCGGCCAGCAGACAGGCCGCCAGGCCCAGCCGAAGCGCGCGTATGCGAATCGGATGATGCATCTCATTCCCTCCTCTGCCCCTAGTTTGCCACATTTCTCCGAAAAAGGGAAGCCCCAACCGGGCCTTTGAAATTTCTCTTGACACTACGCCAACGGTCTGCTATACTATCAGAGCAAAACAAAGCAGGATCGGTGCCCCCATCCTCACCTCCAGCCCACGGCAAAGAGGTCAATCAGGTTTCCCGTGCGCGCCCGATGCGGCGCGTGCGTGTTCAGGTTGGATGCGGGTACCGGACTGGTAGCCGTTTTTTTGTATGTATCTGAGAATTGGAGGTGCTTTCGTATCAGCAAACAGGGTCATCAAATCAACGAAGAGATCCGCGACAAGGAGGTTCGCCTGGTCTCCGACACCGGAGAGCAGCTGGGCATCATGTCCGCCCGGGAGGCGCTGGAGCGCGCCATGGACGCGAATCTGGACCTGGTGAAGATCTCTCCCACCGCGAATCCCCCCGTCTGCAAGCTTATGGACTACGGCAAGTACAAGTTCGAGCAGACCAAGCGGGAGAAGGAGGCGCGGAAAAACCAGCACGTCGTGGAGATCAAGGAAGTCCGCATGTCTCCCAGTATCGACGTAAACGACTTCAATGTGAAGCTCCGCAACGCCCAGAAGTTCCTGGCCGAGGGCAACCGGGTGAAGGTCACGGTCCGCTTCCGCGGCCGCGAGATGGCTCACACCGACATCGGCAAGGGCCTGCTGCTCAAGTTTGCCGAGCAGTGCGGCGAGGTCGCCACGTTGGACAAGGACCCCAAGCTGGACGGACGGCACATGTCCATCTTCCTCTCCCCCAAGGTTGCCAAGGAAGCCAAGAAGTCCTGAACCCCGCACGTTTTGAATTGAAAGAAAAGGAGTTTTACCACCATGCCTAAGCTCAAGACTCACAGCGGTGCGAAAAAGAGATTCAGCCTGACCAAGTCCGGCAAGGTCAAGCGCGCCCACGCCAACAAGCGTCACCTGCTCAACGGTCACGACAAGGACACCAAGCGCAAGAGAGGCCTCCGCGCCGGCGCTTATGCGGACAAGACCAACGAGCCCGCCATCAAGCGCATGATCCCCTACAAATAAGATAAGACTGATTTTTACCTTAACATAGGAGGCTTTTTACAATGGCTAGAGTCAAAGGCGCGATGATGACGCGCAAGAGAAGAAATAAGGTCCTCAAGCTGGCCAAGGGCTACTGGGGCGCCAAGAGCAAGCACTTCAAGATGGCCAACGAGCAGGTGATGAAGTCCCTGTCCTACGCCTACACCGGCCGCCGCCTGAAGAAGCGCGACTTCCGCTCCCTGTGGATCACCCGCATTTCCGCCGCCTGCAAGATGAACGGGATGAACTACTCTACCTTCATGAACGGCCTGAAGAAGGCCGGTGTGGAGATCAACCGCAAGATGCTGGCGGAGCTGGCCGTCAACGACAAGGCCGCTTTCACCACCCTGACCGAGCTGGCCAAGTCCAAGCTGGCCTGAACTACTCCCACGTTCTACCGGCCGCAGCGTGCGCTGCGGCCGGTTTTTTGCTATGCAAAAGCATAGCAAAATTGGCCATGTGCCGCTTTCAGCGGCACGGCCATAAAATTAAAAGCGCGGGGGCCGGGACGGCCCACATGCGCAAAAACTTCATGCGCCCCGGCTTTTGTCTGCGTTCGTGGTGCGCCCGTGGCGCATGAAGTTTTATTCCTGTTCAATACCCATTGTATACGCCTCTGCCCCGCGGCGGAAAAGCTGCAAATTTCCTGCCGGGCGGGCCGGGTGTGTCCCCTGCTCTGCCCGCCTGTCAAGGCCCAATCAGACGAAAAACCAGTCAGTCACCGCCCTGTTTTTTCTGTTTCGCCCCCATTTCCCCCTGGATTTTTTCTCCATTTATTTGACATAATTCACCCATCTCAGCGCCTCTACAGAGAGTTATTCACATTGTCCACCGGGTTTTCCACCCCCTCTCCTCCTTAGCGTCCCAGTCAGTTATGCACTTATCCACCCAGTTATCCACATGCTTCAACCGAAGTCCCCACTTTTGGCCGCTTCGGAGTCATAGTAGACATAACACAATTTTGCATCCCGTTGCCGCCCTCTGTCAAAAATGCACCGCCCCGGAAACCAAGGTTTCCAGGGCGGTGCATTTTCTCTCAGCCCTGCTCGATGGAGCGAGTGGCATAGGCGTTGAGGGCTAGATCCCCCCGGCGGCCCGCCTGATACTCGTAGTAGGCCTGGCAGCCAATCATGGCCCCGTTGTCCCCGCACAGAGACAGGGCGGGCAGGTAGAGCCTGTGGCCGCTGGCCCGGCAGGCCCGCTCCAGATCGGCCCGGATGCGGCTGTTGGCCGCCACCCCCCCCGCCACGGCCACCTTGCCATAGCCCGTCCGGCGGGCGGCCTCCATGGTGCGGGGCACCAGGGTATCGCTCACCGCGACGGCAAAGGAGGCGGCCAGGCCAGGGAGATCCAGCGTCTCCCCCTTCTGGGCGGCGTTGTGGGCCAGGTTGAGCACCGCCGTCTTGAGGCCTGAAAAGGACATGTCCAGCGGCGCGTCGGCCACGTGGGCACGGGGGAGCTCATAGCGCCGGTCGTCCCCCCCCTGGGCCAGCGCGTCCATGGGCGCGCCGCCGGGGTAGCCGATGCCCAGCACCCGCGCCACCTTGTCGAAGCACTCCCCCGCCGCGTCGTCCCGGGTAGCGCCCAAAATCGCCATGTCCGTGTAGTCCCTCACGTCTACCAGCATGGTGTTTCCGCCGGAGACGCACAGGCAGACGAAGGGGGGCTCCAGCTCGGGGTGAGTGATGTAGTTGGCGGCGATGTGGCCCCGGACATGGTGCACCGGGATCAGCGGTACCCCCAGTCCATAGGCCGCCGCTTTGGCGAAGTTGACCCCCACCAGCAGCGCACCGATGAGGCCGGGGGCGTAGGTGACCGCCACGGCGTCGATGTCCGCCCGGGTCAGCCCCGCCCGGGCCAGGGCCTGGTCGGCCAGGCCCGCGATGGCCTCCACGTGCTTGCGGGAGGCGATCTCCGGCACCACGCCGCCGTAGACGGCGTGCATATCCGCCTGGGAGGCAATCACATCGGACAGCACGGTGCGGCCGTCCCGCACCACCGCCGCCGCAGTCTCGTCACACGAGGATTCAAAGGCCAGGATATTCATCCGAATCAGTCCTTTCTTGCGGGATCGTCAGGTACATATCAGGCGGCGGAAAAAGCCGGCTCCGCCTCAGTGCTCGTCTGCCAGAATGTGGATCACCCGCCGGAACAGCGGGTTCGGGAGCTGGCTCCGATACAGACCCCGGTGGGCGTCCTGGAGCCGCTCCGGCTCTGCTGCGGCCTCCTCCGGCCACACCAGCATGGCGTATTGCACACCGAAAATCCGGGTCTGGTAGTCCAGCCGCCGGAAGCCGGAGCGCTCATAGAAGGACAGCCGCCTGGCCCGCAGGGCGTTTTCCTCCGGCGGCACCCCCTCCTCCTGGGCCTCCGCCTCCACCAGCAGGGAGCAGCCCCCATAGCGGGCCTGGAGCAGGGAAAGCGCCAGGGTGCCGGTTCCCCGCCCCCGGCCCTCCCGGCACACGGCCAGATAGTCCAGCAACGCCACGCCGTACGCCTCCGACCGCCACAGGAAAGCGTACGCCAGCAGCTCCTCTCCCTCGTACATCCCCCAGGTGTCGTATACCCCTGCCGCCCGCAGGTGCTCCATGGAGGCAAGAGGCCGCCGCTCGCTGGGCGGAAAATCGGACCGTACCCGCTCCCGGTACACCTGCCGGAGCTGCCGGGCGGTGAGCAGACGCAGCTCAGCCATGGCGGTCAAACTCCACCGTCATCAGCAGGGCGTCCTCGTGCTCGGCACGGTAGTAGTTCTTCCGGCGGCCCACCTCCCGGAAGCCCAGCTTCTCATAGAGGGCGATGGCGGGGGCGTTGCCCGCCCGCACCTCCAGGGTGAGGAAGGCCAGGTGCTCCCGGCCGTACTGTATGTATGCGTCCAGCAGGGCCTCCGCGATGCCCTGGCGGCGGTATCGGGGGGCCACGGCGATGCGCTCCAGGGTGCCCTCGTCCAGGATCACCCGCACCTCGGCGTAGCCCAGCACCGTCCCGTCCTCCCCCACGGCCGCCGACAGGGAGAGCAGCTCGTTGTCCAGCTCACCCGCCAGCTGCGCCTCCGTCCAGGGATCGGAGAAGCACTGCCGCTCCAGCTCCGCCGCCTGGGGCAGATGGGCCCGCTCCATGGGGATCAGCCTGTAGTTCATCCCTCCGCCCCCCTCAGTAGAGCGCCCGCAGCAGCAGGGCCGCCAGCAGCACCAGGAACAGGACGCTGCCCAGCAGCAGCAGGCCGCTGCCGGCCAGCCGGCTCCAGGCCAGCCGCCGCCCCGTCCACTTCCACAGCCGGGCGTCCAGCCGCCGCAGGAAGCGCCGCAGCCTCTGGGGCCGGAGGAGCACCGCCGTCCCCAGCGCGGCCAGCGCCAGCCCCAGCAGGCAGAAACACACTTGCAATTGTATCATGTCAACACCTCTGTTACATCCAGTAGGGCGGCTCCGGCGACGCGCCGGGGGGCGGGTCTATGACCACGTCCGTCCGGGCCGGGCCGTAGATGGCCCGGTGGGCCTCCTTGAGATCCGCCCGATCCGCCGGGGCGGGCCCCAGCACAAAGACCTGGCAGAGCAGGCCGCAGTTGAAGCTCTCATACACGGGGGTGCAGCCGTTTCGGGCATAGAACCCCAGGCGGCGCAGCCGCAGGGGCCGCTCCTCCTCCGGGCCGCCGGAGCGCTCCGCCTCGGCCTCGACGAGTACCGTCCGCCGCCCCGTCTCCCGGGCGGCCAGCATCTTCAGGATGGCCCCGCCCAGACCGCCGTTCCGGCGGGCGGCAGTCACCCCCAGATAGTCCAGAAGCACATAGTCCGGCCACTCCGGAGTGCTCCACAGGGTGGCGTAGCCCAGCAGGGCCGCCCCATCGTAGAGGCCCAACAGCTCATAGCAGCCCTCCGCCGCCAGGGCGCGGATGGCCTCCAGCGGCTTGCACTCGCAGGCGGGAAAGGAGGCACACAGCTCTTGGGTGTACCAGTCCGCCCAGTCCCGGGCGGGAATGGGGCGCAGATCCATTAAAGCTCCTCCCCTTTCATGCTATCCCAAGCCTACAGCCGCCAAAATCAGTGAGAGGATGGAAACCAGGATCACCACCGCTGGGATGATGATCATGGCCGTCCCCAGCACCTTTACGGTCGCCAGATAGTACTTCGACGGCTCTCCCCCCTCTGTGTCCAGAGCGTGCTTCAGCTTCCAGCACCAGTCCGGCTTGCGCACCATGAAAATCCCTAGAACAATGATCGCCGCTGAAAGCAGGCAGATTCCGAGATAATCCATACATGCTCCTTTCTCCGTCAGCCCTTGGCCTCCGCCCAGCTCTTGCCCGCGTGGGCCTCGGCGGTGAGGGGAACGGCCAGCTCGGCCACATGCTCCATCTCCTCGGCCAGCAGGCGCTGCACCTGCTCCGCCTCCCCCTCGGGGCACTCCACAATCAGCTCGTCGTGGACCTGGAGCACCAGCCGGGCCTCCAGCCCCTCCCGGCGCAGGCGGCTGTCCACGTGGAGCATGGCCTTTTTAATGAGATCGGCGGCGGTGCCCTGGATGGGCATGTTCAGCGCCACCCGCTCGCCGAAGGAGCGCAGGTTGAAGTTGGAGGACTTGAGCTCCGGCAGCCACCGGCGGCGGCCCATGAGGGTGGACACATAGCCGTCGGCCTTGGCCCGCTCCACCACCTGGGTCATATAGGCGTGGACGCCAGAATATTTCTCAAAGTACTTCTCCATATACGCCTTGGCCTCCGCCCGGGTCACCCCGATGTCCTGGGACAGGGAGAAGTCGGAGATGCCGTAGACGATGCCGAAGTTCACCGCCTTGGCCCGGCGGCGCATCTCGTGGGTCACCTGCTCCGGGGGCACGCCGAACACCTGGGAGGCGGTGACGGTGTGGATATCCTCCCCGGTGCGGAAGGCGGCAATCATGTGCTCGTCCCCCGCAATGTGGGCCAGCAGGCGCAGTTCAATCTGGGAGTAGTCCGCGTCCACCAGCACCCTCCCCGCCGGGGCCACAAACATCTTGCGCAGCTCCGCCCCCAGCTCGGTGCGGACGGGGATGTTCTGGAGGTTGGGCTCGGTGGAGCTCAGCCGCCCGGTGGCGGTGACGGTGTTCTGGAAGGAGGTGTGGATGCGTCCGTCGGCGGCGATGACCTTGGTCAGCCCGTCCACATAGGTGGATTTCAGCTTGGCCAACTGCCGGTAGTCCAGCACTGCCTCCACAATGGGGTGCTTGTCCCGCAGCTTCTCCAGCACGTCGGCGTTCGTGGAGTAGCCCGTCTTGGTCTTTTTCACCGGGGGCAGGCCCAGCTTGTCAAACAGGATGCGGCCGAACTGCTGGGTGGAGTTGATGTTGAACTCCTCCCCCGCCAGCTCGTAGATGAGGGCCTCGTCGGCCTGAATACGCCCGTCCAGCAGGATACCGAAGTCGGCCAGCGCCCTCCGGTCCACCAGCATGCCCGCCCGTTCCATTTCCGCCAGCACGGGACAGAGGGGCAGCTCCAGCCCGTAATAGAGCTCGTGCATGTCCAGCTCCTCCAGCTTGGGGGCGAGGGCCCCGTACAGCGCGGCCGTCAAGGCGGCGTGGGCGCACATGGCCTCCGCCGGTCCCGCCGGGTCGGCCAGGGGGCCGAAAGCGTCGGGGGCCAGGTACTCCTTTGCCTTGGGGAACTCCTGGTTGAAATAGGTGATACCCAGCTTCTCCAGCTCGTAGCTGCCGTCGGTGGGAGAGAGCAGATAGGCGGCCAGGGCGGTGTCAAAGCAGAACCCGTCGGTGCTCAGCCCCTCGTCCAGCAGCAGGTGCATCAGATCCTTGACATTGTGGGACACCTTTTGGATCTCTCCGGAGAACAGGGCCCGCAGCAGCTCATTGTACCCCTCCAGCCGGTCCGCCGCGCACAGGGCAGCCCTGGCTCCGCCGTCCCAAGCCACCGCCACCACATCCAGAGAGGGCAGGGCCAGCACCGCGACCCACGGCTCCCTCCGCCACTGCTCCACCAGCTCCTCCATGCGAACCCGGTCGGTGACGCGCTCCTGCCGGACGGCCCCGGCGGCGGGCTTGTCCGCCCGTCCGGCCGCCGGGCCGCCGCTCAGCCCCATCTTGTCGATGAGCTTGTTGAACTCCAGCGCCAGAAACAGCTCGTACAGGGCGGGGCCGTCCGGCTCCCGCCGCCGGGCGTCCTCGGGGGAAAAGTCAATGGGCGCGTCGCAGCGGATGGTGGCCAGATCATAGGACATTCTGGCCTGTTCTTCCCCCTCGGTCAGCTTTTTCTTGACCGCGGGCTTGGCCTCCACGCCCTCCACGTCGGCGTAGATGGCCTCCACGCTCTGGTAGCGCTGAATCAGGTCCATGGCCGTCTTTTCCCCAATGCCCTTGACGCCTGGAATGTTGTCGCTGGTGTCCCCCATCAGCGCCTTCAAGTCCACGATGTGGACGGGGTCGAAGCCGTAGGCCTCCCGAAAGGTCTCCGGGGTCATCTCCTTCGTAGTAGTCTGTCCCATACGGGTGGACACCAGCTTGACCCGGGTGCTGTCCGTGACCAGCTGGAGTGAGTCCTTGTCGCCGGTGACGATCACGGTTTCCCACCCGGCGGCGGTATCCCTGGCGGCGATGGTGCCGATCAGATCGTCGGCCTCCCAGCCGTCCAGCTCGTAGCGGGGGATATTCATGGCGGCCAGCACATCCTTGAGCACGGGAAGCTGGGCGGCCAGCTCGTCGGGCATCCCCTTCCGCTGCGCCTTGTAGCCCTCGTAGGCCAGGTGGCGGAAGGTGGGGGCCTTCCGGTCGAATGTGACGCACAGGGCGTCGGGCTTCTCCTCGTCCAGCAGCTTGAGCAGGATGTTGACAAAGCCATAGACGGCGTTGGTGGGCTGCCCGTCCTTGGTGGTAAGCATCCGTATACCGTAAAAGGCCCGGTTGATGAGGGAATTGCCGTCAATGACCATGAGTTTCATGCGGTAGCCTCCTGTCCCCGGGCACGCCCGGAGCAATTCAATGAGATAATATTATACCATACTACAATAAATTAGTCAAAAATACGAATAGCACCAGGCGGCCCAATTCCTTGGGCCGCCTGGTTTTTTCCGTGGAGCAGTATGACATTTAAGATTATTTGAGTCAACAATCCGGAGAGCACCAAGGAGCCAATCCAGCTCTATGGGGGCGTTTCCTTACTCCTCCCCGTCCGCCGGGACAACCACAACCGCCCCCGTTCCGCCGTCCTCTCCGGCTGTGAAAAAGCTGGTCATCAGCCGGGGCGCGCCCTGCTCGTCCAAATAGACCCGTACCTGTGCCTGTTCCTCCCCCTCGCCGCACTCATACAGGTATTCCCCCTGGTCGGTCAGCGCCTGGGTTACATCGGTCTCCACTCCGTCCACAATCAGAATGGTGCGGCCGTCCCGCTCCTCCAGGGACGCCTCCGGGAGGCACAGTCCTCCCGTCCCCTCCTCCGTATTCACCGGGGAATCCGCCCAGGCCTCCCCGGCGACCGCAGCGTCGCGGAGACTTGTGAGATAGGTCATAATCGCCTCGGAATTGGCGGCGCTCACCGTTACCACCAGCATGGCGGCCACGGCGGCGGCCACCAAGCCCAGACGCATGGGACGGTGGAACTTGCGCTTCTTTTCCTGCTCAGTCATTTGGATAACCTCCTCTAATTTTTCCTCGGATACATGCAGCTCCGAGCAGAGTTCACGGTATTGATTGGGTTCAAACATAGCCCTTTCCCTCCTCTTCTTCGGACAGCTCCCTCCGCAGCCGCTCCCTGGCCCGCTGGAGCCAGGTCTGCACCGTGGACGGATTGGCATGAAGGGCCGCGGCGACCTCCTTGACGGAGCAGCCCTCGTAGTAATACAGATAGATGGTCAGGCGGTACTTGGTCTCCAGGCCCATGACGGCCTGGAACAGCTCGCGTTTGGCGGGGTCATCGGACACCGGCGCGTCCCACTGCTCATCCAGCGGCACGGCGCGGCTCCGCCAGAAGGAGCGCAGCAGGCGCCGGCTCTCGTTCACCGCCACCCGCAGCAGCCAGTGCTTCCGGTGCTCCTCGCTCTCAAAGCGGTCTCCCTGCTGGTAGAGCTTGAGCAGGACGGTCTGGGTCACGTCCTCCGCGTCCGCCCGGTTCTTCAGAGCGTGGTAAGCAACCCGGTAGAGCATGTCCCCGTAGGTGCGGGCCACCCGCTCGAATGTCTCGTCTGTCATGGGTACTCCCTTCCTTGCGGTCGTCTCTTGAAAGGCCTTTCACTGAGAATACCCGCGGGCGGCGGAAAATATCTCAGGCCGGGCAAAAAAAGAGGGCGGAATTTCCCTCTGGGGAAATCCGCCCCCGGTCTTACCGGCCCAGACGCCGGTAGACCGTGATATACATGGTGAGCAGGCAGGCCAGCCCGCCGAGCACGTTGGAGACCGGCTCCGCCGCGAAAACCCCGTCCACCCCCATGCCCAGCCCCGGCAGCAGGAGCGTCAGCGGGGCCACAATGAAGGCCTTGCGCAGCAGGGAGAAAAACACCGCGCTCCTGGAGCGCCCCAGTCCCACGAACACCGACTGCCCGATGAACTGGAAGGACATACAGAAGAAGGCGGCGAAATAGAGCCGGAAGGCCGGAATGCCCGCAGCGATCAGCTCCGGCTCGTCGTTAAAGATACGGATGAGCAGCTCGGGCACGGCCATAACCAGCGCCCACGCCGCCACGGAGTAGCCCACCGTAAGCACCGTGGTGAACCGGATCCCCCGGCGCACCCGCTCGTACTCCCCCGCGCCGTAGTTGTAGCCCAGCACCGGCTGGCAGCCGTTGGTGATGCCCTGCACCGGCATGGACACCACCTCCCGGATGGAGTTGATGACGGTCATCACCCCCACGTAAAGGTCGCCGCCGTAGTGCTGAAGGGAGGCGTTGCACAACACCTGCACCAGGCTGTTGGTCATGGACATGACAAAGCCGGAGGTGCCCAGGGCGAGGATCCGACGTACTCGCGCCGCCTGGAGCCGCAGGGTGTTCCACCGCAGCCGGAGGAGCGCCCGCCGTCCAGTGAGGAACTTCAGCACCCACAGGGCGGAACAGCCCTGGGCGAGCACCGTGGCCAGGGCCGCCCCCCGCACCCCCATATCCAGGGCAAAGATGAAGATGGGATCCAGCACGATGTTCACCGCCGCCCCCAGGGCCACCGTCATCATCCCCATGCGGCTGAAGCCTTGGGCGTTGATAAAGGGGTTCATGCCCAGGCCGATCATCACAAAGAGGGTGCCCAGCAGATAGATGGTCAGGTAGTCGTTGGCGTAGGGGAAGGTCAGGTCGCTGGCCCCAAAGAGATAGAGGATGGGCCTCCGGAAGGCCAGGCAGAACACCGTCAGTCCCCCGCCAAACAGGAGCAGGAGGGTAAAGGAGTTGCCTAAAATCCGCTCGGCCTCCTCGTTCTCTCCCTTGCCCCGGTGAATGGAGCACAGGGGCGCGCCCCCCATGCCGCACAGGTTGGCAAAGCCCATGAGGATGGAAATGATGGGCAGGCACAGCCCCAGCCCGGTCAGGGACAGGTGCCCCGGCAACCGGCCCAGGTACATGCGGTCTACAATATTATAAAGGATGTTGATGAGCTGCGCCACCGTCATGGGAAGCGCCATCTGAAGGATGTTCCGCGCCATGCTCCCCCTGGAAAAGTCGTTCTGTGTCTGCCTCTCCGTCCTTCTCCCCCCTTTTTCCGCGCTTGAATCCGCTATAGTGGTTCTATTTTACCGATATTCCGCCTGTTTGGCAAGGGAAGTCCCTTCGGCGCATGTGTAAACACGAAGCGAAGCAAAGAGGAGACCGTTTTCCGGTCTCCTCCCTTTGATGGCTTAGATCCGCGTCCAGGTGGTGCCGTCCTTGCCGTCCTTGATCTCCACACCCATGGCGCGGAGCTGGTCGCGGATGGCGTCGGCCTCGGCCCAGTTCTTGGCGCGCTTGGCCTCCAGGCGCTTGGCGATCAGGGCCTCGATCTCCTCCGCGCCCTCCACGGGGGCGGCCTGCTGGGCCTTGAGGGCGTCGGCGTGGGACAGCAGCTCCAGGCCCAGGACCTGGTCGAAGCTGTCCAGCGTCGCCCGCTTGGTGGCGTCGTTCACGCCGGCCTTGAGCACATCGTACAGGGCGGTGACCCCCAGAGAGGTGTTGAGATCGTTGCCCACCGCCTCAAGGAAGTCGTTCTTGAACCGCTCCACGGCCCCCTCGTCCACAGTTCCCTCACCGCTCAGGGCGGCTACACGGGCCACCAGCTTGTCATAGGCGGCCTTGGCGTTGTCCAGGTTCTCCCAGGAGAACACCAGCCCCTTGCGGTAGTGGGACTGGAGGCAGAAGAAGCGGTACACCAGCGGATCATACCCCTTCTCCTCCAGCAGGGAGACGGTGAGGAACTCCCCCTTGGACTTGCTCATCTTGCCAGAGTTGGTGTTCAGGTGGTGGATATGCACCCAGTATTTGCACCAGGGGTGGCCCAGGTACGCCTCCGACTGGGCGATCTCGTTGGTATGGTGGGGGAAAGCGTTGTCGATGCCGCCGCAGTGGATGTCCAGGTGCTCCCCCAGATACTTCATGGAGATACAGGAGCACTCGATGTGCCAGCCGGGGTAGCCCACGCCCCAGGGGGAGTCCCACTTGAGGGCCTGATCCTCGAACTTGGACTTGGTGAACCACAGCACAAAGTCGTTCTTGTTGCGCTTGTTGGCGTCCTCCTCCACGCCCTCACGGACGCCCACGGCCAGATCCTCCTCGTCGTGGTCGTTGAACACATAATACTTCTCCAGCTTGGAGGTGTCGAAGTAGACGTTGCCGCCGGCGAAGTAGGCGTAGCCCCTGTCAATGAGGGAGGAGATGACCTTGATATAGTCACCGATCATGCCGGTAGCGGGCTGCACCACGTCGGGGTACTTGATGTTCAGCTTCTTGCAGTCGGCAAAGAAGGCATCGGTATAAAATTGGGCGATCTCCATCACGGTCTTGTGCTCCCGCTGGGCCCCCTTGAGCATCTTGTCCTCGCCGGTGTCGGCGTCGGAGGCCAGGTGTCCCACGTCGGTGATGTTCATGACGCGGGTGACATCATAGCCCGCATAGCGGAGCAGCTTCTCCAGCACGTCCTCCATGATATAGCTGCGCAGATTGCCGATGTGAGCAAAATGGTACACTGTGGGGCCGCAGGTGTACATGGACACCTTGCCCGGCTCGTGGGGGACAAACTCCTCCTTGGTGTGGGTTGCGGAATTGTAGATTTTCATAGATTCTTACTCCTTGCCTGTTCATCCATCAGTTGTTCCAGCCATTCCAGCCGGGAATTCAACGCCTGAAGCTCCTTCTGCACCGGGTCGGTCACGTGGATCTGGTCCACCTGCCCGGCGAAGTCCACCTTCTCCCCGGCGATGCGCACCACCCGGGCGGGGACGCCCACGGCGGTGGCCTCCGGCGGTATTTCGCTGAGCACCACCGCGTTGGCCGCGATGCGGGAATTGTCCCCTACTTTGAAGGGGCCCAGCACTTTGGCTCCGGCGGACACCATCACATTGTTCCCCAGGGTGGGGTGGCGCTTGCCGTGGTCCTTGCCGGTGCCCCCCAGGGTGACCCCGTGGTAGAGCAGGCAGTCGTCGCCGATCTCGGCCGTCTCGCCGATGACGATGCCCATGCCGTGGTCGATAACCAGCCGCCGGCCGATCTGCGCGCCGGGGTGGATCTCAATTCCCGTCCAGCAGCGGCTCCACTGGCTCACCAGCCGGGCCAGGAAGAAGAGCCGGTGCCGGTAGAGAAAGTGGGCAATCCGGTGGTAGATGAGCGCGTGCACGCCCGGGTAGAGCAGAAAAATCTCCAGCCGGCTCCGGGCCGCCGGGTCGCGGGCCTGATAGGCCCGCAGGGTCTCGCCTAGCCGCGTCAGTCCAAACACCTCCTGAAAAACAGAAACGCCTCCCATGCCGGACGGCATAAGAGGCGATACAAATCGCGGTTCCACTCTCATTTCTCACTCAAAGGCCGGTAACGGGGCCAGCCGGGGGGCATCCATATCCCCCGCGCTCCCGGACGCACATTCCCCAGTTACCCCCTGGGCGCGCTCTCAGCCGGTGACGCTCCCTCTCTGGCGGGTACTCGCTGGGTACTATTTCCGTTCCTCACGCGATTCAACTGTTCTAGTATACTACCACGTTCCGGGAAATGTGTCAAGGCGCTTTGCGGTTGCAATTCAGGGGGATTTCTGTTAGTATGGGGCTGAAACCACACGCTTTCACACAAAAGGAGGCATCTTATGGCCCTGATCTCCTGTCCTGAGTGCGGAAAAGAGGTATCCGACCGGGCTCCGGCCTGCATTCACTGCGGCTATCCCCTCTCCTCCGCCGCACCGTATGCGGACTTCCGCCCCATCACAGGGCCCAACCGCTTTACCGTCCGCCTCACCGCCCGCCCCGCCTATCCGGATGCCCGCAGCAGAACGCTCCGCGCCCTCATGAAGGAGCTGGGCCTCTCCAGGGAGCAGGGCATACGTCTGCTGGAGCAAGCGCGCCGGGAGCCGGTTCCCCTGCGGGAGGGCCTCACCGAGGAGGAGGCCCTTGCACTGCTGGAGGTATTCCGTCGGGCGGGCGCTCCCGTCCAGTTGGTGGATGGGGCGGTGCCGGAGCCGCCCCAGCTCCCCTCTCCGGTGCCGGGCGATGCCCTGACCTTCACTTCCGTCGTATTCGCCACACTCACCGCCCTGGTCATCTGGTCTCTGCTGAGTCTGCTGTTCACCAGTCTGTTCGGCTGACCGGGGTCTCCTCCAAAAAGGGTTGCACCCGCTCCAGCCACTCCTCCGGGCGGTAGACCGCCAGGGTGCCGTGATCAGTCTCAGGGATGGCACAGCCGCGTCAGTCCAAACACCTCCTGAAAAACAGAAACGCCTCCCATGCCGGACGGCATAAGAGGCGGTACAAATCGCGGTTCCACTCTCATTTCTCACTCAAAGGTCGGTAACGGGGCCAGCCGTGGGGCATCCATATCCCCCGCGCTCCCGGACACACATTCCCCAGTTACCCCCTGGGCGCGCTCTCAGCCGGTAACGCTCTCTCTTTGGCGGGTTACTCGCTGGGTACCATTTCCGTTCCTCACGCGATTCAACTGTTCTAGTATACTACTATGTTCCGGGAAATGTGTCAAGGCGGAGTACGGTTGCAAACCATAGATTAACCTGTTATTATGGAACCGGAATCCCCCAGCTTTTACACAAGAGGAGGTATCTTATGGCCTTGATCTCCTGTCCTGAGTGCGGAAAAGAGGTATCTGACCAAGCCCTGGCCTGCATTCACTGCGGTTATCCACTCCAGAGTTTCCCTCCCCCCAAGCGGGCCCCTAGGCAGTACTCGCTCGTGTTCACCGGTCTGGGCCCACACGCGGATATCCCGGCCGCTCTGCACTGTCTCTCCAAGGAGCTGGGCCTCTCTCAGAAGGATGCGCAAGCCCTGCTGGAACGGGCCCCGGCGGTGCTGGTCACTCACCTGAAGCCGCGTGAGGCCCAGCGGTTGGTGCAAGTACTGGCCGGGTACGGTATCTCCTCTAAAATTGTGGTAGGCGAGGAGGTCTCCTCACCCATCTACATTCCGCCTGTCCGAACACAGAGGGAGCCGTTGAGCTTTTGGATGACCGTTTTAGCTATTGTGCTAGGTATCAACGCCATTCCCCTGCTAACGTTCCTGTTCAATCTATTCCAGCAGGTCTTTTAATGCAAGGGCCCGTTGCTTTCTGGATGAAAGCAACGGGCCCTCGTTTTCTATTGCGGGTCAAACTTCCGGCAGAAGGCCGCCGCGTCGTCAAAGTCCCGCAGGCGCTCCCTCAGCATGTCGTGGCTCCAGTCCCACCAGCGGATGCGCTCCATGGCGGCAATCAGCTCGGGCGGGTAGCGCCAGCCGATGTGCCGGGCGGGTACTCCGCCCACGATCTCGTAGGGCGCCACGTCATGGGTCACCACGGCCCCCGCGCCCACCACCGCGCCGTCGCCCAGGGTGACGCCGCCCATGAGCACCGCGTTGTGGCCCAGCCACACGTCGTTTCCGGTGACCACCCGGTGGTTCTGCCTCCGCCAGTCGATCAAAGCCGCGTCATCCGGCCCCAGCCCGTAGTGGGAGCAGCGGTAGGTAAAGTGGTGGGCCGCCGCCCGGAGCTTGGCCGGGTGCTGCACCGGGTTGATGCGCACGCCGGTGGCAATGGAGTTGAACTTGCCCAGGGCGGTATAGATGATGTCGTTGGAGCCGAAGCAGTAGGTGTAGTCCCCCACCTCGGTCTCCTCCAGCACACAGTGGTCGCCGATCTCCACATAGCGGCCGAACCGGCAGTTTTTCGTCTGGGAGGTTGGGTGGATCAGCGGCCGGTCGGGGCAAAGCTCTTTCGTAAAATCCAGCATTACAGGTTACTCCAGTCCACCACATCTTTGTTCTTCACAAAATACTCCGCGCCCGAGTAGACAGTGGTGACCAGGATCACCGCCGCGCACACCAGATCCAGCGCAGGCCGGGCAATGAGCAGCATCAGGCAGATGCACACCATGGTGGAGGCCGTCTTGACCTTGCCCGACCAGGCGGCGGCGATTACCCGCCCCCGCTCCACGGCGATGAGCCGCAGGGCAGTGACGGCGAACTCCCGCACGATGACCACCAGAAGCACCCAGGCGGGCAAGCGGCCCGCCTCTACGAACCAGAGCAGGGCGGCCATGACCAGCACCTTGTCGGCCAGAGGGTCCATAAACTTGCCAAAGTCGGTGACCTGGTTGTAGTGGCGGGCGATGTAGCCGTCCACAAAATCGGTTACGCTGGCCAGAATAAAGACCGTGAGGGCGAAATACATGTGGAAGGGGAAGCGGAGATAGAGCAGAATCAGGAACACCGGGATCAGCGCCACCCGGAGCATGGTCAGCTTATTGGCGGTATTCATTGCTTCACTCCTCTATCTCGCCGGTGAGATCCCCGTCGCTGGTGCCGGTGATGCGCACCCAGACGAACGCCCCGGCGGGCACCAGGCCGCCGGCGGTGAAGTACACCTTGCCGTCCACGTCGGGGGAGTCGGCATAGGTGCGGCCCACATAGCAGCCCATCTCGGCATCAAAGCCCTCGCACAGCACCTCCAGGCACTCGCCCAGGCGCTCCCCGTTGAAGGCGTCCATCACCCGGGACTGAAGCTCCACCACCAGCTCCACCCGGCGCTCGGCGGTGGCGGCGTCCACCTGATCCCCCATCTCGGCGGCGGGGGTGCCCTCCTCCGGTGAGAACTGGAAGATGCCCGCCCGCTCGATACGGGCCTCCCGCAGAAACTCGCACAGCTCCTCAAACTCCGCCTTCCCCTCGCCGGGCAGGCCGCAGATCAGGGAGGTGCGCAGCACCAGACCAGGCAGGCGGTCCCGCAGCTTGGCCAGCAGGGCGAGGATCTCCGCCTTGGTGGAGCGGCGGCACATGCGCTTCAGAATGCCGTCGTTGATGTGCTGGAGGGGGATGTCGATGTAGTTGAGCACCTTAGGTTCACGGGCGATGACGTCGATGAGGGCGTCGTCCAGATCGTCGGGGTACAGGTAGTGCAGGCGAATCCAGTGAAAGGGCAGCTTGCACAGCTCGGTGAGCAGCTCCCCCAGCATCCGCTTGTGGTAGAGATCAATGCCGTAGCGGGTGATGTCCTGGGCGATGACGATGAGCTCCTTCACCCCGGCGTCGGCCAGGGTCTTGGCCTCCGCCAGCAGGGACTCCATGGTACGGCTGCGGTAGCGGCCCCGCAGCTTGGGAATGATACAGAAGGCGCACCGATGGTCGCAGCCCTCGGCGATCTTCAGGTAGGCGGTGTAGGAGGGGGTGGCGGGGATGCGCGCCCCGTCCTCCTCCGTGTGGTCGATATCCCCGAAGCGGTGGGGCGTGCCCCCGGCCATCAGCTCCTCCAGGGCGGGGACGATCTCGGTGTAGCTGCCGGTGCCCATGACGCCGTCCACCTCGGGCAGCTCCTCCATCAGCTCGTCCTGATAGCGCTGGGACAGGCAGCCGGTGACCAGCAGCTTGCCCAGCTTCCCCTCCTTTTTCAGCTCGGCCAGCTCCAGGATATTCTGAATGGCCTCGCTCTTGGCAGAGTCGATAAAGCCGCAGGTGTTGAGCACCGCCGCGTCCGCCCCCTCGGGCTGGGCGGTGATCTCATGCCCGGCGCTTCGGACCAGTGCCATCATCTGCTCGGTGTTCACCAGATTCTTGGCGCAGCCCAGGGATACAAATGCAACCTTCAATGAAAACTTCTCCTTATACGATCAGATAGCGGCCGTCCCGCCGGGGCGGCATTTTGGGCTGCTGGTCGGGGTAGCCCAGGGTGACCGCTGCCACGAACTCCCCCTTGTCGGGGGCGAAGCGGCGCTGGAACGCAGGGCCGAAGCCCATACGCTGGGGCGCGGACAGCCAGCAGGAGCCGATGCCCTTGGCCCAGGCCGCCAGCAGCACGTTCTCGATGGCGGCGGACACGCTCTGCATGGCTCCGTCCCGATCGGGATAGTCCGGCTTGAGCATGAAAACCAGCAGGCACACCGGCGCCCCGCCCAGGGTGGACAGGAAGCGGTTGGTGATGCCGATCTGCTCCGGGTGGCGGGAAAAGCGCTCCTCCAGCACAGGCTGGAATTTCTCCACCACGCCGCCCATGATGGCCTTGACCTCCTCCAGCGCGGCGGGGTCCTGTACGGCCACAAAATACCAGTGCTGCATATTGACGGCGGAGGGGGCGGTGGCCCCGGCGGCCAAAATCTCCTTCAAATCCTCTATGGAGACCGGCTCCGGCCTGTACTTCCGGATGCTGCGGCGGGTCAGCAGGGCTTCCATCGTGTCCATGGTCTGTGCTCCTTTCTCACATGCGGCGGTCCGCCGCGTTCTTCCTACCATTCCTCCGGCTCCGCACCATAGCGGCGCAGGCCGGCACTGATGTCCTCCCAGCGGTAGCCCCGGCGGGCCAGAGCGTCGGCTGCCCGCCGGCGCACCTTGGGGTCGGAGAGCTCCGCCCCCCGCAGCTTCTTCTGCAAAAAGGCGTCGATGGCCTCCTCCGGGCCGGACAGCCCCTCCAGAGCGCCGTCCCAGCAGTCCCGCGGCACCCCCCGGCGGTAGAGCTCCTCCCGGATGCGGCCGGGACCGTAGCCCTTGGCAGCACAGTGCTCCGCCACCGCGCGGGCATACTGCCCGTCGTCCAGATAGCCCAGCCCCTCCAGCCAGTCGGCCGCCGCCTCGGCGGCCTCCCGGCCGCAGAGGGGCTCCTTCTCCCGGTTCCGGGGGCGGGCGGTGAGCTTTTCCACCAGCTCCTTCCGGGAGAGGGGGCGGGCGGACAGCAGCTCCACCGCCTTCTCCCGCACCTGGGCGGCGCGGGCGGCCTCAGTCAAGGCGGACAGCTCCGCCCCGCTCAGCTCCTTTCCGGTGCCCAGGCCGAAGGCCACCACCTCACTCTCCCCCAGGCGGAGGATGGTTCCGTCCTCCAGGTGGCAGAGCCAGCGGCCCTCCACCCGGCCGGAGGGGGCCAGCTTACGAATCCGCATCCTCGAAGTCCTCGGCGGAGATATCCACCGCGCGGCCGGCGGCGCGGGCGGCGGCCCGGGCCTGGCTGCTCATGAGCTTGTAGGCGTTGCGGCGGATGTCGGCCTCCAGCTTGTCGCACACCTCCGGATTGTCCTTCAGGTACTGCTTGGCCGCATCACGGCCCTGGCCCAGGCGGGTCTCCCCCATGGCGAACCAGGAGCCGGATTTCTGCACCAGATCCAGCTTGGCGCCCAGATCCAGGATTTCGCCGATCTTAGAGATACCCTCGCCGTACATGATATCGAACTCCGCCTCCTTGAAGGGAGGAGAGACCTTGTTCTTGACCACCTTGGCCCGGGTGCGGTTGCCAATGATCTCCGAGCCGCTTTTCAGCGACTCGATGCGCCGCACGTCGATGCGGACGGAGGCATAGAACTTCAGCGCCCGGCCGCCGGTGGTGACCTCCGGGTTGCCGTACATCACGCCCACCTTCTCGCGAAGCTGGTTGATGAAGATGACCACGCAATTGGTCTTGGAGATGGAGCCGGCCAGCTTGCGCAGGGCCTGGCTCATGAGGCGGGCCAGCAGGCCCACATGGGAGTCGCCCATGTCGCCCTCGATCTCGGCCCGGGGGGTAAGGGCGGCCACGGAGTCCACCACCACCACGTCGATGGCGCCGGAGCGCACCAGGGCCTCGCAGATCTCCAGGCCCTGCTCGCCGGTGTCGGGCTGGGAGATCAGCATGGAGTCAATGTCCACCCCCAGGGCCCGGGCATAGTAGGGGTCCAAGGCGTGCTCGGCGTCGATGAAGGCTACCTCGCCGCCCCGCTTCTGGGCCTCGGCCACGATGTGGAGGGCCAGGGTAGTCTTACCGGAGGACTCGGGGCCGTAGATTTCGATGATGCGCCCCCGGGGGACGCCGCCGATGCCCAGGGCCAGATCCAGGGACAGGGAGCCAGTGGGGATGGCCTCCACCACGATGTCGGCGTTGTCGCCCAGGCGCATGATGGAACCCTTGCCGTAGGCCTTCTCGATCTGGGCCATGGCGGTCTCCAGGGCCTTCTTCTTATCGGAGGCGGGGGCGGCGGATTCCACCACCGCCTTCTTCTTGTCTGCCATGTGTGTACTTCTCCTCTCACGGCGGGCGGGCCGCTGCCCGCCCTTATGAATTCAAAACGCCCTCCACCACCCGGCCGATGCCCTGGGTGTCCTGGAAGGTCTGAATCTGCTCAAACTGATTTTGGGCCAGAATGGCCCCCACGTCGCCGGCCTGGCCGATGCCCACCTCAAACAGCAGGGCTCCGCCCAGCCGCAGGGCGGCCCCCCACCGGGCGGCGATGGCCCGGTAAAAGTCCAGTCCGTCGGCCCCGCCGTCCAGGGCGGAGCGGGGCTCGTAGTCCCGCACGCTCACGTCCAGCCCCGCGATGTCCCCGGTGGGGATATAGGGCGGGTTGCAGGCGATCACGTCGAAATCCCACAGGGCCGCGTCGGGCGGCTCCAGGGCGTCGGCCTGAACGCAGGTCACCCGGGCGTTGAGCTCGTTGCGGCGGACATTCTGCTTGCACAGCCGGAGGGCCGCCTCGCTCACATCGGCCAGCACCACCCGGCAGCCGGGCACATTAGCCGCCACCGCCAGACCCACGCAGCCGCTCCCGGCGCACAGATCCAGCACCCTCGCCCCCTCTCCGGCGGCCCGGGCCAGCAGGATGGCCCGCTCGGCCAGCACCTCGGTATCCATCCGGGGGATCAGCACGTCGGGGGTGATGTCCAGGCCCAGGCCATAGAACTCCCACTCCCCGATGAGGTAGGCCACCGGCTCCCCGGCCAGCCGCCGCTCCAGCAGCTCCGCCAGCTTCTCCTCCACCGGGTCGGAGGCATAAAGGGCCATATCCCGGTAAAACTGCTCCCGGCTCTTGCCGGCCGCACAGCAGACCAGCTCCCGCGCCTCCAGCTGGGCGCCCTCCACGCCGGCCTCTCTCAGCCGCTTGCGGGCATCCAGGTAGAGGTTGTTGTACGTGGCCGCCATACAGAAACCACTCCTCTGTCTCTCTCTAATTTCCTCTCTCCAGGGGAATACCAGGCGGTTATCCCCCCATTTTCTTCATGGGACAACTATGCATCGCCTCACGTGGGCTCTGCCGTCTGGGCGGCACAGCGGTTTTATTTCTGCTGGTGCCTCATCCCGCCGGTCCCCTTTACCACTGATCCTTCCCCTTCTCCTCCGGCAGCACCAGTGTAAATGCCCGGATGCCCACCTCGATCATGGAGTCGTCCGGCTCAAAGGTGGTCCAGTTCTGGAGCCACATGCCGGGAGCGGACACCAGCCGGGTGAGCCGGTTGTCGTAGCGCCCCACCACACGGTTCAGCTCATAGGTCAGGCTGACAATCACCGGCAACAGCAGCAGGTGCAGCCCCATCCTCGCAAACGTGTTTGTCACCTCCACAAAGGAGAACAGCACGCTGGACAGCAGGATACTCACCACAATCACCACAAAGAGGAAGCTGGTTCCGCAGCGGGGGTGGTGGCGTGGCTGAATACGCACGTTCTCCACCGTCAGGGGCAGGCCGTGTTCATAGCAGAAGATGGTCTTGTGCTCCGCGCCGTGGTACTGGAACACCCGGCGGATGTCCTTCATATGGGAACAGAGCATCAGATAGCCCATGAAGATGACGATACGCACCACGCCTTCCAGCAGGTTGCGCAGCCACATGGGCAGGGGAACGGCCAGGCCCACCAGTCCGGTGAGGGCGGTGGGCAGCAGGATGAACAGCCCCACGGAGAAAACGATGCCCAGCACCACCGCCACGGTGATAAAAAAGGAGGCGGCCTTCTCGCTGCCCAGGTGTCTGTCCAGCCAGAGCTCGAACCGGGAGGGCTCCTCCGGCTCCTCCTCGTCCTCCGGGAAAAAGGAAGCCGAGTACATCAACGCCTTGACGCCGTTGGCCAGGGAGGAGCAGAAATTGAAGACACCCCGGAGCAGCGGCAGGCCCAGGGCGGGGTGCTTGTCCTTGATGAGCACCCGCTCCTCCACCTGCTCCTCCAACCCGCCGTCCGGCTTGCGCACCACAACGGCCTTCTTCTCCGGTCCCAGCATCATAATTCCCTCAATGAGTGCCTGTCCGCCGATCATGGTCTTGTAGGCTGTGGCGCAGGATTGCTTTGTTTCATTTGGCATTCGTACACTGTTCTCCTTAACTAATTGGATTCAATCGTTTCGTCTATTGTACCAAACCCGCGCCCCGATTGCAAGGGGCGCGGGTTTGATTTTTAGAACTTTTGTTCGATTACCGCCTGAGCTCGGATTGGCAAATGGATGGTTACAATGCACCCTCCCCCCTCGGCGTTGTCAATATCCAGGGTACCCTCGTGGCGGGTAATAATCTCGTCGCACACCGCCAGTCCAATGCCGGAACCCCTCGCCTTGGAGGACCCCTTATAGAACTTGTACTTCACGTGGGGCAGCTCCTCGGCCGGGATACCGGGGCCGTAGTCCCGGATGGTGATAACCACCTGGTCCTCGTCCCGGGCGATAGCGGTATCAATGCGCTTGCCCGAGCCGCCGTGCTTGGCGGCGTTGTCCAACAGGTTGCAGAACACCTGCCGCAGCCGCTCCGGGTCCCCCGCGATGGGCGGAAACTCCTCGTCGCAGTCGAAGTGGTTGAGTTCAATGCCCTCCCGCCGGAAGAACTCCCGGTAGGTGTAGACCGCATCCTCCAGTTCCGCCTTGATGTCCATGGGCTCCACTGACAGGGTGAAGCGGCCGTCCTGGATGCGGGAGAACTCCAGCAGCTCCTCCACCATGTTGGTCAGCCGCCGCGCCTCGGAGACGATGATCCCCATCCCCTTCTTCACATCTCCCGCGTCCCGCACCTCGCCGTTCATGATGGTTTCCGCCCAGCCATTGATCGCGGTCAGGGGAGTACGCAGTTCATGGGACACTGACGATATAAACTCGTTTTTCATCTTTTCGCTCTGGTTGATCTTCAGCGACATGTCGTTGATGGTGTCGGTGAGGGCGCCGATTTCGTCATCATAGCGTTTCTCAATCTGTACGCCGTAGGAGCCCGCGGCGATGCGCTTGGCGGTTTCCGTGATGCCCGCCACCGGGTCTACGATGGAGCGGATGAAGTAGAGGTTGGAGAAGTACACCATGCCCAGGATACCCAGACCGATGCCCAGGGCGATGGCCACGATGATGATAATCTGCTTGTCCACCTTATTCAGGGAGGTGACATACCGCATGACCCCAACCACCTCCCCGTCGATCATCAGGGGGCTGGAGGCGGCCATGATGTGCTCGCCGGTGCTGGGGTCGGCGCCGATCCACACCTTGGTGCGCTTCATGCTGATGGCCTCGGCAATGTCCGGCGTTCCGGGGGAGCGAAAGGCCGTCAGGTCGGAGCTGGAAAAGCGGATCTGGCCGTCGGCGTCCAGATACTCTACCTCCAGCTTGTCGCTGTTGGGTTCCCCGGCCACCACCGCCCGGGCATTGTCGTAATACTCGGCTTCTGTGCGGTAGTAGTCAAAGCTGCTGATGGCGTTTTCCGCCTTCTGCTTGAGAGACTCACTCAGGGTGGAATAGTAGTAGCTCCCCATCGCGGCGGAGAAGGCCGCCACCGCCAGCAGCACGATAAACAGCACCACACTGATGGAGTTCACCATCCACCGCTTTCGGATACCTGTGATTTTCTTCATGGATCTTGTTGTCACCACCTGGGTTTGGTTCTAGATCCCGGCCACCCGGCCGGCATTAAAAGCCCCACTTATATCCATAGCCCCACACGGTGGTGATATAAGCAGGATTTGTGGGATCGTCATGCCCCGCAAAGCAGAGCTTTGCGGGGACCCCTCTTTTCCCTCTGCCCGGGGCAAGTGAATTGCCCCGGGCCAAGGCTTTTGCCTCCGGCAAAAACGCTTGTACGGCGCTCCGCGCCGCCCCGCCCCAGGGCGGGGCCCATCGAAGACGCCCCGTCCGCCTCTGGCTAAAAGCCCCACTTATACCCGTATCCCCACACGGTGGTGATATAAGCAGGATTTGTGGGGTCGTCTTCGATTTTAATGCGCAGGCGTCGGATGTTTACGTCCACGATCTTCAGCTCGCCGAAGTAGTCCCGTCCCCACACCGAGTCGAGAATTTCCTCCCGGGAGAGGGCTTTTCCCGGGTTGTCCATAAACAGCTTTATGATGGAGTACTCCACCTGTGTAAGCTTGACCCGCTGTCCGTTTTTCTCCAGGGTACGGTTGCGGGTGTTCAGCAGGAAAGGCGGCTGGCTGATCTCGCCGGTATCCACCGGGTCCCCTCCGCCGGTACGGCGGTAGAGGGCATCGATGCGGGCGGTGAGCTCCGCCGGAGAGAAGGGCTTGGTCACATAGTCGTCCGCCCCGGTCATCAGCCCGGTCACCTTGTCCATCTCCTGCGTGCGGGCGGTAAGCATGATAATGCCGATGTTGTTGTCTCCCGCCCGGATACGGCGGCAGACCTCAAATCCGTCCATGTCGGGCAGCATGATGTCCAGCAGCGCCACCTTGATGTCCGGGTTGCGCTTGAGCTGGGCCAGCGCCTCCTCCCCGGTCTCGGCCTCGATGGCCTCATAGCCGGCCCGCTTAAGGTTAATGACCACAAAGCTGCGGATGTTCGCCTCATCCTCCAGCACCAGTACCTTTTTCATCCCGTTTCCTCCTTTCGCACACAGGCGTCCGCCGTGGGCGCTAATCGCTGGTAATCAGGGCGAAATTGGCCTTTACGCCCTCCTCGTCCAAGCCGCAGTCCCAACCACTCTCGATCAGGCGCGCGGCATAAATGGTCTCCTTCTCCTCCCCGGTGTTGGGCAGGAGAAAGCGGTCGGCCATGTTGGCCCGCATTACGCGGTTGTCGCCGGTCAGCTTGTAGATGACCAGGAACGGCACCGGCGCTGTGTCCGCGCTTCCCTCCCAGTAAGAAAAGATTACGGCCCGCTCGCCGCCGCCCGCCAAGTCGCTGCGGGAGAGCGTCACCTTCCCCGACCACGCCTCGGGCAGAACAAAGTACCAGCCGTCCCGGCTGTTGTGGTAGGTGGTATATACCAGATGAGAAACCCCGTTGATGTCGTACTGCCACCAGCGGATGGCCCAGAAGTTGGGGGCCGTCCCCACATTGTTGGGATCGGGGAGCGCATAGGCGGATGGCAGCTCCAGTATGCCGTCGTGGTTGATGTCGGTATAGGATACCTTCGTGCTCTCCACCTCGGTGGACCACCGGATGGTGCTGTCGCTCTCGCCGGTGTCCGGCTCCAGGGTCACATTCTCCAGCCCCCCGTTTTTCCAGGCGAAAATGTCGGTGATCTGCCCGTTTTCAGCGTAGGTGGAGGTGACAAACAGCGCCGGCGCCATGTTCTGGAGATAGCCCGTCTTCATGCTGACCAGCTTCTCCACCCCGTTGGACAGTGGTGCGGAGGCGTCCAGCTCCAGGATACCATCCCGGAAGTTATAGACCTCCACTCGGCTGCCCGGCGCGCTGTTGACAAAGCTCTCTGCCTGGCCCACTTCCCCTGCCGCCATCTGGAGCACGAGGATTTCCTTCTGTCCATCCCCGTCAACGTCATAAATCTGGAAGCCGGCGTGGTCGGTGCGCATCAACTCAAGCACCTCATAACGGTCGATGGAGTAAGCCGCCAGGGAGTGCCTCTGCCCCGCTGTCTCCCAGTCCACGATGAGCTCCTTGGAGGGGCTGTCGTCAAGGTTCTCATAGTAGATGGAGTCAATCGCATTTCCTGAGCCCTCAATCACGGCCGCCACCTCGTAGTTCTCCCCCACTTGGCGGTAGATGTAGATCTTCAGCGGCCGCTCATCCGCACTCACCCGGAAAAAGGCAATAGCCTCCTGTACGCCATCCCCGTCCAAATCCTGAAGCTGCACCTTCTGGGTCAGCTCCCCGCTGAGGGGCGCGGCGTACTCGCCCCCTTGCGTGAGCACCTTGTTGATCTCATTGTCCAGCTTCAGATAATCGTCGGGCGCCTTGGGAGGCGCGTAGAATTCCTCCACCGACTGGGAAAAACAGCCGGTCAGAAACATCAGCAGCCCCGCCGCCAAAAGCAGCCTGCATTTTTTCATCGTCGGAACCCCTCCATGGGATAAGTTATAAAATCAAGATTATCATAGCACATCTCTACCGGAAATGGTATGTTAATTAACCGATTATTTTCTGATTTTCCTCCATCGAAAAGACTTGCCAACCGCTTCAATGTCGTGTATAATATTTTGCAGTCCCGTTGCCGGTATGATGGAATTGGTAGACGTGACGGATTCAAAATCCGTTGATGGCAACATCGTGTGGGTTCGAGTCCCACTACCGGCACCAAAGTAGACAAAACCTGCGTATAACTATCGTTATACGCAGGTTTTGTCTCAGCTTGTCAAAGAACGCCAGTTCTCAAAACACGAGGACTGGCGTTTTATCATTAAACGGAGCAAAAATCATGATATAGGAAGCAAAATCAGAAGCATTCCACTTCCAAATAGCAATCTTTTTGAGATTCATGGCAGCATATTTAAGCCTCACCCAAGCAGAAACCCGGGCCAGACCTCGGTGGTGCGTATAACGCATGGCGTGCTTTTCTTTTGCATCAGCAAAAACACGCTCTATGGTCTCTTTTCTCATGGCATAGAGTTCCTTGCCACGTTCGGTTTTTCTCAAATGTTCGACCAAATCGAGATATTCCTGCCAGATATGAGTTGTGAGCATCCGCTGTCCGCTTTCATTTGCGCCACAAGCAGTTCTGCAGGGACAGTCTTTGCAGATTTTGGGCGAGCTGCGGTAAGTCCGTTTCCCTTCTTTGCTTGTGGTCGTATGCCGCAGTTCATGTCCTCTGGGACAGGTAAAACTGTCTGTTGATGCATCATAAGTAAAATCCCAAGGCTTAAATTTATCTTTCTTTCCCTTGTATCGGGTATAGGGAAGGATGGGAATTCTGCTGTGTTCCAGAACTTTCTTTGCAATCCAAGGTGTTTTGTATCCGGCATCCATCGTCACGAATTCGACTTCGGAAAATTTTTCTGTTACTTGGTCGTATACCGCATCCCATGCCACACTGTCACTGACATTTCCGGCGGTTACTTCCACGCCCAATACAATCCCGTGTTTGTCGCAGGCTGTATGTGCTTCGTACGCAAACTGCCGCTCATGTGCCCCCTTTACAAACATTCCGCAGTCCGGGTCGGTTTTGGACACCGTTTTCTCAACCGTTCCTCCTCCTGTACTTCCTTTATTTTCGTCATCATCGTCATCGTTGACTTTCTTACCCAGTTTTTCTCGTTCCTCGGATACCTCTTTGCGAAGTTGTTCCTCGTACACCTTCGCGGCTTTGGCGACCTGTTCCTTCTGGAACTTCTTTTTATTCGCGGATGCTTTAATATGGGTTCCGTCGATAAAAATCATGCTTGGGTCTACCATCCGGTTGTTCAGTGCTTTGTTCAAAATATGTGCAAAAATTTCTTCACTCAGCTCCGGGGGAAAGCGTTTGCAAAAGGCAT
>ENA-UEQK01000181-UEQK01000181.1-human-gut-metagenome-genome-assembly--contig:-NODE-181-length-46423-cov-11.349804_pt1 | contig 46423 bp, 54 predicted proteins | sample MGYA00242939_ERZ507942 | MGnify/ENA primary metagenome ERZ507942 (study PRJEB26167, sample SAMN06115485) | human gut metagenome | host: Homo sapiens | place: China:Chongqing | collected 2015-03-30... | reverse complement strand
TTCTTCCTTTATCAGACTTCCTACACTTGAAAAGTGCGAACATAAAAATAATTTCATCAATATTCTCCTTTATAAATCCCGATTTGTTGAATTTTTCAAATGGGAATACGCATAACCGTACACTCTTTCCTCCCGTCGAGGCAGGTGCGTCTTATGCTGTTAAAGTCCACTAATATGACAACCTGTCAGGTATCATACCTGACAGGTTGTCATATTTCAACCCCATTTCAGGATTGTTCACAGAATTTTCACATTGTATGAAGCAGTTCATACAATGGCGCCCTCCGGTCATAGGGCTGGGGGCAATAGGTCACGGAGGAGATCTTCTTCCCGCTCATGCCGTACTTGGGATGCACGCCGAAGAGATCCACATATTGCAGCAGATCATCCTTTTCCGCCGCCATGGCTTCCAGCAGCAGTGCCGCGGCGCGGGCATCATCCACCGCCCGGTGGCTGTTTTCCACCCCGGTCAGGCCATAGGCTTCAATGGCATTGCACAGCTTGTGGGGGAAGTCCCGCCGGTCCCGGTACACTGTCAGAGCGTCCAGAAACCGGGGTTTTTGCAGGACGGACAGCAGTCCCAGCGGCCGCAGCAGGTAATAGAGGAAATTCAGATCAAACTGGGCGTTGTAGGCCACCAGCAGCGGCTGCTCCGCGCCGTCCAGCAGGCGGCAGAATCCCTCCGCCGCCGTGCGGTCGTCCACCCCCTCATCTCTCAGCTGTTCATCGGTAATGCCGGTAAGCTGGGTGATAAAGGGAGGCAGGGTCTGCCCCGCAGGCAGGCGGATCAATGCGTTGAAGCTGCCCTGCTCCGCGCCGTTTTCCAGCGCCGCTGCGCCGATTTCGATGATGCGGTCCGTTCCGAACTCAATGCCGGTGGTCTCCGTGTCGAACACCACCAGCCGGTCAAATTCATTCCACAGCTCCATCATGCCGCCCAGTTCTCGCCGGTGGCATAGTCGATCTCCACGCCGGGCTGCACATTGTAGCAGTATACATGGAAGCACACGCCCCGGCCGTCATCCTCCACGGAGTAAGCCTCCATCTCCACGCCGCGGGCCACCAGCTCAGAGCCGACAAAAGCCGGCGTCACCCGATAGAGGACATGGTTGCCGGTAGAGGCCACATAGTCCGCCACCTCGTTTTCAAAGGGCAGCATCCCGTCTACATTCATGTACCGGGTGCCGGTGATGAGGTTCTTCTCGTTGGCATTTTCGCCGGTGAGCTGGAAGCCGATGAGGTGGCAGCGGTTATACAGGCTCTTGCCGTCCACAAAGTCATACTGGTTCTGCACCCAGCCGGTGGGATGCACGCTGGAAATGCTCTCCCGCTCCTCCGTAGGCATCAGATCCACGCCGACGCAGGCCTCCGTCACGCCGCAGCGGCCCAGACTGTCCAGATCGCTGTAGTATTCATAGGACTCGGTGGTGTAGTCCTCCTCGGTGAACGAGGGCTGGTTCCGGTCGATCACGGCGTAAGCGCTGGTGCCGTCATAGTCCGGGATATTGCTCATGTCGTAGCTGGGCGTGGTCGCCTGCCGGATCAGGCTGAGGATCATTGCCAGCGCAATGACCACCAGCGCCTCCTTCCAGCTGAGCTTCCGGGGCGTGCGTTTCTTCTTTGCCATAGTTGTTCTCCTTTTTCATCCGCAAGGTTTTTTACTGCCACATCATACCAGCTTTCGCCCGTTTTCGCAACCGGGTATGAAAGTCTTTCCCGCCGGGCAAACTACGGCAAAACAGTGAGGAGGAATCCTATGCGTAAACGCCTGCAAATATTCTGCCTGCTGCTCCTGCCCTGCCTGACGCTGGCGGGGCTGCTGGGCCGCGGCTCCCCTGCCGCCCTGACCGCCGGTGACGCGGCTATTCCCGCTTCCGCCGACAACTGGGGGCTGTCCTTCCCGGAGGAGGGGTTGACCCCCGTCGGCAACGCCACCGCGGACTTTCTGTCCCAATATGACGCGTGGTATGTGGGGGACGTCAGCCAGAAGGTCATCTATCTCACCTTTGACTGCGGCTACGAAAACGGCAACACGGAGGCCATTCTGGATGCGCTGAAAAAGCACAGCGCCCCGGCGGCGTTCTTTGTGGTAGGGCATATGATCGAATCCGCGCCGGACATTGTCCGCCGCATGGCCGAAGAAGGACACATTGTGGGCAACCACACCTATCATCACCCGGATATGTCCGCCATTGCCGACAAGGCCAGCTTTCAGAAGGAGCTGGATTCTCTGGCCGCGCTGTATCAGGAGACCACCGGGCAGGCGCTGTCCCGGTTCTACCGTCCTCCTCAGGGGAAATACAGCGAGGAAAATCTGAAAATGGCGCAGGAGCTGGGCTATCAGACGGTATTCTGGAGTCTTGCCTATGTGGACTGGTACGCGGACAAGCAACCCACGGCAGAGCAGGCCTATGCCAAGCTGCTGCCCCGGATCCACAATGGGGCCATTGTGCTGCTGCACTCCACCTCCGCCACCAACGCCGCCATTCTGGACGATCTGCTGACCAAATGGGAGGAAATGGGCTACCGCTTTGCACCGCTGACGGAGCTGCCCGGCCTGACCCTGTAATCTCGCAGACAGAGCAAAGGCCCCCATCTGCAGCATTTTGCAGATGGGGGCCGGTTCTGTTTTTCCATGGGTAAGCAGCCTAACAGACCTGTCAAAAAGGCGCACGGAAAGCCGTCACTTCAGCCGGTTCTCCATGCCCCAGACGCAGAGCTGATCCAGCACCGCCATCAGGGACTTTCCCCGCTGGCTCAGGCTGTATTCCACTTTCGGCGGAATCTGGGGATACTCTGTCCGAACGATCAGCCGGTCCGCTTCCAGTTCCTTCAGGTTGGTACTGAGAGTCTTGTCGGAAATGTTTTTCAGATATCGCTTCAATTCGTTGAACCGCACCACCTGAAACTCCATCAGGCAGTAGAGGATCACCATCTTGTGCTTGCCGGAGATCAGCGACAGCGTATAGGAAAATCCAGTATCTTCAAAATTTGCGTTTTCAATGTAGGTTCGGATCATAACACTTTCCTCGCAGATAGTACCTTTCAAAATTACCAGTACTTGAATTTGCGGCTTCGCCGATTATAATGATAAGCAGAACAGGTCAGCCTGTCAACCTATATTCATAAGGAGCTGTTGTAATGAGAACGAAGCTGAACATCACCGCGGGCATTTTCCCCATGCCCGTCCTGATGATCGGAACCTATAACGAGGACGGCAGTGTGAATGTGATGAACGCGGCGTGGGGCACCATGCAGGAGCGGGATATTGTGGCGCTGAATCTGACCGCGACCCACAAGACCGTGCAGAACATCAAGGCGCGGGGGGCCTTTACCGTCAGCATTGCCGACGCCGCCCACATGGTGGAGGCCGACTACTTCGGTGTGGAATCCGGCAACCGGGTAACGGACAAATTTGCCCGCAGCGGGCTGACCGCCAGCAAGGCCGAAACCGTGGATGCGCCGGTCATCAACGAGTTCCCCATCTGTCTGGAATGTCAGTTCATCGAGTATCAGGACGGGGAATATGGCTGCGGCGTCATCGGCAAGGTGGTCAACGTCACCGCGGATGAGGGCGTCATGGTAAACGGCAGAATCGACATGGCACGGGTTCAGGCCATTGCCTTTGACCCCTACACCCACGGCTACTACAAGGTCACGGAACGCGTGGGCGAGGCTTTCAAGGACGGCCTGAAGCTGAAAAAGTAAATATTCACTTAAAGAGACAGAGCCGCCCGGAAAACGGACGGCTCTGCCTCTTTCTGTTCCGTATTGAATTCCGGCCGGTGCGCCGCTACCGCTTCCGATCCAACAGAGCCAGCAGCAGCCCGCCCAGCAGGATGGCAAAATCCGCCAGATTCCAGACGTAGCGCCCCAGCTTCGGCAGCTTCGGGAACTGCACATAGTCGTAGACCCGCCGGTTTTTCAGCCGCTCCCACAGATTGCTCAGTCCGCCGCCCAGCGCCAGTCCCGCCCCGATGGGGCTGCGCCGCCGGAATACCCACACCAGCGGCAGGATCAGGATGGACAGCGCCGATACCAGCGTCCGCTTCAGCGGCAGGCTGAAAGCCGCGCCGTCGTTCCACAGCGCCGTCAGGCGGATGCGCCCGCCCCAGAACGTCCGGTCCTTCCGGCCCTCGCGGTTCAGAAACCAGCGCAGTCCCGTACAGGCGGCCAGCACCGCCGCCGCGATCAGCAGCGTCAGCATCCCCCATCCTCCTTTGCCTTTTCCAGCGCAGCCCGCACCGCGCCGGTTTTCATATTTTTCTGATTGTTCTGCCAGACCGCATCCCCGATCTGCTTTCTGACCTCCGTCATTTCCTCTTGGAATGCGGAAGCCGACAGCCGCAGCGCGCCGTGGCCCAGAATGATGACCTGCTCCGGCCCGTCGGAGGTGGCTACCCGCACCCGGTGCTGCCGCCCGATCTCATAGGTGGCCCGCTCGATATAGGCATCCGCCGTCTCCGCTTCCTTTGTGTAGACAATGGTGATGTTGTGGTACTTTTCCACGCTGCCAAGGCCGCCCTTGACCTTATAGGCGTCAAACACCAGAATCACCCGGCACTTCCGATAACCCTGATAGTCGCACAGCAGGTCGCACAGCTTCTTCCGGGCGGCGTCCAGATGCTCCGCCGCGATTTTTTTCAGCTCGTCCCAGGCAAAGATGATATTGTAGCCGTCCACCAGCAGGTAGTCCTCGCCGGAGAACGCCTTTTTCAGCGCACGGCGGGTCTCCTCGGAATTATCCGCCGCCGGACGCCGGGGGGCTTTGGGTGGAATGAATTCCCGCCGCTTCACAGCGCCGTAGGTTCGCTCAAAAATCGCCTGCAATTCCCGGTCCTGCGCCGCCGTCCCCGCGTAGGTGCTGACTGCACGCTGCCGGGGTTCCGCCTGCTTCCGCTCCGGCTCCGCGCCGTCAGGCCGCCAGCCGCTGTCTACCTGCGCGTGCTGCGGCACCTCATTCCACGGCACCACCACGCCGGCTCCGTGGGAGCAGAACACGGAATCCGCCGTGTTTTCCACATCCCGTTCCGGGTCATAGCCAATGGCTTCGATCACCCTGTCCGCTTCCATGCAGGGGAAATAGCCTGCGGGAACGCAGGACAGCCGCCCCCGTCCCCGTGTATACATCGCCACATCCCGCGCATAGTCCCGGAGTCCGGCCACCGGCGCCGTGCCGGTGAGGCTTGTCTCCTCCCCCATGGTTTCCGGCGCATCCACCTTGCCGCCCATCTGCTGCAAATCCGTCATGGCCCGGCCCACCTGCCCGGACGGCACTTCCAGCCGGAAGCGATACCACGGTTCCAGCAGCACGCTTTCCGCCTGCATCAGCCCCTGCCGCACCGCCCGGTAGGTGGCCTGCCGGAAGTCGCCGCCCTCCGTATGCTTCTCGTGGGCGCGGCCAGTCAGCAGGGTGATCTTGATATCGGTGATGGGGGAGCCGGTCAGAACCCCCAGATGGGGCTTTTCCAGCAAATGCGTAAAGATGAGCCGCTGCCAGTTGAGATCCAGCCGGTCCGTGGGGCAGACGGAGGCCAACGTAATGCCGCTGCCCGGCTGGCCGGGTTCCAGCAGCAGATGCACCTCCGCGTAATGCCGCAGGGGTTCAAAGTGGCCGATGCCCTCCACGGCGTTGGCAATGGTCTCCCGGTAGCAGACTGCCCCGGTGCCGAAGGCGACCTCCATCCCCAGCCGCTCCCGGATCAGCCGCTGCAAAATTTCCATCTGCACCTCGCCCATGAGCTGGGCGTGGATCTCGCCGTTGTTCCAGACAATATGGAGCTGAGGGTCTTCCTCCTCCAGCTGCCGCAGCTTCTGAAGCGCCGTATGGGGATCTGTGCCGTCCGTCAGCTCCACCCGGTAGGTCAGCACCGGCTGCAAAACCGCCCCGGCCCAGTCCGGCTCCGTCCCCAGCCCCTGACCGGGGAAGGTCCGGCTCAAACCCGTCACAGCCACCACGCTGCCCGCCTCCGCCATATCCACCGGGCGGAATTTCGCGCCGGAATACAGCCGCAGCTGATCCGCCTTTTCCTGCCAGACCGCGTCCCCGTCCCGCCCGGTCAGCAGATCCCTGGTGTGCAATGTGCCGCCGGTAATTTTCATGTGCGTCAGCCGTGCGCCCTGGGCGTCCCGCGTGATCTTGAACACCTTGGCGCCGAATTCCGCCGGATACACCGGCTGCGGGGCATAGCGCTCCACGCCGGAGAGCAGCTCCTCCACGCCCTCCACCTTCAATGCCGAACCGAAATGGCAGGGAAAGAGTTTCCGCTCCGCGACCATGGCGGAGATTGTCTCATCCGGCAGCGTATCCGTATCCAGATAGCGCTCCAGCGCCGTCTCGTCGCAGACGGCGGCCTCCTCCATACAGGTTTCCGGGTTTCCGAAGTCCACACAGCCATGGCTGAGCTTGTCCTTCAGGTGCGCCAGCAGCGCTCCCCGGTCGGCCCCCGCCAGATCCATCTTGTTGATAAAGAGGAACGTGGGCACCTGATAGCGTTCCAGCAGATCCCACAGCGTCCGGGTGTGGCCCTGCACGCCGTCGGTGCCGGAGATCACCAGAACGGCGCAGTCCAGCACCTGAAGCGTCCGCTCCATCTCGGCGGAAAAGTCCACGTGTCCCGGCGTGTCCAGCAGGGTAATCCGGGTATCCCCCAGTTCCAGCACCGCCTGCTTGGAGAATATGGTGATCCCCCGCTGGCGCTCCATGGCGTCCGTGTCCAGAAACGCGTCCTGATGATCCACCCGTCCCAGACGGCGGATTGCCCCGGCGCAGTACAGCAGGGCCTCCGATAAGGTTGTCTTTCCGGCATCCACATGGGCGAGAATACCGATACAGATCTGTTTCATAACAACTATCCGTTTCCGCCGGCGGCTGCGCCTCCGGCCATGTTTTCTATGATGCATTATGCCAGATTTCCGCACCGGGTTCAAGCCCCCGCAAAGGTTCTCCCGGCAGAATCCGATCCCTGCGTAAACGGTTTCTGTGATTTTTACGAATTTTCTTTTTCCTGATGCGGAAAACCTTGGGCAAGCTACCGATCTTATGGGTTTTCATCCCGTTTTCTATTGACGGCGGCGCGTTCCTGTGCTAAGCTTTTCGCATCCAAGCAGAAAGGACGGGGGATCGCTGTGACTGGCTTTTTCCATACGTTCCACAGTGTTTCCGCGCAGGCTGCCTGCGCTGCATTTTCCTGCCCTGATACGACCAACATGATGCTGATTCCGGACGCTGGCCTGCTGCTGGCGTCCTTTCTTTTTTTACCCGCCATTCTACTGGTACATCGCTTCGCAGCTGAGTTTCCCCGGATCACGGTTCAGCGCACTCATTCATCTCCGGCCCTGCAAGCGGCCTGAGTTTTGTGTGAAAAGCGGCTCCGTCGGTTCGGCGGGGTCGTTTTCTTATCTGCTCTCATTTTGGAATGTAATCTATCACCGAAAGGAGTTTTTCTATGGCTAAAAAACGAATCATCGGTATTATGGGTCTGGGCCACGTCGGCGCCCATGTTGCGTATTCTCTGGCAATTCAGGGCATTGCGGACGAACTGGTTCTGGCAGATCAAAACCAGCACAAGCTCGCCAGCGAGGTTCAGGATCTCCGGGATGCCGTGGCCTATATTCCCCACCGGGTCACTGTCCGGGCTGCGGACTTCTCCGAGCTGGGTGACTGCGATCTTCTGATCAACAGCGTGGGGAAAATCGACCTGCTGCGGGGAACGCATGACCGCGTGACGGAGATGGATTTCACCATTCCCGCCGTCCGCAGCTTTGTGGACAAGGTAAAGGCCAGCGGCTTCAACGGCGTGGTCATCAACATCACCAACCCCTGCGACATCGTTACGCGGGAACTGGCGCTGCATCTGGGGCTGCCCCGCGGCCGGGTGTTCGGTACCGGCACCGGTCTGGATACCGCCCGTCTCCTCAGTGCGCTGGCCCGTCAGACCGGCATCGACCACAAGTCCATCACCGCTTATATGATGGGCGAACACGGCAACCAGCAGTTCGCTCCCTGGTCCTGCGTCAGCTTCCGGGGCAAATCTCTGGACGACTGGGCCAAGACCGACGAGCGGTTCCGCTTTGACCGGGACGCCCTCCAGCGCGAATCCATTGAGGGCGGCTGGGTCACTTTCTCCGGCAAGTACTGCACGGAATACGGCATCGCCACCACGGCGGCCCGGATGGCCAGCGTGGTTCTCCACGACGAAAAGGCCATTATGCCCGCCAGCGCCGAGCTTTGCGGCGAATACGGCGAAGAGGGCCTGTTTGTCGGCGTTCCCTGCGTCATCGGCGCCAACGGCGTGGAGGAGGTCGTGGAACTTCCCCTTACCGACGAGGAAAAAGCCACTTTCCACGCGTGCTGCGACGGCATCCGCCACAACATGGAACATCTGAAAGAAATCTAACCCTCTCAACGGGTAAAACACAGGAGGATAAAATCATGAATATCAGCATCACGAAAAATACCCACCCCGGTGAATTGATCCCTTCCAACAAGCTGGGCTTCGGCGTTCACTACACCGACCATATGTTCATTATGGACTATTCTGAGGAGAAGGGCTGGCACGACGCCCGCATCGTTCCTTTCCAGAACATCACCCTCTCCCCCGCCGCCTGCGTGTTCCACTACGGCGCTGAGGTGTTCGAGGGCCTGAAGGCATATCGCCGCAAGGACGGCAAGGTGCAGCTGTTCCGTCCCTGGGACAACATGGAGCGGATGAAGAACTCCGCCATCCGTCTGGGTCTGCCTGTGGTTCCCCCTGAGGATGCGCTGGAAGCCGTGAAGGCGCTGGTAAAGATCGACGAGCGCTTTGTTCCCTCCGAGCCGGGTACTTCCCTGTACATCCGTCCCTTCCTGTTCGGCACCGATCCCAAGCTGGGTCTGCACGGCGTTCATGAGGCCATGTTCGTGGTGATCCTCTCCCCTGTAGGCAGCTACTTTGAAAACGGCATGGAGCCTGTGAAGATCGTGGTGGAGACCGAGGACGTCCGCGCAGTCCGCGGCGGCACCGGCGAGGCCAAGTGCGGCGGCAACTACGGCGCTTCCAACCGCGCCGGCGAGCGCGCCTTTGCCAACGGCTATTCTCAGGTTCTGTGGCTGGACGGCGTGGAGCATAAGTATGTGGAAGAAGGCGGCGGCATGAACGTTGTCTTTAAGATCGACGGCAAGATCATCACCCCCATGCTCACCGGCTCTATCCTGCCCGGCGTCACCCGCCGTTCCTGCATCCAGCTGTTCAAGGACTGGGGTATGCCTGTGGAGGAGCGCCTGATCTCCGTGGACGAGCTGTTTGAGGCTGCCGCCAGCGGCAAGCTGGAAGAGGCCATGTGCGTTGGCACCGCCGCTGTCATCTGCCCCATCGGCGAGCTGACCTATGAGGGCAAGGATTATGTCATCAACGACTTCAAGATCGGCCCTGTGGCCCAGAAGCTGTATGACACCCTCACCGGTATTCAGTGGGGCAATGTGGCCGATCCCCACGAGTGGACCTGCGAGCTTTGATCCCATCGGTCAACTTAAGAAACAAACAGGAGCGTCTCCCTTTCGGGAGACGCTCCTGTTATATGATAAAGTCTGTACCGCGCCGGATTCTCTGTCAGGAAAGCAGCATCCGGTCGTTGTCCAGCGCGTGGCCGGTACCGGCCTTGAACCGGGCGATCAGATCCTCCACGGTCATGCCTGCCCGCTCCGGGCCGGAGACGTCCAGCACAATGCCGCCGTCGGCCATCATCAGCGTCCGGGTTCCAAGCTCCAGCGCCTGAGACATATTGTGGGTCACCATCAGGCAGGTGATGTTCCCCTCCGCCACGATCCGCTTTGTCAGCGTCAGCACCTTTTCCGCCGTGCCGGGGTCCAGCGCGGCGGTGTGCTCGTCCAGCAGCAGAAGCTGAGGCGGCACCATGGTGGCCATCAGCAGCGTCAGCGCCTGCCGCTGGCCGCCGGAGAGCAGTCCCACCGGCTGGTGCATCCGATCCTCCAGTCCCATGTCCAGCTGCCTGAGCTGTTCCCGGAACACGTCCCGGTCCTTCTGGGAAAGCCGCTTGAAGGGATTGCCGTGGGCGGAGCGCAGATAGGCCAGCGCCAGATTTTCCTCAATGGTCATGTGGGGGGCCGTGCCTCTCAGCGGGTCCTGAAACAGCCGCCCGATCCTGCGGCTGCGCTCGTACTCCGGCAGGAAGGTAAGATCCGTGCCGCCCAGCACGATGCTGCCTGCATCCACATAAAAGCTGCCGCCGATGGCGTTGAACAGGGTGGACTTGCCCGCGCCGTTGGAACCGATCACCGTGACAAACTCCCCGGTTTCCAGATGGAGGGACAGGTCTGTGATGGCCCGCTTTTCATTGACGGTGCCGGGGTTAAACGTCTTGGAAATATGCTGAATATCAAGCATTTCCGTTCCCTCCCTTTCCGGCGGCCAGCTTCCGCTTCTGGAACGCCGCCCACTTCTGAATACTGGGAGCGGCGATGGCCAGCGCCACAATGACGGCCGTCAGCAGCTTCAGGCACTCCACAGGCACAATCTTTGTATAGAACACCACGGCGTAAATGAACCGATAGATTACAGAGCCGACCATAACGGCCAGCACGCCCTTGGCAATGGTGCGGCGGCCCAGCACCGTTTCACCGATGATGAGGCAGGCAAGGCCGATGACCACAATACCGGTGCCGGAGTTGATGTCCACGGTCTTTTGATACTGACCCACCATGGCGCCGGAAAGGGCCGTCAGGGCGTTGGCCACGCACAGTCCCACGGTGATGGTGAACGCGGGGTTCAGGGAGGACGCCCGCACCATATCCGGGTTGTCGCCGGTGGCCCGGATGGACAGGCCGATGCGGGTTCCCAGGAACGCCAGCAGCAGCGCCCCCGCCAGAATGGTGACGGCAGCCGCCAGCAGCAGCTCGTACCAGTCGCCGCCGATGCCGGTATCCCGCAGCAGGGTGAAAATGGTGCTGCCTCCCAGCAGGCTCTGGTTGGCCTTCCAGCCCATGGCCATCAGGTTCACGGTGTACAGTCCCGTGTTGGTGACGATGCCCGCCAGAATGGAGGGAACCCCCAGTCTGGTCTGCAAAAAGGCGGTGACAAAGCCGGCGCAGGCCCCTGCCAGCATGGCGGCGGGGATGGCTAAAATCGGATGTCCGGCAGCGGTGAAAGAAACGGACACCGCCGCGCCCAGCACAAAGCAGCCGTCGGTGGTCATATCCGCAATATCCAGAATCCGATAGCTAAGGAACAGGGCCATGGCCACCAGCGCGTACAAAAAGCCCAGCTCCAGCGCAGTCTGCGTGATAATCAGCAAGAGAAAACGCTCCTTTCAGACTGCTGCCCCCGGCGCGGAGCCGGGGGAGCAGATGCAATGATTCACTTTGGGAAATCAGTCCTCGGTGGTGGTGACCTCCACCACTTCGCCCATGCTGTCAAAGCAGGCGTAGTCTGCCGCGCTGCCGATCATGGCGCAGGTGTCGGTGTTGACGGTGATGATGCCGCCGTCCATCAGGTAGTAGTCCTCCATGCCGTCCATGCCTTCAGTCATGGCGGTGTAGGCCAGATCTGCGGTCTTGGTGCCCAGATCGGTGTAGTTCACGCCGCAGGTGGCGTAAGCGCCGTTGCGGACAAAGGAATCAGCGCCGGTGTAGTGAGTGATGCCGTTCTTGGCAAAATCCTCATAAATGGCCAGCTCCGCAGCCATGATGACGTTATCGGTGGGCGTGAACACGGTGTCCACACCGGCAGCAATGAGGGCGGATGCAGCGGCCACCACTTCGTCGTTGGTGTTGGCGGTCTGCTCAACGTACGCAATGCCCTTGGCGTCCAGATAGGCCTTGGCGTCGGCAATGGGCTTGGTGGAGTTGGGTTCGGACAGGGAGTACAGCAGACCCACCTTGGAGATAGCGGGATCCTGCGTAAACATCATGTCCATGATGAATTCGGTATTCAGGGCATCGCTGGTGCCGGTCACATAGTCAATGCCGGTGAGGCTGGCGGCTTCGGGATCGGAAACGGCGGCATAGATCACCGGGGTTTTGGTTTCCTCTGCGGAGAGGGCCGCGATCTGAGCGGCGGTGGTGGCAATGGGGATGATGGCGTCCACGCCGTCGGCAATGGCCTGATCGCTGAGCTGCTTGAGGGTACTCTGATCGTTCTGGCCGGAGGTGATGTCGTATGTAATGGTCACGCCGTTATCAGCGGAGATCTTGTCCAGCTCTGCGGCAACGGCGTTGGCAATCTCGTCCAGAGAGGCGTGATCCAGCTGCTTGATGATAGCCACCTTATAGGTTTTGGTTTCTTCCGGCTGGCCGGCAGCCTGCTGGGAATCATTGCCGTTGGCTGCGGTGTCGGTCTTGCTGCCGCAGGCGGCCAAAGACAGGGTCATGGCACAGGCAAGGGTCATGGTCAGGAATTTCTTCATCACAGTGTACTTTTTCATCTTGGGTTCCTCCAAAAATATAGAATGTTTGAGCGGCAGATGACCGTTCTGACTGTGCCGGGGTCAGTTCGGAAATAAAAAAACAGCCTTTGCCCCATCCATGGGACAAAAGCTGATGCTTCTGCGATACCACCCAAATTGACGTTTACACGTCCACTCGCTTACGCGTACCATCATACGCGCCCCGATGGATAACGGGTGGGATTCCCGTCGGTCTCTACTTGGCCATGCCGTTCGATCCGCCCTCCGAAGTCCATTCGCCAGCCGTCCCCTGTTCCGATCTCACCGCCCGGAACTCTCTGAAAGGTTATCTGCACTGGGTACTGCTCTCCGTCACAGGTTTGCTTTGTTGCTTTGATGTGTTGTATTATAGCGCAGATTTTTGAATTGTCAACCCCTGTTTTTGCGCGGCTTTCCCGTCTGCCGGCGGCGCCGCCCCCGTTTTCAGGGGGATTTTGCCGTCTGCCGCCCCCATTTTTGTGCATTCCGGCAAAGCGTCCGCCTGCCGCATCCGAAAAAAACGTCACAACTGCAAAATATCATGTTGGACAGGCCGGAAGCCGTTCCCTGCCCTGCTGGACATTTGGCAGGGCATATGATATCATGTTTTGTAAAATTCATGTCAATTTTGCGGGTTTCCGCAAAATCAGGAGGAATACGATGGGCATCGTGGTTTTGGGCGCTGTCTTTGTGGATATCAAAGGCTATCCGTCCGATGTATACATTCCCGGCGGGCGGAACGCCGGACGGGTGGAGCAGGTGCATGGCGGCGTCAGCCGGAATCTGGTGGAGGACATTGCCAATGTGGAGCTGCGTCCCACCTTTATCAGTCTGGTGGACAATACTGGCATCGGTGCGGATGTGATCCGCAAATTGCAGGATCACAAAGTCAACACGGATTACATCCGCGCCGTGCCGGACGGCATGGGAACCTGGCTGGCCGTGTTTGACAACGGCGGCGACGTGGTGGCCTCCATCTCCAAGCGCCCGGATCTGCGGCCCATTCTGATCACGCTGAATGAACACGGGGACGAGATCTTCCGGGACGCCGACAGCATCGCGTTGGAGATCGACTGCGACAAGGAGATCGTCAAAAAGGTATTCTATCTGGCGGAGAAATATGGGAAACCTGTGTTTGCGGCGGTTTCCAACATGAGTATCGCCGTGGAGCGGCGGGACTTTCTCCGCTCCTGCCACTGCTTTGTGTGCAACCAGCAGGAGGCCGGGATCCTCTTTTCCGAGGATTATACCGGCAAAACGCCAGAGGAGCTGCGGGACATTCTGGCGCACCACATTCAGGCGGCGGAAATTTCCCGGATGGTCGTCACCATGGGCGAGCAGGGCGCCGTTTACGCCACCCATGACGGTCAAAGCGGTATCTGCCCCGCCATCAAGGTGGATGTAAAGGACACCACCGGCGCGGGAGATGCCTTCTTCGCCGGTGTCACCATCGGGCTGACTTACGGAAAGTCCATGCTGGAAGCCTGCGAGATCGGCACCCGGCTGTCGGCGTCGGTGATCTGCACGTCGGAAAATGTGTGTCCCCGGTTCCTCCCCAGCGAATTCGGGCTGGAGCCCGGCAGTGCCTGCGGGGATCAACTGACTTTGGAACTGTAAATCTTCGGAAAGGAACAGGGCTATGGAAATCAGAACAGCAGCATTGCAGGATCTGGACGCGGTAGCCGCCGTGGAGGCGGCGTGCTTCCCGGCTGCGGAGGCCGCTACAAAGGAGGAATTTGCGGAGCGCCTGCGGTATTACGGCAGCCACTTCTGGCTCATGTTTGACGGCAGGAACCTGATCGGCTTTGTGGACGGCATGGCGACGGATCAGGCCGACCTCACCGACGACCTGTATGAGCAGGCAGCCCTTCACAATGAGCGAGGCGCGTGGCAGATGATCTTCGGCGTCAATACGCTGCCGGCCTACCGGCGGCAGGGCGTCGCCGCGGCGCTGATCCGGCGGGCCATTGATGACGCCAGAGCGCAGGGCCGCAAAGGGCTGGTCCTGACCTGCAAGGATCAGCTGGTTCATTATTATGCCAAATTCGGGTTTGTCAGCGAGGGCGTGTCCGTATCCACTCACGGCGGCGTGGTGTGGTATCAGATGCGGCTGACATTCTGAGATTCTGCGCCGCAGTGCGGCGCGAGAATTTTTCAGGAAGCGGTGTGACTGCGGTCACGCCGCTTTTTTATCCGCAATTTTTCCCTGCGGAAAGCGAGAAGGGACTGCGGCGCTTTGGACAGTCCATGAAAAAAAGGTGGAAATACTCCGGAAGAATTATACATTTCATAAATCGAATAAATATCCGCGCAAGATGTATAATTATGAAAATTTTCATTCCGTGGGAGGGATCTCATTGAAACCGAAGATTTACATTGACGGCAAGGACGGCACCACTGGTCTCCAGATCTATGACCGTCTTTCCGCGCACAGCGATATCGACCTGCTGCTCATAGACGAGGCCAGGCGAAAGGATCCCGTCGAACGGAAAAAGCTGCTGAATGCGGCGGATCTGGTATTTCTGCGCCTGCCGGATGCAGCTGCCATAGAGGCCGTTGCACTGATTGAAAATCCCGCCGTCCGGGTTATCGACGCCTCCACCGCCCACCGGGTCGTGCCCGGATGGGTATACGGGTTCCCCGAACTTGGCAGCGGTCAGAAACAGGCCGTCATCCACGCCGGACGGGTTGCGAATCCCGGCTGCCATGCCACCGGTTTTTTATCCATCGCCGCACCGCTGGTAAAGCTGGGGATTCTGCCCGCCGATTCCCCTGTGACCGTCTATTCCCTCACCGGCTACTCCGGCGGCGGGAAGAAAATGATCGCCCAATATGAAGACCCTGCGCGGGACGCAGAACTGGACGCTCCCCGGATCTACGGCCTGAACCTGAAGCACAAGCATCTGCCGGAAATGCAGAAAATCGCCGGTCTGGATTTTCCCCCGCTGTTCAATCCCGTGGTGGACGATTACTACAAGGGGATGGCCGCCACCCTGATGCTGCACAACCGCCTGCTCTGCGGCCAGCCCACGGCAGAGGACATTGCAACGGCGCTGGCCGGGTTCTATGCCGGACAGTCTCTCATATCGGTGGTCCCCTTTGGCCGGCAGGATCCCCTCCTGTCCGCCAACAAGCTGTCCGGCAGGGACACGCTGGAAATTACCGTCTGCGGTCACGACGCGCAGACCATGATCACCGCCCGGTTTGACAATCTGGGAAAGGGCGCATCCGGTGCAGCCGTCCAGAATAGAAATCCGATGCTGGGATTTGACGAAACTACCGGACTGAATCTGTGACAGCCGCGCTCCTGCCGAATCCGCAATACCAGATGAATCCATCTCCCCAACACTCTGAAGAATCGAGGGAACAACATGATGCTGAATTTGATTGATGGCGGCGTTTGTGCCCCTCAGGGCTTCCGGGCCGCCGGTATCCACGTGGGCGTCAAGACCCACGCCGCATGGAAAAAGGACGTCGCGCTCATTGTGTCCGATACAGACTGCACAGCCTCTGCCGTTTTCACGAAAAATGTGGTGAAGGCCGCGCCGATCCATGTGGACAAGGCCCATCTGGCGGACAGGCACGCCCGCGCCATCATCGCCAACAGCGGCAACGCCAACGCCTGCGCTCCTCACGGCGAGGAAAACGCAGCGAAAATGTGTCAGGCCGCCGCCGCGGTCATCGGCTGCAAGCCGGAGGACGTGCTGGTATCCTCCACCGGCGTGATCGACCAGACGCTCAACGTGCAGGTCATTGAGGACGGCGTACCAGCGCTGTATGCCGCGCTGGAGCACTCCGCCGCAGCCAGCGACGCGGCAGCACCATCACCACCCTGACCGCCACCGGGCAGGAGGTGTTCCACAACTACTTCTTCCCCTTCACCGAGGGCTTCCGCTATGCCGACGCCAACAGTCTGGAGTCGCTGGAGGCCGCCGCGGGAGACGACGTGTGTGCCGTCATGCTGGAGCTGGTGCAGGGCGAGGGTGGCGTGCTGCCGCTGGAGCCTGCGTATGTACAGGCCGTGAAGAGGCTCTGCGAGGAGCGGGACTGGCTGCTGGTGGACGAGGTGCAGACCGGCGTGGGCCGCACCGGCAAGCTGTTCGCCTTCCAGAATTACGGCATCCTGCCGGATGTGGCGTCCTTTGCCAAGGGCATCGCCGGCGGTCTGCCCATGAGCGGCATCATGGCCAACGAAAAATGCCGGAACGTCCTCGGCCCCGGCACCCACGCCACCACCTTCGGTGCGAACCCCGTCTGCGCCGCCGCCGGACTGCTGGTGCAGGAAACGCTGACCGACGCCTTTCTGGCAGAGGTGCAGGCCAAGGGCGACTATCTGCGGAAGGCCATTGAGTCCCTGAACCTCCCCTGCTTCGGCAAAACCCGCGGCATGGGCCTGATGATCGGCATTGAAGTGCGGGACGGCTATGACAAGGGAAAAATCCTGTCCAGACTGATTGAAAACGGCCTGCTGGTACTCACTGCCGGCCCCGGTATGCGTCTGCTGCCGCCGCTGACCATCACAAAGGCGGAGCTGGATCAGGGGCTGGAAATTATGAAGAAGGCATTGGAGAACTTCTGACCCGTCAGATTTCCTTTCTCCGATTTTTTAAAGCGTGTTCACAGAAAATTCTGCGAACACGCTTTTTATCCGCCGTCAGCAGGAGATGCGGTGGGACAATCCCGGAAAAAGTGAAAAATTCTCAGAAGCCTGAAACGAAACCGGGTTGAAATGCGTCATATAATATAGTAACATGACAGATAACAGCAACTTGAGGATCGGCCCGAAAGGGCGGAAAGGATGTTCCATGAAATACGCAGCAGATTTCAGGCGGGAGGCCCGCGAGGCGCTCCGCGGCAAATGGGTTCTGGCTATCCTGGCAGGCGTGGTGGCAATGCTTCTGGGCGGGACTCTCTCCAATGGGCCGCAGGTCAATTTCAGCTACAGCGGCGGGGATTTGAGCACAAATCTCCAGTACGCGGGGCAGAATATCTACGCATGGGGGAATGGGATCACCCCCGGTCTGCGGGCATTTTTTGTGGGCAGCGCAATCTATCTCGTTCTGGCTGCGCTGGTTCTGGCCGTTCTCTATTTCATTTTGGGCAGCGTGATCAGCGTTGGATACGCCAGATTCAATCTGGATCTCACCGGCGGTGAGAAGCCGCCCTTTGAAACCCTGTTTACTTATTTTTACAACTGGAAAACGCTGGCCGTATCCAGTCTGCTCCGATCCGTGTACATTCTGCTGTGGTCCCTGCTGCTGATCGTCCCCGGCATCATGGCCACTTACAGCTACGCCATGACGGACTACATTCTGGCTGAGCATCCGGAGCTGACCGCCAGCGAAGCCATTGCTCAATCCAAGGCCATGATGGACGGCAGCCGCTGGCGTCTTTTCTGCCTGCATCTGAGCTTTATCGGCTGGGATCTTCTGTGCGCTCTCACCTTTGGGCTCGGCAATCTGGCGCTGACCCCCTATAAGCAGGCCGCCGAAGCCGCATTTTACCGGGATCTGTGCGGCGGCACCGTGCCGCAGCTCGATTTCTGACCGCTTTCAGTCTGCTGTCCCGAAGGGCCACAGGGACTGGCGCAAAGCGCGTCCCTCCATAGTTCATCAGCTTCCCCGGCCATTTCAAGACAGATTTTAGCTTTTTTGCCCTCTTTTTTATATAGCATTTTAGGAAAGCTTCTGCTATAATACCTCTCAATAAACCGCATATGGGAGGTGGCTCCGAATGAAGCTTGAATTGACGGACCGGCAGTTTCGATATCTGCTGGATCTGGTGTACATAGGAAACTGGGTTCTTAACTCCACCCGCGGCGACGACCGCATCGAAGAATACGATCAGGTGGAAAGCACCGTCTTTTCCCAGTGTCTCCCTCAGGGGATGCCCAAGCTGGTGGAGCAGTACCGGGGAAATCTGATCCCCTCCCGCGCCTTTGCCGACGGCGGCATTCACGATGCCATTGAGCAGTATGAGGACACGGTATTCTATGAAATTCTGGCAGAGGAGCTGGCTTTGCGGGATCTGGACGGCCAGCCCATGACCCGTGAAAACTACACGGCGCTGATGGAGCGGATCGACGCGTATCTCTCGGAATTTGACGCGCATGGCACCGACCGGGTCGTTGTGGATCTGGATGAAGGATAAACGGGAGGGGATCATCCCCTCCCGTTTCCGCGCAGCCAGCGCCGGTCAGAAGCCCAACGGCGGCAGAAATCTGTCTGTTCACCGGGTTTTTCTTGACATAAACCTGACTTTAGGTTTTATAATAGAACCGATCAGACAGACAAATCAAAATCCAAATGAGGAGAAAGATATGGCATCAAAAGTTTATTTTGCAGACTTCCGCTGCCCCACATGGCGGGAGAACCTTCCCCAGAAGCTGGCCCGTCTGATGATGACCGCCGGTTTTGGCGACATTGACATGGACGGCAAATATGTAGCCATCAAAATGCACTTTGGAGAGCCGGGCAACATGGCTTACCTCCGGCCCAACTGGGCTAAAACCGTGACTGATCTGGTGAAAAGTCAGGGGGGCAAGCCCTTCCTGACCGACTGCAACACCCTGTATATCGGCGGCCGCAAAAATGCGCTGGATCATCTGGAATCTGCCTATGTCAACGGCTTCACCCCCTATTCCACCGGCTGCCACATCATCATCGCCGACGGTTTGAAGGGCAACGACGAGGTGGCTGTCCCCGTGGAGGGCGGCGAATATGTGAAGGAGGCCAAAATTGGCCGCGCCGTGATGGACGCGGACGTGTTCGTTTCCCTGACCCACTTCAAAGGGCATGAGCAGGCAGGCTTCGGCGGCACCCTGAAAAACATCGGCATGGGCTGCGGTTCCCGCGCCGGTAAAATGGAACAGCACAACAGCGGCAAGCCCTTTGTCAAGCAGAAGAAGTGCGTGGGCTGCCACGCCTGCGCCAAGATCTGCGCCCACGGCGCACCCACCTTCGACGCTGACAACAAGGCCAGCATCGATACCAGCAAGTGCGTGGGCTGCGCCCGGTGTCTTGCCGTCTGTCCCAAGGACGCCATTCAGTGTATGTATGACGAGGCGCCCTCCATCCTGAATAAAAAAATTGCCGAATACACCAAGGCTGTGGTGGATGGCCGTCCCTGCTTCCACGTGTCTCTGGTGATGGACGTTTCCCCCAACTGCGACTGCCACGGCGAAAACGACGTGCCGATCGTTCCCAACGTGGGAATGTTCGCCTCTCTTGACCCCGTTGCGCTGGATCAGGCCTGTATCGACGCGGTGATGGCCCAGCCCAGAATCCCGACCTCCGTCATCGGCAGCGGTGAGGCTTGCAGCTGCACGGATTATTTCAAGGCCGCGCACCCGGATACCGATTGGGAGTCCGCCCTGATCCATGGTGAGAAGATCGGACTTGGCAGCCGGGAATATGAGCTTGTAAAGATTTGAGTCCCCGTCAGCGGATATCAACGCAAAAAGGAGAGCCGAACGGCTCTCCTTTTTGCGTTTGAAGAGAAAGAAAGGAATTTATATTCTGCACGATCTCTCAGGCAGCCAACTGCTGGGAAACCAGGCGCAGAGCCTGATCGGCGTTCTGAATTGCGTAGAACACCAGTCCCTCCACATCCTTTCCGTCCTCGGCAGCGCCCAGAGGGTGCGCCGCCCAGAACCGAAGCTGCTTCTGCGGCTCCCCGGTGATTTTGCTGCCCAGCAGCAGACAGGTTTCATCCGGCGATACCTGTACGATCCGGGCGTCGTCGATGGCCTGCATAGGCATGGAAAAGATTCTACGATCGCCGCGGATCAGCACAGCCCGCTGGTTCGTCAGGATGTACTGCTGTCCCCGGAGATTGCTGCATTCCATAACCGGGGAAAGGATTATCAGTCCCATAATGATCAGCAGGATCACCACGACATTGCTTCTGAACTCCGGTGCGGCAGCCGCATAAGCGCCGATGATGCCCAGCGTTACGGCCACCGTGATTGCCTACTTGGTCAGAATACTGCGGCCATTGGCTCCGGAGAGCAGTTTGAAACGCCCCGTTCCGCTCTGCCAGAGGATCTGCTCACCCGGAAGCATATTCCCCTCCAGCACAAATTCCTTACTTTCCTGACGCGGTTCCTTGCTCATACCATTTCCCCCTGTGTAAGTGTGTTTCAAGCTTTTCGCTTCTATATTTATTATAGTCATTTTCCCGTTCAGGCGCTGAAAAGGACGCCGGGCCTGACGTTAAGGTTCAAAAAGTATTTGCGCCGATTCCGTTAAAACCCTGCAAATGTGCAAAGAGCGGCTCCTGTCCCCAGCGGACAGGAGCCGTTTTACCGTTCATTCTGTCAGGAAGCAGTTTCCCTCACCATGCAGTCTGCCTCAGTCTTTCCGGCTGCCGTCCGCATCCTTTTGCCTGCAATCCCGCATCTGCTTATTGATCTGGTTCACGCCGGTAGCCGCCAGCCCGCTGACGATCCCGACCGCAACCGCCGTCAGGTAGTCGTTGGCAGGGAATTCCGCAATCACCAGCATCCCCGCAATGCCCAGCGCGCCGCCGGAAGCCCCTACAATAATGGGGATCCATTTGTTGTCAAGTCCGCTGGCCTTGACCGTCTGGCCGATCAGGTAACAGATCACAGTAATCACAGCCACTCCTGCGATTCCGAATGTCGATAGATCCATACGCACCTCCCAGTCTCACTCACCCTCTAAGAAAGAGGCCGCCGTTCCGGGCCGCAGCCTCGCTCCAGTTTTTCCACGCGGTGTTCCATTCCCCGGAGCCGCTCCTCAACTACAGGCATCCGCCGGGCAAATTCATTGTGCTCCCGTACTTCTCTGGTCAGCTCCGCCAGTTTTTCATCGGTGACTGCCTGCGCCGCGCGATTGCTCAGCAGCACGCCGATCAACGTCACACAGCCGGTCACAGCTGCTGCAATGATCTCTGCCATACCGCAATCACACCTCCGTCGGAACCGACCACTGAATGCTTTCCCATGTGTGTTCCGCAGCCTCCGCCTGTTCCCATGTATATTCCAAAGTCTCACACTCTGCCCACGTCAGATAGCGGAAGAAAAATTCCACAGCCAGATGACACGGCAGGATATCCAGAATGATCTTTTGAATCTGGTCGAACTCTGCGGGAATTCCGATGGTCCCCGGAAACGTGATTTTCAGGCTTCGATCTGCCTTTTCCGTTGCTCTGGCCCGAATGCCGCAGCCCATCAGGGTATCGTTGATGGCTCCCGGCGTCAGGCTGTCCTCCCCGATCCGCAGCAGCGCCGCAATGGCCTCCCGCCGCTCTTCCGCAGTGAGAGCCGCCGGTTTTCGGGCAAAAAGCGCTTCCCGGCGGTCAAGACCCTCGCCCTCTGCCGTGGCCAGCAGGCTCTCTCGCTCCACCGTGTCCAGCAGTGCGCCGACCTCGTCCAGTTCCCCGCCCAGAGCCGACAGCTCGCTTCGGTTCTGTACGCCGTTGAGGTCATACAGTCCCAAGGGAGCCAGCATTCGGATCAGATACGCTTCATAAACGCCGCTCATGTCTCCTCCGTTACGTTAACCGTCCCCAGCACCGGCAGCACCGTGTCATTGGCCGCCACATCCGCCGCAGGGCTGACAATATGATAGTTCTCCACCCCCGGCAGACCGTAGATCCGGCTGCCCAGCTCCGCCAGCGTCACCGCTTTTCCCAGCAGCTTTCCGCTGAAAAAGCCTGCCAGCATTCCTTCTATTTCCGTTTTTACGTCCGCAAACTCCGCGTTTTCCGCAACTTCCACAGTGACGGACACATTCACCGCCGCAGTGGAGGGTGCTTTCACCGCTACGTCTACGGCGATCTCCCTGCTTTTCTGAAAAACCGTCTGAAGCTCGGATAGCAGCGTCTCCGGGGGAATGCCGTCAGGCGTCGTCACATAGACGTCCACAGTGCCAACACCGCGGGCCTTTCCCACCGCCTTTGCTGCCGCCACTCCCTCATAGCTGCACGCGGTCTGCTCATACCATGCGGCGTTGGCGCCGTTGGGAAGCCGCAGAAAGCTGTCCAGGATCCGCTGCCGCAGTTCGTCGTCCGATTCTTCCGAAATTCCCCCAGCAAAGGTCTCCGCGTTGGTCACGGCTCTCACCGCCACCGGGCAGGCCGTCAGAACGCAGACAGCGCCTGCCCCCACATTGCCGCTGCTGCCGCTCTCGACGGCTTCCGCCGCGGCGGTCACAGACATCTCTCCCGCCGGGATCGCCGCATCCTCCACCGTCTGAAACCGAACGGCGTCCTCCGTCATGCACACCGTCCCGGCAGGAATGTTCACAGCGCCGGTCTGGGCATTGGCCAGTGTAAAGGTCAAGCTCCCCACAGCCTTTCCTGCCGCCTGACGGGTCATATTCCGCATCGCCGCATGGCGATCCAGATAAACTCCCGTGGCCGTCTGCGGAAAGCTCTGCCCCAGCACCCACTCCGCCTGCGCCTCCAGCGCCTGAATCTGGGCAGCCGCCGCCCAAAGGCGAACAGCCAGATCGCAGTCCTGTTCCAGCTGGCTGCCCCGCCGCTGTGCATAGGCCGCCAGCATCTCCTGATAGATCGTTTCCGTTGTTCTCACGTTTTCACCCCCCTATTGCAGCGCTGCTTCCACTGTCAGCTGCGTGCCGTTCACGCTGACGCAGACGGTCAGCTTCGCTGTGCCGACGTTCTCTGCCAGCGCCACGCTGTCCACCTTCAGCCCCGCTTCATCGGCCAGCGCCTCTACTACATACTGCTCCGCCGCAGCCTGCCGCTCAGATGGCCGCAGCTGGCTCAGCGTCCACAGTCTGCTTCCGAACTCCTCTCCAAAGGGAAACTGCCCCCGATGCGCCGTCAGCTTCAGCAGGATGCGCTGCAGAAGCGCCGCATCCCCGGTCACTGTCCGCAGACCGTTCCCCCTCGGCTGATAATCGCCGTTCACCAGCGCCAGCATTACAGCAGCCCTCCTTCCCCGCAGGAGCAGGGCTTGTAGGTCTGCCCGTTTACCACCAGCGTCCCCTTGATGGATACCCGCCCTGACAGTTCAATGGCCCCATTCTTCCGCAGGTACACGCTGCTGCCGGAGCTGTAGAGATAGATCTCTCCCGGCAGCATTTCTTTGGGCGCCGCCGCCTGCTTTCCGCCGCAGACGCACTGCTCCTCCCCGCCGGGGCCGCCCTTGATCACCAGAACGGACGCGCCGCTCTCCGGCAGCCATACATACCCGCCGGGGCCGTAGATCGGCAGCTGCCGTACTTCGCCGCGGGTCACAACGCCCATCTGGTCGCCCACAATGGTGGAAATTCCCTGATCGGCATCCGCTGTCGGCGTCTGCCGCTTCATGTTTTTCGCCAGCCACATCTCACTCACACTCCTTCAATGTCCAGATCATGACCGCGCCCTCTCTGGCGGAAAAGCGGTTTTCCGCCTCCGCCACCCGGTACAGACCCGTAAGCCCCAGTTTTTCCAGATGCAGCGTCACCCGGTCTCCCGGAAACGCGCCGAAGCTGCCGGGAAGTTCCACCGTGACCGCCTGTTCCTCCTGCCGGGACTGCCGGATCTGGTATTCCCCCGTATAGCGCATGGCGTCCCAGGTGCTTCGCCCCGGCGTATAGATCACCCGCCGGCATTGGCCGCCCTTGGCGATCATCTCCGGGTTCTGTACGGAATAGCTGACGTTCTGCCGCTTGTCGATGACCAGTGCCTCCGTCAGTACACCGTAGCGGTCTTCCCGCAGGCAGCAGCGCAACACCGGGCTGCTGCCGTCCAGAACGATGCGTTTTCCGCTATCCTGCTCCGGCACCGCCAGCAATTCTCCCGTTTTGGCAAACCGGGGCAGGAAGCCCCCATAGGTCCGGCAAAATTCCGAGATCACCTTCCACTGGCTGACCCCGGCCCCGGCGGTGTACGGCACCGTGGACCGCAGGTCTGCCGCCGCGCCGCAGGTAATGCCATACGGCTCCGCATGGCGGCGGATCAGTTCCCGCAGCGTTACCTGTTCGTAAGTGACCGGCCGGGACTCGTTGTCCAGCAGTCGGGCGGCATAGCCCCGCCCGGCCAATGTCACCGTCAGCCCGCCGCTGCCCAGCTCCACGCTGTACTCATCCACAATGCCCCGCAGCTGGGCCGTTCCGTTTTCCATGGCGGCAAAGCCTGCCGCCATTTTCAGCACCGGCGCCATCTCCGCCTGATACACCGCCGTCACGGACCAGCTGTCGCACGGCACGCTTCCCGTGTGCTTCACATTCCATTCCAGCAGCGGCGGCAGATCGTATACCTGATGATCCGCCGTAAAGATCCGTCCTGTCACGGCAGCTTCACCTCATTTCCGGGGTAAATGAGATTTGGATTTTTGATCTGCGGGTTGGCGGCGATCAGGCTGTTCAGCGTCACCCCGTACCGCCGTGCAATGGCCCACAGGGTATCCCCCCGCTTTACGGTGTAGGTTCTTCCGGCAGAAGCCGTCTCCTTCCGGGAAACGGACGCGCTGCTTCCGGTCTGACCGTTGTCCGTCTTTGTCAGGCCGCCCTCATAGCCGCTGTCATCCTCCCAGAAGGCAAAGCTATAGCGCACATAGTCCGGCTTCGGCTCCTCCGTCACGGACAGGGACACAAAATACGCCCGATCCGTCCGCCAGACGGGATGCACCAGCATCCCCGGCCCCTCCTGCCGGAACACATCCGCCAGCGCCTCGAACTCCTCATAGGCGTCCGGCCCCGCAAATTCTCCTTCCCCCCGCAGAATACGGCAGTTCACGCCCAGATCCTGCAAAACACAGCCGCCCATCGGCACCTTCTGAGCCGCTATCTGCCGCCGGTATTCCACCACGAAGGTCTTTGGATTGTGGGGCCAGGTATAATTCTTATATCGCATGGAGGATAATTTCATGCTCTCTCCTCCTTAAAATATGGTAAATCCGCCGTCATACCGGCGGGCGTCCCGCTGAACGGCGCGGGAGATCCGCTCTATCTCCACAGCCGCTTCCCGGTCAGCCAGCAGGATTCCCGGCAGACTGGCCGCCGGAATGCTGGCATTTCTCCAGATTGCATCCGCCTGCCGGGTCTGGAAAAATGCGATCTCCTGCTCGGAAAGCGCCGTCCTGCCGTTGGGGCGGGCAGGTTCCTCCTGTGTCTCCTGTAAAGCCGTTCTCTGCTCCGTTGCTTCCGGGATCATCACCTCCCGGCGTTCTGCTGCTGCCGTCTGTCCCCCGGCAGGGCGGACGGTCTCCGTCCGCCCTGTCTCCGTGCCGGGACGCACCGCGGTGCGGCGCTGTTCCTCTTCCGCCGCAGTCTCCTCCCCGGAGCGTCCCCCTGTCAGCAGCCGGATCAGCGCTGCCTGCTGGCGGCGCTCCACCTCCTGCAAATAATCCACCGGTTCACTCTCCCCTCATCGCCGCAAACCGCTGGAAGTCAAATGCGCCGCTGCGCTCCTCCGGCGCCGCTTCTCCCTCTGCCAGACGCAGCAGCAGCGTCTCCATCTCGCGGGGCGTCAGATCCCGCAGGACTTCCCCCTCATCCTGATAGACCGCCTTCCCCTGACAATAGCAGCTCTCCCGCAGAATGGCGGCATTGCACAGCAGCGTCCGTTCCAGCGGATCTTCGATTTTCTCCCGAAAGCGCTGCCACAGGCTCAGCAGCTCCCCTGCCGTCAGGGGCTTCATGGCATCCACCGTTCTCATGCCGTGGTCTCGATCCGCCGGGCCGCCGTCAGCGTCACCTTTTCCGCCACGGTAGCGTTCAGCTCCCCGTCCTCCTGAATTCCGCTCCACTCGCAGCCGCTGTAGATCACCTTCCGGTCCGGCTTGCAGATCACCAGTGAGAAGTCAGTCAGGCTGTAAAAATCGATGCCGTCGGAAATGGCGGTATCCGTGGCGTACAGCCGTGTCAGCTCCACCGTGTAGCTTTTCTGTCCCTCAATGGTCGCCACCGGCTCGCTTTCTCCGAACGCCTCAATATTCCTGCTGGATTTGGCCGCTTTCGCTCGATAGCTCTGCACCACGGCGATCTTTCTGCCGTCCAGCTCCAGATAGATGTCCGCACTGGTAGGAAACCCTTTCATATCCACCCCTCCTTAAACCGTCAGATGTACTGCCAGATGGATCTGGTTCAGCCCGTGGGCCACGCCGAAGCTGAATTCCACCAGACACACCGTAGGATCGTCTGCCGAAGCCGTCACCGTGACCTCGCCGTAGCTTTCGATGATCTGGGCGTCCTTTTTCTTCTCCAGCTCCACAATGGTCTGAGCGCGGATCGCCCCACGGCCCTGCGCGGTGTTCTTGGCCCGTGCGAACTTGCTCCGCAGTGCGGAGCGCACCGCGGGAATCACATCATCGGCGATCAAAATGGTGGTCAGTTCCCGCCATGTGGCGTCAGCCGCGCTGCCGGTCTTTGTCCGGGTGGTAATGCCCCGCACCGGGGACACCACGCCGCCCACGTCCTCCAGCGGCGTCACGCCGCCCTGTACCAGCAGATCAATGTCGTTGTCGCTGTAGACGCTCTGCAATCCGCCGATGCCATACAGCTCCGCTCCGTTCAGCGGCATCGCCGGGTCGCTGCCGCAGGCGATGGCCCCTGCCACTGCCGCCGCGGCGAACACGCCGGGAAGCTCCGTGCCGTTCTCATCCTTCATGTCCGGCCCCACCAGCACCATCCGTTCGCTGTTGATGGCCGCGGCTCTCGTCACCATCTGCGCCGCGGTATCCCCGCTGCCGCCGATCACGCCGATCCGCTCCCCTCTGGCAGCGGATGCCGTTTCCACCGCCGTTTTCAGGGCTTTCTGAATGTTCACCTCGCTGCTGTCGCACACCATCACCTGCACATCGAAGCTTTCCAGCGCCGCAAACGCCGCCTGATACGCCTCCAGATCGGCGGCTTCACCCGTCCGCACCGCGTAAACCGTGGATGCGCCATTAGCAAACAGCAGCTTCAGCAGGGTGCTCATCCCCGGCGCACCGGCCTCGTCCTCGCCGAAAACATCCACACCGGCGCTGTAGCCGGTCAGTGTCACCACCACATTGGCCGTCCCCTTCACCGCCAGCGCCGCCACGCCGATGCGCTTGGCCGCCCGTCCTGCAGAGGTCACGCTGGACGCATCATATACCGAGTAGACCCCCGGCCGCTCATGTCTTGTCTCGCTCACTCGCTCAAAACTCCTTTCAGTCGGAAGTCCAGAAATGTCCCGGACTCCCCATTGCTTTCCGCCAGAAACAGCGCCCGGCAGGCAAGGCTGCCCCTCCGCAGAAACATCCCGGTGCTCTTTTCCCAGCAGATCCCTTCCCACGTCAGCTCCCCGGTCTGGATTCCCTCCGGCAGTCCGCCCAGCAGTGCTTCCGTGGCCGTCTCACAGCCGCTTTCACAGTCTGCCGCCCGGTTCGCCCGCAGCTCCACGGTGATCTCCCCGGACAGCTCCTTACCGTACCGTTCCAGCACCGCCTGCGTTTCCGGGTCTGTCATCTCTCCCAGATAGTGGCAGAACCCGGCGGTTTTTCCGCTGGCCGCGCCTACGCCCACAGTCGCCACCGCGCCGCTGTGGCTTTCGGCCCGTTTCTCCGGGAACTGCTCCATCGCCGGAATTCCGCTCTCCTGCAGCGCTTTCAGCACCGCTGCCCGGATCTGCGCCAGTTCCTTCATATCGCCGCCTCCCGTTCCCGTTCCAGTAACGCCCACCAGTGATGCACCGCGTCTCCCAGCCAGTAAGCCCGGCTGCTCCGCACCCGGTAGGACACGCCGCCCTGCACAATCACGTCCCCCGGCTCCACCGCTTCCAGCCCGATATAGCCCCACAGCCGGTCATCCACCCAGCCAATCGGCGTTACCGTCCCCGGAACACCTTCCTCCCGCGCCTTCTCCGGCTGCAAAAATGCCCGGATCGTCTTTTCTCCCGCCGGATTCTTCAGCGTTGCGCTCTGTCCATATCGTCTCAGGATCTCCTGCATCGCGCTCATCCCCGTACTCCTTTGAAGCAGAAAGCCCCGGAAGCCGCATACGGCTCCATCAGCCGCTCCGCCGACTGCCGCAGTGCGCCTGCCAGCGCCATTGCGGATTGGCCGGACGCCCCCCTGACCGTCACATCTCCCACTGTGAAGGACTCCGCCCCGGCGCAGTTCTTCCCCAGATAGTCCGCCGCCGCGGTGAAGGCCGCGGCGCACCGCAGTGCGCCTTTCCCATTCTCTTCCGCAGGCGCGCCCTTCAGCCGTCTCTGCCAGAACTCCACCGCCGCATTGCACAGCGCCTGCAATAAGGCGCTGTCCTCATCGGCTCCGCACAACTCCGCCGCCAGCTTCACAACCGTTGTCTCCATCCGCCTGTCTCCTTTCTCCGTTTGGCTCCGCCGCACCGAAAAATCGGTGCGGCGGGCAGAAATCAGACCTTCAAGACCTTGGAGGCGTCGGTAAACAGCTTCGCAAAGCCGGAAATGGAGGTAATGGCCGCCCGTTCCAGCTGACGGTCGATGAGCTTGTCGTACTCCACCACCACTTCGCTGCCGCAGATCTGTTCCAGCGCATAGTTTTTGTCCAGCCCGATGATAGTACCGCTGGGAACGGCGCTGGAGCGCAGCAGCTTGGCTCCCAGAGGGGTGGTCAGCTTGCCGGTTGCCTGAAAGTTCAGGCCGGTGTTGGGATTCTGGAATTCGCTGAGCTTCAGCATGGCCAGCATCATGTCGTTGCTCACCAGCATGGTATTCATGGTGTAGGGATCAAACTGCGCCCAGAAATCCAGCAGTGCGCCGTAGCTCAGCGTGCTCTTGGTGCCGCCGATGGGGCTGGTGCCAACTTCATAGGACGTTGCCGCATTGTTGTTGCCGTCGCCGTCCTTCAGCACCTTCACGGCATCCTCCAGATGCATCCGGCCGATGTAAGCGCCGATCTGGCGCAGGGTCACGGCAAAGAGATCCAGCCGCTGGAAACGGATGGCCTCATAGGGAGCCACCAGCATCCGGCCCCGCTTGTGCAGCCGCACCAGATTCTCCTGCGTATGGATGGTGGTCTGAGGGATCTGTGCGCCCTCCTCCACCCGCTTGAGCTTCTTCTCCTCCTCGGTAGGCGTGGAGGCGATAGAGCGGTAATCCAGCCCGTCGAAATGGGTGACGGTGGCGGTGATGTCCGGCAGGATGCTCTCCTCCTCCATGCCCTGACGCACCACACGGGACACAAATTCAGGGAACAGCACGGCGGACTCGGTGGACCAGAAGAATTTCTCCACCTTGTCGCTGCCTGCGCCCTTCACCTTGATGTCAAAGCGCTTGAGCTGACGCTGAAAGGCGTCCAGGCCCTCCAGAGAAGTCCCCTTGTAGTTCTCGCTGGGGTCCAGCGCCTCCAGCGTCTGGGCAAAGCTGCGGCCGCTCTGGCCGTACATTCCCTTTTCCAGCTTCAGATTTTCGTAATGAAACGCCATATTCTTCCCCCTCCTCAACTCAAAGCACAATGGTCACGGTTTTTGCGGAAGTGTCCACATCCACAGCAAGGTAGCTCTTACCGCCGGTGGAAACCACGCTCACGCCGCCGTCGCCGTCTGCCGCCAGCGTGTTCCAGCCCGCGGCAGGAGCAGAGTTGCCGCTGTAGCTGACGGTCGCCATGCCGCCCATAGCCACAGAGCAGGCTTTTCCGTCTCTGCCCACAGACAGCACCACGCCGTCAAACACGCCGTTTGCCGCGCACGCTGCCACGGTGCCGCTGCCGCTGACCTTCACCACCTGTCCCTCGCTCACATCCGTGCAGGCGAAGGTGGCGGCCCACTGGCCGATGCCCTCATAAGAAATGTTCATCCGATTTCCTCCCTCATATCATGTTTGTCCCATCAGACAAGGAACACAGTCTCATCTTCCCGCTTTGCCGCCTGCCGCCGCAGCTGGGGCGGTACGGGAAATTTCTTTGCGGCCTGCGCCTCATAGGCGTCCTTCAGTTCCAGAAGCTCCTGTTCATCCAGACGGCCCACCGCCTTGGAAAAAACGGTTCCGTTCAGGTTCTGATCCGCCAGCATGGCCAGCCGCACCACCTCCCGGCGCAGCGATGCGAGATACCGCTGTCCCATCTCCGCCTGCTTCTGCAGCACCCGCAGCTCCGGCCGTTCCGTGCCGAACCGCTTCACCACGCCTGCTCTGGGCTGGGCCGGCACCGCCACAAAGGACCACTCATAGGCGTCCTTCGGCTCTTTCAGCTCCAGATAGCACAGCCGGTCGCCGTACATCTGTCCCTTCACATGGCCGCAGGCGCCGTTTTCCGCGCCGCATACGGAGCATACGCTCCGCCCCATGCTGCACCCCACGCTGACCTCTTTCTTGATGCCGCCCTCGATCTCGGTGATCAGCTCCTGATTCTTCTCCGTCCGCATGAGATAGGCCCAGCCTTTCAGCCAGCGGTATTCGTCCCCCGCCGCCGTCACGGTGCCGGGTTCCCGCACCACCTCCGTGCGGTAAATTCTCGCCGTCTGGCCCTTTGCGGACCACTGGTGGTCGAAAATTCCGCTCTTGCCCAGAAACAGCTCTCCCAGCCTTTCCAGATCCTCCGTGCCGAAGCGCTCGAAATCCCGGTCCACCTCGTTGTCGCACAGCCGCACACTGAAGGTGTACACCTGATCCGCCGTCAGCTCCGCCTTGCTGAACCGGTTGATCTGCTCCAGTTCTTCCTTTGTCAGCATCCGTTCTCCTCCCTGTCATTCTCGATTTTCAGCTTCCGCGCCTGTTCCCGGTACAGCGCCGCCTTGGCTCCCGCAAAAGCTTCGCTTTTGTGGGATTTCATCCCTTTCAAATCGTCGGGCTTACCCGCCGATTTCAAGGTTTTGCCCCGGCAAAACACTTGACGCGGCCCTGCCGCGGCTCGCTTGCGCTGGCAGAAGCCAAGGCACGTCACTCTGCGTTTTCCGCCGCGTCGTTCTCAATTTTCAGCTTCCGCGCCTGCTCCCGGTACAGCGCCGCCTTGGCTTCTTCCACCTCGTCCTGCAAGTTGATGTCGTCCCAGTCCACGCGGAAGGCCCCGGCATACCCCTGCATCCGCAGCCACATCCGGCAGATCTGCTCCACCACCGGCGTCAGAGTCCGGCGGATGGCCGTGATCTCCGTGGTCAGCATATCCGCCTGCTGTGCGCTCATCCGCTCTGTGGAGTTCCAGTTAAGGCCCAGCATAAAGGGCGGGATCGAGGTCTTTGCCACGATCTGCTCCATCACCTGCCGCACCGGCACCTGGCTGTCCAGAATGGGGGCATCGCCGCCGATCACCTTGATATCCACATCCCCCACTGCCACAAAATCCCGGACACTGCCGCTTTTGGTGTCTTGCATGGCCCGGCTCCACTCCTGCGCCAGAATCTGTCCCCGCTCCGCAGCGCTGCCGCCGCCATCCCGGCAGGTCACGGCAAACCGCACGTTGCCGCACCGCTCCCAGTTGACGCCCACCGTGTGGTAGATTTTCATGAGGATGTCCGCCATAAACGGCAGCCCCCGCAGTAGCGACACCCCGTAGGGATGCTCCGCCTCCGGATGCAGCGGCGTAAACAGCAGCAGGTTCTGATAGGGCAGCTCCGCCATGTGTCCCTGTTCATCCAGGCCGCAGATTCTGAACTCCAGCGGGTTTTCTCCCTCCCGCAGCTCCACCTGCTCCATCTGTCCGCACAACAGCGCCGCCAGATCCCGGTTGCCCGCTGCCGGCACCATTTCGCCTACCGCCCCGCCGTATACCAGCAGGGAGTCCAGATACTGCTCCAGAAACGCGTTGATGCCGAACTGCCCCCGGCCCACCGGCACCCGTTCCAGAAACTGCCGCATCTTCCCATCCATCTCCGCATCCTCGCAGGACACCTGCACGCCGCCGCTGAGCCGGATCAGCTTGCATACGGCGGCGTCCACCACCGGCACCGCTTCCCGCACCGCCTGATAGAGCCGCAGCTCCCCGCTGCGCTGAGGCGTAAAGCCTCGCAGTCCCGTAAAGGGATGCTGTTCCCGGCCCCGGAGCTGCACCGCCTGCGCTGCCGGAACGGCGCTTTTTCTCCTCCAAAAATTCAAACCAATCTCTCCTCCCTGTCGGAATCGTCCTCCTGCTCCCCCGGCTTTTCTCTGACTTTTGTGTACACTCTTATGCAATAGAACCTGTTCGTTCAGATTTTTCTCACAACGCTGATGGCCGCAAAGCCCCCGCTGCGCTCCCCTGCCAGATCCATGGCAAAATACCGCATCTCGTCCATGGCATGGTCATGCTCCTTTCTCGGCGCATCCCTGCCGGATCTCTCATCCCAGCAGTACAGCGCCATTTCCCGCAGGCAGTCCCGGCAGGGTCTGCACAGCACGATCCGCCGCTGCCGCAGCAGGTCTGCCGTCACCCGGATTCCGTCCGCCACATCGTTGTCGGCCTTCATCACCTGCCAGCCCTTCCGCCGCAGCGTTTCGATAAAGCTGGCCGCCGACGGATCCACGATCACCCGCTGAATGTCTCTTCCCGCCGCCAGCTGCTCCAGCATTTCGGCGTACTCCGCGTCGGTTTTCTGCCGCCCCTCCCGCCGGGAATCGTAATAGACCTCCTCCACCCGGTACCACACGCCGTTCTTTTCGCCCCATAGTCCCATGGACAGCGGGTTCACCGTCCCGTAATCCACCGAGACCCGCCACGCGGAAAACGGCCCATCCGGCACTTCCGCCGCGTCTTTATCGGGATCAAAGAAGTCATACACCAGTCCCTGCGCCGCCGCCCATTCTCCCAGCACAAACCGCCGGTAGAATACGCCGGTGTACAGCCGCTCATACCGCTGCCGGATCTCCGGCGGCAGCCCCGGATTATCCTCCATGGTAAAGTGCAGCCGCAAAGCGCCCCGGCTCTCCGCCTTTTCGATCCACTCCTTGTAAAACCAGTGCTCCGGCCCTTCCGGGTTGCAGTTGAACCACAGCCGGCTGCCCCGGACGCTGCACCGGGCCACCGCCTGTTCCACGAAGGCTCTGGGCATCAGCGCCGTCTCGTCCAGCAGCAGCCCCGCCAGCGTGCTGCCCTGGATCAGCGCCGCGCTGGAGGCGTCCTTTCCCCCAAAAAGCAAAAACTGATTTCTGTGTCTGGCGTACACCACTGTCAGTGTGTTGGCGGAGCGGTTCTCCCGCACCTCCATCCCGATCCGCCGGAGACACGGCGCCAGCTCCGTCAGCAAATTTCGCCGCAGAGCGCCCACGGTTTTGCCGCACAGGGCGAACTGCCTTCCGTTAAAATCGTGCTGCGCCCACAAGAAGAAAGACAGCCCCATGCAGAACGTCTTTCCGCTGCGGACGGCGCCGTCGCAGATCAACGCCTGCCAGCGTCCCGTCCGCCACCATGTCAGCACCTGCCGCTGCTTGGGGGAAAATCGGAACGTCTCATTCCCCATGTTCATTCTCCTGCTCCTGTCCAAGCGCTGTCAGGGCCTGATACAGCGGGTCGCTGCCCTGCGGTTCTTCGGTGTCCAGCAGCTTCCAAAGTGCCTCCAGCGCCCGCACCCGATCCACCAGCTTGACCTCAACTCCCTTTTCTGATACTCTAAGTTCAGATACGGCTGACAGCTCCAGACCATCGGTATCCAGCTCTCCCCGGCGGAGGGCAAGCTGTACCGCATCATCCACCCGTCCAAAGGCCAGCCGCGCCAGCTGCCGCAGCACATCCTCCCGCTTCAGCTGATCTGCGGCGGCGCACCGCATCCGTTCCAGCTTCTGCTGGGTCGTTCGTTTCGCCAGCATGGCATACCCGTCTCTTCTTCCGATCTCCGCGGCGGCTCGTTCTGCATCCATGGTGCGGAGATATGCCCGGCAGAACCGTCCGTCCTCTTGCATTTCTTTCAAATCCGCTCCCCCCCTATCCAACCCCCCTGCCATTTTCCCGGAGCCGTGCATGGATCCATACACACCGCTGCCAAAATTGTTTTCTTCCCCCTCTTTTTTCTGCTTTTTTTACGGCAAATTAACGCGCCGTCTGCTATACTGAAGATAGCAAGGAGGTCTCTATGTCCAATTCTCATTCCAAACGTCCCCGTTTTTCCGAGTTGTTCCCCTTTTCCTTCCGGGATCTGAAGATCACGCTGCTGATCCTTCTTGTGGCTGTGACTTTCTGTATTCTGCTCCAGCGCATGGAGCCAAGCGCCGGCTTTTCCATGCCCGTCTTTGTGCTGACGGTGCTCCTGACTTCCTGGCTCACCAACGGATACTTTTGGGGACTGCTGTCTGCGGTGCTGGGCGTCATCGCCGTCAACTATTTTTTTACATACCCGTTCTGGTCCTTCAACCTGACCATCACCGGCTACCCGCTGTCCTTTCTGACCTTTCTTTCTGTTTCCATCATCACCTCCACACTGACCACAAAGACCCGCCAGCTGGATAAGCTGCGTCTGGAAAACGAAAAGATTCGGATGCGGGCGGATCTTCTGCGTTCCGTATCCCACGATATCCGCACCCCGCTGACCTCCATTATCGGCTCCACCTCCGCCGTGCTGGATAACCCGGATCTCTCCATTGAAGACCGCCGCACACTGCTTCAGGATGTCAAGCAGGAGGCGCAGTGGCTGATCCGGGTCGTGGAAAATCTACTGTCCATCACCCGCATCGGCAGCGATCAGGCCGAGCTTGCCAAGCAGCCGGAGCCTGCCGAAGAGGTTCTGGCGGAAGCCGCCCAGAAAGCCCGGAAGCGCCTGCCCGATATCAAATTCTCCGTAGAAGTGCCGGATGATCTGCTGATGGTGCCCATGGATCCCATTCTGATTGAGCAGGTTCTCTCCAATCTCATTGAGAACGCCGCCACCCACGGCGTCACCACCACCGCCATCCACCTCAGCGTAAAAGAGACGGAGGACGGCTTTGCCGCCTTCTCCGTCCGGGACAACGGCCGGGGCATCCCGCCCTCCCTGTTGCCCCATCTGTTTGATTATTCCATTCGCCACGCCTCCACCCCCACCGGGGACGGGAAGCGAAATATGGGTCTGGGCCTTTCCGTGTGCAGCGCTGTCGTCAAAGCGCACGGCGGCCATCTTACAGCCCGCAATCATAAGGACGGCGCGGAGTTTATCTTCTGCCTGCCCGTTTCCAAGGAGGAATCCATATGAATATCCGCGAGAAAATTCTGGTCATTGAGGACGAGAAAAGCATTGCCCACTTCATCTCCACCATTCTCACAGCCAACGGCTATGACGCCATGCGGGCCAGCAGCGGCGCCGAAGCCATGTCCATGATCTCCTCTCACTGCCCCGATCTGGTGATTCTCGATCTGGGGCTGCCGGATATGGACGGTCTGGACATCCTGCGCCAGATCCGCAGCTGGTCCACCCTGCCGGTGGTCGTGGTCTCCGCCCGCTCTCATGAGCAGGATAAGGTTTCCGCTCTGGATCTGGGGGCAGACGATTACCTGACCAAGCCTTTCGGAACGGATGAGCTTCTGGCGCGGGTGCGGACGGCCATCCGCCATACCCGCACCTCCTCCGGCAACAGTGAGATCGCCCAGCAGGGAACCTATACAGTGGGCGAGCTGACCATTGATTACAACAAGCATCAGGTATTGATCCGCGGCGAGAACGCCAAGCTGACCCTCAGTGAATTCCGAATCGTGGCGCTCCTCGGCAAGCACGCCGGCCGGGTTCTGACCTATGATTACATCATCAAGGAGCTGTGGGGGCCGCGCGCCAGCGGAGACAACCAGATTCTCCGGGTCAACATGGCCAACATCCGCCGCAAGATTGAAAAAAATCCCGCTGAGCCGGAATACCTCTTCACTGAGGTAGGCGTAGGCTACCGTATGGCAGAATCCGAAACCTGACCGTCGGCCGCGCCGCCATCCAGAAATGTCAAAGATCCCCCCAATCAGATCTGTCAGGCAGGTCTGGTTGAGGGGATCTTCTGATGAAGCCGCAGATTTTTGGAAATAAAAACACCCCATTTGGCAGACAGCAGCTCGCACTGTCCGGCAAATGGGGCTTGTTATTTCAGGAGAAAGCGTTCTGTTCTTTACTTGCGGTAGGATTCCGCCAGCGCCTTGAACCGGGGCAGCGCCCGTTCAATCATCTCGGTCTGGACGCAGTAAGCGATTCGGAAATGACCGGGTGCGCCGAATCCGCTGCCGGGAACCAACAGCAGATCAAACTGCTTGGCCCGTTCACTGAACGCCATGTCGTCCGGCTCCAGAGACCGGGGGAACAGGTAGAACGCGCCGCCGGGCTGGGCCACATGATATCCCATCTCCCGCAGGGCGTCCGCCAGCAGGGCGCAGTTGCGCTCATAAACACCGATGTCGGAAGTCAGATCGCAGCACCGGGATACCACCTGCTGGAACAGGCTGGGGGCATTCACATAGCCCAGAGAACGGCCGGCTCCGGCTGTGGCGGCATATACGGCCTCCGCGTCCGTCACCTGTTTCGGCACCAGCACATAGCCCAGACGTTCACCGGGCAGGGACAGGGATTTGGAGTAGGAGTAACACACAATGGTGTCCTTATAGACCTGCGGGACCCAGGGAACCTCCACGCCGTGGAAAGCGATCTCCCGGTAAGGCTCGTCGGAGATCAGATAGATGGGATGGCCATAAAGCGCCTCCTTGGCCCGGAGGATGGCCGCCAGCGTTTCCAGCGTCTGCCGGGAGTAGACCACGCCGGAGGGGTTATTGGGGGAATTGATAATCACGCCCTTGGTGCGGCAGGTCACAGCCTGCTCAAAAGCGGAAAAATCGATCTGGAAATGCTCGATCTCCGGCGGGATCACCTTGACCTTGCCCTTGGCCCCCTCAATGAACACCTGATATTCCGGGAAAAACGGCGCAAAGAGGATATATTCATCGCCGGGGCAGGTCAGCCCATTGAACACGCAGCAAAGAGACGCCGCTGCGCCGACGGTCAGATACAGCTCGTCCGCCGTGTACTGCTCCCCAAAGCGACGGTTCAGGGAATCCGCGATCCGCTGCCGTGCGCCGGTATCGCCGGGTGCGCTGGTATAGCAGTGGATGGTATCCGCCTGCTCCTTCAGCAGCTGAATGGCAGTGTCGTTCACTTCTGCCGGAGCGGGTACGCTGGGGTTACCCAGAGAAAAGTCAAACACATTCTCCGCGCCGACCTCGGCCGCCCGCTGGCGGCCATATTCAAACAGCTCCCGGATCACGGAACGGGCCGTACCCAGCTGCAACATCCGTTGAGAAACCATAGAAGCGCCTCCTGACTTTGCAATCCGTTTTATTGATGGAAGAAATCCTGTTATTATTTTAACGCCCGCCGTCTCTGCTGTAAAGCGGCATCCCCGCCCAATCGGCGCAGGAAAGTCCCCGCTTTTTTGTGTTTGTTTCACACAGATTTTCCCTGCCGGGCAAACACTTCCTCCGCAGCCGCAGCATTTTTTCGTTTGTGAACCCATCGATGGTTCACCAGTTGACAGCAGGCCGCAGGCATGGTATCATATTTAACCTACGACTATGCTATGTTTGTCGGGGCGCGGGGATGCAGCGCCCACCCATACAGAACTTTGATGCTCCGCAGACAGCGGAGCAATTTGACGTTTCGCGGTGTGACCGCATCGCGGATACGGGCGGTCCGTCTGCCGGAAGCCGGGCCGGTGGAACGGATGCAGCGGGCAGGAGGGAGTACCATGATCTATCTGGACTATTCAGCCAATACACCGGCGGATCCGGCGGTGCTGGAAGCGTTTTACCGCACGGAGCAGACCTATCTCGGCAACCCCAACTCCACCCACCCTGCCGGACAGGCAGCACAGGCGGAAATGGCCCGTGTGACGGAGAGCATTGCGGGGCTGCTGCGCGTCAGCCCGGAGGAGATCATCTACACCTCCGGCGCCAGCGAGTCCAATAATCTTGCCCTCAAGGGCATTGTGCAGGCGTCCCGGCATATTGGCAGGCACATCATTTCCACAGCGCTGGAACATTCCTCCGTGGGCGGCGCGCTGTCCGCCCTTCAGCAGCAGGGCTGCGAGGTGGATCTGGTGGATATCAGGCGGGACGGCACGATCGATCTGGAGCAGCTGCGGGAGCTTCTGCGAAAGGATACGGTGCTGGTTTCCGTCTGCGCGGTGGACAGCGAACTGGGAACCGTCCAGCCCATCCGGGAGATTGGAACGATTCTGAAAGAGTACCCTGACTGCCGCTTTCATGTGGACGCGACACAGGCTGTTGGCAAGACGGAGCTGGCGCTGGACGGCGTGGATACCATGAGCATCGCACCCCACAAATTTTACGGACTCAACGGCAGCGGCCTGCTGTTCAAGCGAAAAGACCTCGTTATTGAACCGCAGATCCACGGCGGCGGCAGTACAACGCCCTATCGCAGCGGCACACCGGCGCTGGGGCTGGCGGTGTCGATTGAAACGGCGCTGCGTCTGGCGTTGAAGGGGCAGGACGCACGGATCGCCCATGTGAGGGAACTGAACGGCTTTTTGCGCGCCGGGCTTTCCAAATACGCGGCTGTCCGCATCAACAGCCCGGAAAACGCCGTGCCGCACATCCTGAACCTGAGCGTCAGCGGCGTGAAAGGGACGGTGTTCCAGCAGGAGTTGGGAAAGCGCGGCGTCTGCGTCTCCGTGAAATCCGCCTGCTCGGTAGAGGGAACCCCCTCCAAGGCGGTGTTTGCCGTGAGCCGCGATCGAAAAAATGCCCTTTCCTCATGGCGCATCAGTCTCAGCCACCTGACGACCATGGAGGAAGTGCGGGAATTTCTGCAAATCTTTGACTGCTGCTATAAGGAGCTGGTACGATGAACAATCCGCTGCGCTATCAGATGACGGAATATGACTGCGGGCCTACCTCCATGCTCAACGCGGTCAGCTGCCTCTTTCGGCGGGACGAGATCCCGCCGGAGGTCATCCGCAGTATTATGCTGTACTGTCTGGACTGTTTCGGAGAGGACGGCGCCAGCGGCAAATGCGGAACGTCCTGCATGGCCATGATGTTCCTGAGCAACTGGATCAACGGCTTCGGCCAGACCGGCCACCTGCCGATCTCCAGCAGGTATTTATCCGGGGCAGACGTGAACTTTTCCCAGAACAGTCTGCTGCCGGATGCGCTCAGACGGGGCGGGGCCGCCGTGGTGCGGCTGGATCTGGAAGGGTGGCACTATGTGCTTTTGACGCGGATCTGCGGGGAAAACGTATTTCTCTTTGATCCGTATTATCAGGAAAAGCCCTTCGACGATCCCAATCTCCGCGTGGTTTCCGATCATCCCTGCGAGTATAATCGAATCATTCCCATCCGCTATCTGGAGCGGACGGAGCAGGCGGTCTATGCCTTTGGCCCGATTTCAAACCGGGAAGCCGTGCTGCTCTTTAACGAGCAGACCATGCTGACGGCCGAGCAGACCGTGGAATACATGATATAAGGGGAATTTCACCGATGTCAAGAACTTTAGAACCCTATCAGATGATTGAGCGGAGCATCATCAAAAAATACCGGGACGAGCTTTGGAAGCCCTTTGCTTATGCCGTCAAAAAGTATGAGCTGATCCAGTCAGGAGACAAGATCGCCGTGTGCATTTCCGGCGGCAAGGACTCCATGCTCATGGCAAAGCTCATGCAGGAGCTGCACCGCCACAGCAACGTTCCCTTTGAACTGGTGTTTCTTGTGATGGACCCCGGCTACAACGCCATCAACCGCCAGCGGATCGAAAGCAATGCGGCGCTGCTCCATATCCCCATCACCGTATTTGAGACCAACATTTTCGAGGTGGCCAACAGCAGCGAAAAGTCCCCCTGCTACCTCTGCGCCCGGATGCGCCGGGGCCACCTCTACAGCAAGGCCAGGGAACTGGGATGCAACAAAATCGCGCTGGGACACCACTTCAACGATGTCATCGAGACCACCGTGATGGGTATGTTTTACGGCTCTCAGCTTCAGGCCATGCTGCCCAAGCTCCATAGCGACAACTTTGAGGGCATGGAGCTGATCCGGCCAATGTACTGCATCCATGAGGAGGACATCATCGCGTGGCGGCAGTACAACCAGCTTGAATTCATCCAGTGCGCCTGCCGGTTTACGGAGAACTGCACCATCTGCGATAACGGCGGAGGCGGCTCCAAGCGGCAGGAGATCAAGACGCTGCTGCGCCGCCTGAAACGGGACAACCCCAATATTGAAAAGTCCATTTTCAACAGCATCCACGCCGTTTCCCTGGATACGTTCCCCGGATATAAAACCGGCGGAGAAGTCCACTCGTTTCTGGAACATTATGATCTGTAAGCACCCTGCGGGAGAGGCAAAGCCGGCGGGAAGCCGCCGGAGCGATTCATCCGCACGAAAATATGGAGGTCAGAATCATGCAGACAAAAAGTGAAAAGAAAAAATCGTCCTATCGCGAACCATTGATCCTCATCGCATTTGTTGTGATCGGTGCCATTCTGGGCATCGCTCTGGGGGAAAAGGCGTCCGTCCTGTACCCTATCGGTCAGATCTGGCTGAACCTGCTGTTTGTCCTGCTGGTTCCGCTGATCTTCTTTTCCATTGCCAGCTCCATCGCAAGCATTGCGGATACGAAGCGCGTGGGGAAGCTGCTGGCGCTTACCATCGGCATCTTTGTGGTCACGGCGGCCATCGCCGGAATCTATATGTTCATCGTGACCGGGATTTTCGGCGTTGACACCTCTATCCAGCTGGACACCTCGGAGGTGGCAGCAGCCGCAGCGGCGGACAGCGTGGGCGATCAGATCGTCAACACCTTTACCGTCAGCGATTTCCCGCTGGTCATTTCCAGAAGTCATATTCTGGCGCTGATCGTCTTTACGGTGTTTTTCGGTGTTACGGTCTCCCTGCTGGGCGAGCAGGGCAAGCCGGTGGTGTCCTGGCTGAACAGTATGTCACTGGTGTTTTACAAAATGGTCGCGCTGCTGATGAAGCTGGCCCCCATTGGCCTGATGGCGTACTTTGCCAACCTGACGGGAACCTACGGCCCGGAGCTGCTCAAGAGCTATGCGCGGGGACTGCTGATCTACTATCCTGCCGCCATCGTGTATTTCTTTGTGTTTCTGGCGCTGTACGCGTTTCTGGCAGCCGGTACCTGGGGCGTAAAGAACTTCTTCAAGAATATCCTGACGCCGGCCCTCACCGCGCTGGGAACCCGCTCCTCCGCTGCGGCCCTGCCGCTTCAGCTGGATGCCTGCGATAAGCTGGGCGTCCCCAGAGAGGTCAGCTCCGTGGTGGTTCCCGTTGGCGCCACCTGTCATATGGACGGCGCCTGCATCGCCACTATTTACGAAATTGCCCTCTGCTGCGCCCTGTTCGGGCATCCACTGGAGAACATCGGAGATTTTGCCTTTGCGCTGCTGATCGCGGTGGCCGGTTCGGTGGCGGTCTCCTCGGTTCCCGGCGGCGGCGCCGCCATGGAGACCATGGTGATCTCCGCCTTCGGCTTCCCCTCTGTCGCCCTGCCGGTGCTGCTGATGATGACCCAGCTCTTTGACGCGGGCTGCACCCTCATCAACTCCTGCGGCGACACGGTGGCCTCCATGCTGGTGACCCGTGTGCTTTACGGCAAGGACTGGTACAAAAAGAGCCTGAACCAGCAGGAGGAGCGGGAGCACGCGGAGATCTGACGGAGAAAAGAGGCAGCACAAGCATGAACCATCTGATAGAATGCGGTGAAACGCATTACGAAAAGCGGACATTCCGCCCGGATACCGTCGGAATCCTGATTCACGGCAGGCGGGGACGGATCCTGTCCACACTCTACACCGCCGCAGGCGCAGGGACGCACCCTGTGGTACTTCTGTTCCACGGGATTCCGGGCTGCGAGCAGAACCTCGATCTGGCGCAGGCGCTGCGCCGGGCAGGATTCCATGTGATGACCTTCCACTACAGCGGAAGCTGGGGCAGCGACGGCGCGTATTCCCTGACAAATAATCTGGAGGATGCGAATACCGTATTGGATTTCATCCTTCAGGATGAAACCTATGGCTTTGATAAGCGGCAAATTTATGCGGTAGGTCACAGTATGGGCGGCTTTGTCTGCGGCCAGCTGTCCGCAAGACGCGCGGAAATTCGGCGTGCGGCGCTGCTGATGCCCTGCGATATCGGGCGTCTGCCCCAAATCGTACAGGAGGATCCGGCAGCGGGCCGGGCCATCCGGGAGGTGCTGGACGACAGCGCCGGCTGGCTTGTGGGTACCAGCGGAGAGGCTCTCTGGCAGGAGGCACTGGAGCACAGCGAGGACTTCCGGCTGGAGAACGCAGCGGCGGCTCTTGCAAAGAAGCCGGTTCTCTGCATCGGCGGGACGCTGGACATCTACACGCCGCCTGCCATGCACTGCGAACCGCTGGCACGGGCGGTACAGGCGGCGGACGGCAAGCTGTTCCAATTCATCCGCTGCCAGACTGACCACTTCTTTTCCGACTACAGGATCACGGTGTCTGAAACGGTGTCGGCGTTTCTGAAGGAATCACTTTCAGAATAAGTCAATAGCAAGATGTCTGCCTGCTTCGAGGAGACATCTTGCCGCTTCGCATCACCGGCTGTCCGCTGGACAGGTGCGGCAAACAGCCGCAGACATTCTGCGCCCCATTTCAAATGCAGAAAGGATTGAACTGACCATAATCGCGTTGAAGCAGGAGGCTCTGAAGGAACAGGCCTATCTGACCGAGCTCAGGCGGGAATTCCACCGCTGCCCGGAATTGGGCCTGCGGGAATTCCGAACCGCCGCCCGGATCGAGGAGGAGTTGGACAAATGCGGGATCTCCCATACCCGTGTGGGGAAACCGGCGTGCTGGGGATCCTCCGGGGCGAAAAAGCGCCTGGCGGCGCGGTGGCTCTCCGGGCGGATATGGACGCCCTGCCCATTCAGGAAACCCATGAAACAGACTATAGTTCCACGGTTCCCGGCATCATGCACGCCTGTGGGCATGACGCCCATATCGCCTGCCTGCTGGGTGCGGCCAGACTCCTGTCCGCGCATCGGGCGGAGCTTGCGGGAGAGGTTCGCCTGATTTTCCAGCCCGCCGAGGAGATTGGACAGGGAGCCAGAGCCTTTATCGATGCAGGGGCATTGAAGGGCGTGGAGCGGGTGTTCGGCCTGCATACGGCCTACGACCTGCCTGCGGGAACCGTGGGGGTGAAGCCCGGCTTGAACAATGCGGCTGTGGACCATTTCCGCGCGGAGATCCACGGCAAGGCCACCCATGTCTCCACGCCGGATCTGGGAGCGGACGCCCTGTATATCGCCAGTCAGCTGGTGGTGGGCTTGCAGGCGCTGGTGACCCGCTGCACCTCGCCTGTAGAGCCTGTGGTCATCGGTGTGGGAAAGCTCAGCGCCGGTACGTCCTACAATGCGGTGGCGGAATCCGCTGTGCTGGAGGGAACCACGCGAACCGTCTCTCAGGCGCAGCGCTATCGCCTGCGGACGCTGGCGGATCAGGCGGCCCGGAATACCGCCGCCATCTACGGCGGCACGGCGGACATCGTCTGGACGGATATTACGCCGCCGCTGATCAACGATCCGCAGGTCTGCGGGGAAACGGCGGAGGTCGCGGCAGCGCTGGGCGGCGACGTGGTCGCAGACCGCCCCTTATCTCTCAGCGGGGACAATTTTGCGGAGTTTCAGCTATGTGTTCCCGGAGTCTACGCCTATCTCGGCACCGGGAATCCCGATCTTCCGCATACGCTGATCTCCAATCACAACGGCGGCTTTGACATCGACGAAGCCGCGCTGCCCCTCGGCGCCGCCCTGTATGCGGGCTATGCGCTCAGGATTCTGGCATAACATTCTGAAATTGCGCGTCAAAAAAGAGAAAAAGGGCCTGCCGCCTGTGCAATACAGGCGGCAGGCCCTTTTGGCTGCTCATAGATCAGGGGAAGCTTAATAGGCAACGCCCCAGTAGATATCCGTGGTGCATTTTTCGCCGCAGACAGGGCAGACGCCCTCGGTGCCGGACTGCTTGAGGGGCATACAGCGGCTGGAAACGCCCGCCAGCTCCTTCATCTTCAGCTCGCACTCCAGCTTGCCACACCATTTGGTGCGGGCAAAGCCGCCCTTGGTTTCCACCATTTCCTTGACCTCCTGCCAGCTGGTCAGGTCGAAGGTGTTGTCCTCCAGATTCTTCTCGGCCTGCGCGTACAGGTTGTCGTGAATGGCGGTCATCAGGCTCTGCACCTGCGCTTCCAGCTCGTCCAGAGAGACGAAGGACTTTTCGCCGGTATCCCGGCGGGCAAGGCAGCACTGTCCCTTTTCCAGATCGCGGGGGCCGATCTCCACGCGGACGGGAACGCCCTTCATCTCATACTCGGCGAACTTCCAGCCGGGGGAGTTATCGGAATCATCCAGCTTCACCCGCAGGCCGGCGGCCGTCAGCCGTTCCTTCAGCTGTGCGGCGGCTTCCATGACGCCGGGCTTGTGGGCGGCGACGGGAATCACCACCACCTGAATGGGGGCAATCGCGGGAGGCAGCACCAGACCGTTGTTATCGCCATGGGTCATGATAACAGCGCCGATGAGGCGGGTCGTAGCGCCCCAGGAGGTCTGGAAGGGATACTGGAGCTTGTTGTCCCGGCCGGTAAAGGTTACATCGTAGGCGCGGGAGAACTTGTCGCCGAAATAGTGGCTGGTGCCGGACTGAAGCGCCTTGCGATCCTTCATCATGCACTCGATGGTGTAGGTGGCTTCGGCGCCGGCAAACTTTTCCTTATCGGTCTTGCGGCCCTTTACCACGGGCATGGCCAGCGCGTCCCGGCAGAAATCGGCATAGCAGTTGAGCTGCTGCTCAGTTTCCTTTTCCGCTTCCTCGGCGGTTTCGTGGATGGTATGTCCCTCCTGCCACCAGAATTCCCGGCTGCGAAGGAACGGGCGGGTGGTCTTTTCCCAGCGGATCACCGAACACCACTGATTATAGAGCATGGGCAGCTGGCGGTAGGTCTGCAAAACGCTGTGCCAGTGGTCGCAGAACATGGTCTCGGAGGTGGGACGGAACGCAAGCCGCTCCTCCAGCTTTTCACTGCCGCCCATGGTGACCCATGCCACCTCAGGCGCAAAGCCGTTGACCAGCTCCCCCTCCTTTTTCAGCAGGTTTTCGGGGATCAGCGCGGGCATCGCCACGTTGACGTGGCCGGTTTTCTTGAATTCACTGTCCAGAATATGCTGGATGTTTTCCCAGATGGCGTAGCCGTATGGACGCAGGATCATAAAGCCCTTCACGCTGGAATAGTCGATCAGTTCTGCTTTTTTGCAGATATCGGTATACCACTGGGCGAAATCGTCCTCCATACTGGTGATCTGTTCAACTTTTTTATCCTGTGCCATGATGTTTCCCTCAACTTTAACTTACAGTATTGGGGCAAAATGCCCCTTATTGGAACTTGTAATGCTTTATTTTATCGTCTTTCAGCGGTATTGTCAACACATTCAGCCAAGGATCCAGGCGACCGCAAAGCCCAGCACAGCCCCGCAGCACACCTGCATGGGCGTGTGTCCCAGAAACTCCTTGAGCTTGACATCCGGCTCCTGCTGGCTGCTGAGGGTTTCCAGCAGCTCGTTGATGGCTTTGGCGTGGCGGCCTGCTTCCCGGCGGACGCCCATGGCGTCGTGCATGACGATGATGGCCAGCACCACGCATACGGCAAACACGGGAGAGGCGCAGCTGTATTCCAGCCCTGAGGTCACAGCCAGCGCGGTGACGGTGGCGGAGTGTCCGCTGGGCATTCCGCCGTCGCCCAGAAGGCGGTTCCAGTCCAGCGAACGGTTGACCGCCAGATAGATGATGAATTTCAGAACCTGCGCTGTGACCCATGCAAGCAGCGCGTTCATCAGCAGATGATTGCGGAAGATATCAGAAAACATAAAAATCTCCGATCGTTTCGTTTCAATATGGCTTGCGCTGCCCCTACTATACACCAGATGTTAAGAACGTGTCAAATTTTGAAATGTAAAATTTCGTGGAAATTGGCGTGCGGACTCCGAATGTGTTCCGCCCTGAGGAAAGCCAACAGGACGGCTGCGGGGCAGCCGTCCTGTTGATGCGGATCCGGCAGAGCTGAGCAATCTCAGCCCTCCCATTTCCAGTTGCGGACTTCCGGCAGATCGATGCCGTTGTCCCGGATATACTGGCGGTGCTCCACCAGCTTGTCGTTCATCTTCTGCACCAGATAGGCGCCCCG
>ENA-UEQK01000169-UEQK01000169.1-human-gut-metagenome-genome-assembly--contig:-NODE-169-length-48859-cov-17.232319_pt1 | contig 48859 bp, 50 predicted proteins | sample MGYA00242939_ERZ507942 | MGnify/ENA primary metagenome ERZ507942 (study PRJEB26167, sample SAMN06115485) | human gut metagenome | host: Homo sapiens | place: China:Chongqing | collected 2015-03-30... | reverse complement strand
GGGGAAATCGAAATCCCCCCGCGTTTCTCTTTAGGGAGGCCGGGGGGGACATTCTCTTTTCAAAAGAGAATATCCCCTTTGGCTTCTCGCCCCGGAAACCGGGGCCGCCCTTTGCGCCAAAGACCCCTTCCCCTTGCCCCGACATGGGAATGTCCCCTTGCGGGAGCAAGTCCTCCCCCGTGCCGCATGGCGGCACATTTACGAAATATCCGCCAGATCCAAAAATCTTGCTCCGTTTTCCGCGATATGGTCCTTCCGGCCCTGGAGGTTATCCCCCAGCAGAAGGTCAAACACTTCCGCCGTCCGCTCCACATCCTCCGGCATGACCCGGATGAGCCGCCGGGTCTCCGGGTTCATGGTGGTGAGCCACATCATGTCCGGATCGTTTTCGCCAAGGCCCTTGGAGCGGTCGATCTTGTACTTCTTCCCCTCCAGAGCTTTGACAATATCCGCCTTCTCCTTGTCGGAATAGGCGAACCACGTCTTATCCCCGCAGTTGATCTCGAAAAGCGGCGTTTCCGCGATATACACATAGCCCTGTTGGATCAGGGTAGGGGTCAGGCGGTAGAGCATGGTCAAAATCAGCGTCCGGATCTGGAAACCGTCCACATCGCCATCGGTGCAGATGACCACCTTGTTCCACCGGAGGTTGTTCAGGTCAAAGGCCGTCAGATCCTTCACGTGCTTGTTCTGGATTTCCACGCCGCAACCCAGCACACGGATCAGATCTGTGATGATCTCGCTTTTGAAAATGCGGGCGTAGTCCGCCTTCAGGCAGTTTAAGATCTTGCCCCGGACGGGCATGATGCCCTGGTACTCCGCGTCCCGGCTGAGCTTGACGCTGCCCAATGCGGAGTCGCCCTCCACGATATAAATTTCCCGCTTCTCCACATCCTTGGAGCGGCAGTCCACGAATTTCTGGACCCGGTTGGAGATGTCGATATTGCCGGAGAGCTTTTTCTTGATATTCAGCCGCTGCTTCTCCGCACTTTCCCGGCTGCGCTTGTTCACCAGCACCTGCTCAGCGATCTTCTCCGCGTCGAAGTGATTCTCAATGAAGTAAATTTCCAGATTCGTCCGCAGGAACTCCGTCATGGCCTCCTGCACGAACTTGTTGGTGATGGATTTTTTCGTCTGGTTCTCGTAGCTGGTCTGGGTAGAGAAGTTGTTGGAGACGAAGATCAGGCAGTCCTCAATATCCTGCCATGTGATCTTGCTTTCGTTTTTCTGATACTTGTTCTGCTCCCGCAGGTACTTATCTACTGCGGAGACAAAAGCGCTTTTTGTTGCCTTTTCCGGCGCGCCGCCATGCTCCAGCCAGGAGGAGTTGTGGTAGTGCTCGATGACCTGCACCTTGTTGGAAAAGCAGCAGGCGGCAGAGAGCTTCACCTTGTACTCCGGCTTGTCCGCCCGGTCCCGGCCCCGCTTTTCCGCCTGCCAGAACACCGGGGCGGTCAGTGCGCCCTCTCCGGCCAGCTCCGCCACATAGTCCTGGATGCCGTGCTCGTAAACGAAATCCTCCTCAGGCAGAGAGCCGTCCTCCTGCTGATCCCGGAACTTGAAGGTAATCCCCTCATTCACCACTGCTTGACGGCGCAGCACATCCGTGAAGTATTCCGCTGGAATGGCAATATCGGTAAACACATCCAGATCCGGCAGCCAGCGGGTGCGGGTGCCGGTCTTTTTCACCTGAGACTTGGGCAGGGGCGTCTTTTCCAGTTCACCCACAATCTCGCCCCGCTCAAAGTGGAGCTTGTACTCAAAGCCGTCCCGCCAGACGGTGACGTCCATGTAGCGGGAGGCGTACTGGGTGGCGCAGGCGCCCAGACCGTTGAGGCCCAGAGAGTATTCATAGTTGTCACCGGTGAGGTTATCATACTTGCCGCCGGCGTACAGCTCGCAGTACACCAGCTCCCAGTTGTAGCGCTGTTCCTTTTCGTTCCAATCCACAGGGCAGCCGCGGCCCATATCCTCCACCTGAATAGAGCGGTCATTGTACCGCGTCACGGTGATGACCCGGCCGTGGCCCTCCCGGGCCTCGTCGATGGAGTTGGAGAGAATCTCAAAAACCGCGTGTTCGCAGCCGTCCAGACCGTCGGAGCCAAAAATGACACCGGGCCGTTTCCGGACCCGGTCCGCGCCTTTCAGAGACGAGATGCTGTCATTGCCATAATCCTGTTTTTTAGTCGCCATAGTTCCTCCAAGAGGGCATTTCCCCGTTTATCAGGGAACATTCTGCCATTTTCATACTGTGTTGATTATAGCATATCCCCGTCCCGACTGCAAGCATCCCCCGCTGTTCCCCGTTTTTTTGTCAGAAAGAGTGCCGTTTCACCCAGAAAGGTTGTTACGTAACTTTTTACATAACAGCCGGTCACCCGGTATTTTCCCCGGTTCCAAAGGGTTCTTCACATTTTCCACAGCTTTTTCCACATCGTTATGTAACCCTGTTAAAGCGAAAAAAGTTCACAAATTTTACACAGCTTATACAAGGAAGAAGTCCTGATGATATGCCGCCTGTTTGTGGCCGCTTTCTTTCCGCTCTTGATTGTTGAGATAGTCTGTCCAATTCTCTCTTTACGTAAAAAGTTCTGACGCGGCATAAAGCCGCGTCAGAGCCGACGATGTACTTTATAGATGTACTTTATAAAACAAATCAGACGTAGTTGCAGATACGGGCAATAGCGGTCTCAACAAAGCCCAGTGCTTCCGCCTTGGTCTGCTTGCCGCAGGCGGTCTCTACCACCATATTCAGCAGATCAGTACCCAGCTGCTCCACCGTCTTCTCCCCGTAGATCAGAGGAGCTGCGCAGAAGTCGATGTTATCTTCCATATTGGCAAAAGTGATCTTATTGCCCGTGACCTTCACCACAGGAGCAATGGGATGGCCCACCGGTGAACCCCGGCCGCTGGAGAACACAATGACCTGTGCACCGCCGGCCACCATGGCCGCCACGGAGGCGGGGTCATTGCCCGGCGTGTCCATGATGACCAGGCCCTGCTTGCTCTCGACCTGTTTGGCGTAATCATATACAGCATTGATGGGGCTGTGGCCACCCTTGTGGATGCAGCCCAGAGACTTCTCCTCCAGCGTGGTGATGCCGCCGGCCTTGTTGCCCGGAGAGGGGTTGCCCTGGCGGACATCTTCGCCAACAGCGTGGAAGTGCGCCTCAAAGCGGCTGGTGATCTCATAGATGCGATCGTGGACTTCCTTGTTGATAGCACGGCGGGCCAGAATGTGCTCAGCGCCAATGAACTCGGAGGTCTCGGAGAGAATGCTGGTACCGCCTGCCTGCACCACCAGATCGCTCATAGCGCCGATGGCGGGGTTGGCAGCAAGGCCGCTGGTAGGATCGGAGCCGCCGCATTCCGTGCCGACAATCAGTTCGGACAGGGGGAACTCCTCCTTCTGGAGCATGGAGGCTTCAGCCACCATCTCCTTGGCATAACGAACGGCGATCTCAACAGCCTTGAGGGTTCCGCCCACTTCCTGAATGATGACCTGCTTGAGGGGTTTGTTGGTGCGCTCCTCAATGGCCTTGACCACCAGGTCCATCTGGCAGTTTTCGCAGCCCAGAGACACCACCACAGTACCGTAGATATTGGGGTTGGCGGCATAGCCGGCCATTACATCCATAGTGAACTGCTGGTCAGGGGCCACCTGAGAGCAGCCCTGCTGGTTATTGAAGCTGATAGCGCCCTCGACCTGCTGTGCAATGATGCGGGCCGTGTCTGTGGCGCAAACGCTGGCGGGCAGGATCAGTACTCGGTTACGCACGCCAACCCGTCCGTCAGGACGGCGATATCCGTAAAAAGTCATATTCTGTATCCTCCCTTACTCCATCCCGCGGCGATCTTCTTTCATGCTCTCAACATTGTGAACATGAACATGAGCGCCCTCGGGGATCTGTTCCGTGGCCACACCGATGTGTTCGCCATACTTCACCACAGGCTCACCCTTTTCGATGGTCCGGGTAGCCAGCTTATGATAAATGGTAATATCTTCCGTGGCTTTCAGAGATACAGTCTTTCCCTCTTTGAGATAGGTAACGGTATCCCCTGCGGCAATCGGCTCAATGGCAACGGCCACATTGTCTTTGGGGTCAATAATCATTGCATTTTGCATGTATAATTCCTCCTTCATATTATGGGGCCGGGTATGCTTACAGGGGGATCACCAGGGCGCCGATCAGAGCCAGCACGAAAATGCACACAGAGGAGATAAAGGAGCCCAGGGTGTAGGTCTTCAGACCGCCGGTCACGGTCAGGCCGGACATATTGGTGGCCACCCAGAAGCCGGAGTCATTGACATGGCCGATGGAGTTGCCGCCGGACAGACAGGCCAGCGCGATCCACACGGGATGGCAGCCGATGGCAGGAGCGATGGTTGCCATGATACCCATAGAGGTCATGCCGGCCACGGTGCCGGAGCCCTGCGCCACACGGAAGATCATGCCAATGAAGTAGGCCAGGAACATGGCAGGGATGACGGAGGTGGTATCGGTGCCCAGCAGGCTCACGATGGCGTTGCCAATGCCGGTGGCGGTGATGACAGAGGAGAAAGAGCCGCCTGCACCGGTGATCAGCAGCACCACGCCGGCACTCTTCAGTGCCTCACCGGCAGACTTCTCCAGATTTTCGCGGCCGATGTAAGGCAGGCTCACCAGGTAAGCGCCCAGAGTACCCAGGGTCATGGCAACCAGCTTGTTGCCCAGGAAGCTGCAGATCAGAGGCTCCTCGTCAAACACAGCGGTGCCCAGAGTGCCGAACAGGATGCACACCACGGGGATCACAACAGGCAGCAGCGCCATGCCGAAGGAGGGGCGGGCCTTAGCGTCATTCTGGGCAGCACGGGCAGCCACCAGCTCATTGACAACGTTGGAGCTGTGGTTCACGTCCTTTTCCTCGTTCCAAATGCCGCGGTTGTGGATCTTAACATAGATGAAGTCAGACACCAGAACAGTGATAAAACCGACAACCAGACCGACGATCATCATGATGCCCAGATCAAAGCCAAAGATATCGGCGGCAGCCAGAGGGTTGGGCGTGGGAGGCACCACGCAGTGAGCGGTGGTGGCGCCGATGGTCAGGCAGCCGGTGACATAGCACATCTTCATATCGATCTTGGCGGCAATGGTGATGCCGATGGGGATCAGGATAATGAAGGTAACGTCAAAGAACACAGGGATGGACAGCACGAAGCCGGCCAGGCTCAGGCCCCAGATGGAGCGCTTTTCAGGGAAAGCGGAAACCAGCTTGTCGGCGATGATGTCGGCAGCGCCGCTGTCACTCATCAGCTGGCCCAGAATAGTGCCGAAGCCGACAGGCAGGCCGATGCTGGTCATCATGCTGCCGAAGCCGGAGGAGATGGTGTCCATTGTAGTCATCAGGTCGAGGCCGCCGGCCACACCCATGAACAGACTGGCCAGAACCATGCCGATGGAAGCGTTGAGTTTGAGGACGATGATGCAGAACAGGATGATTGCGATTGCGATCACCAGTGCTACGATCAGCATTGCGGGAGATACCATAGAGTCAGTTCCTTTCTTTTTTGTGTTTCTTACACTACTATTTAAAACCAGAGCTGTCCGGTAGTCGCCTGTTCACGGCAGGCCTCCGGCAGCTCGGATTTTTCAGAACAGGTTGCCGTTTTCGTCAAAGGGCAGGTCATAGGGCTCCGTGAGAACCTCAAAGTTGGGGTTGTTCTCCACCAAAGGCAGCATACCCTCAGAAATCTCGATGACACCGATATGGGCGGTGTTGGGGATGCGGATCATCTTCATGTGGTCATGATCCTCTGCCTCGGGGCAGCACATCAGGGCCAGCTGTAAAGCTTCCCGGTCATTGTCCATGATCATGGGGATCTTCATCAGATGCAGGAAGGTGTTGGTCACGCCGGTGGGATAGGTCATCTCCAGCTTCATCTTGTTGAACAGACGGCGGGTGGTGACCTCCGCCAGGCCGATGCCCTGTGCATTGCCGTGGGTCTCGTCGGTCAGGTCCAGGATGACGCACTTCTCCGCCTGAATACCGCCGGAGCAGTACTTGGGCTGGACAAAGCGGCCGGACACGTTGGGGTCCATGCCGTCGCCGGAGATGTTCTTGCCGATCTTATCCACCACCAGCACGTCGCACTTGTCAAACAGCAGGTGGGCGATGGTCTTGTAGGAGATCTCCTTGAGCTTGGGTTCCTCGCTGATGATCTCCTCCGGGCTCAGGCCCTTGATGAGATAGGTATCATCATAGGCATTTTCAATGATGGCGATGCCGCCCAGAACCGGTGCGTTTTCCAGGATCGTCCGGCCGTACTCCTCCACCAGCTCATACATGATGGCAGGACTCTGATGATGGATGCTCTCAGCGCCCTTCTGCTTGCCAAGGCCGATGGCCATCATCTTCATCAGGCCGCTTTCATAGGGACCGCGGAAGGAGGTATGGGGCTTGATGCGGTTGAAGAGGATGATGCCGTCCGCCTCAGAGGCGTTCTTGTCCATGAACACCGGCTGGTGACGCATGCCGGAAATGCCGATCTGCACCGTCTCCATGGAACTCTTCACAGGGCAGCCCATGGCTTCCTCAGTGACGCCGTAGTCCTTGAGGATCTGGAGCTGGCCCTCGGCGGTAGCGCCGCCGTGGCTGCCCATAGCCGCCACAATGTAAGGCTCGGCACCCTTGGATTTGACAAAATCCACAATGGCACGGGCCATCACGGCATTGTGATTGATGCCGCGGCTGCCGCAGGTAATGGCGATCTTCTGACCGGGCTGGATCTTGCCGCCGATCTCAGGGCGATCCAGCTCCCGGGTGATGATGCCGGGAATATCGCTCTCAGGGATGCAGGTCTTGTCGAAGTTCTGGCGAACCTTGACCATCTTGGGGATCGGTGTGTCTTTGATCAGGTTGGTAATGGTTTCCATGTCTTGCTCCTCTCTCGCCGCCGCAGGCGGCATATCGTATCAACAAGTATACAGATTTTTAATTTGAAAACGGATGCCGTGGGCTGTTCCCCCCAACACCGTGCCCGTCAAGATCATAGCTGGCAGCACCCGATTCCAGTGCCCCGGGATACGCCAGCCTTGGCGGCGATGAGTTCCATGCTTGCCATGTTGGTTCTCTCCTTGAGCTGTATATGTTTTCCTATTTCGTGCACGTGCACGAGATATTGCAAAAAGAAAAGCGAAACAATATCGCTCATTAACACTGTTAGTATAATCTGTGTCCGTTTTTTTTGCAATTATAAGATATGACAAAAAAATAACAATTTTTTGTAGAATTTGAAAAATGCCACGCAATACATCTACCGGTTCAACTCTGCAAAAATTCAATGCAAGGCCGCAGGCTGCAGGGTCGGTCGCAGTTGTCACCTCCCGTTTTCAGGAAAGGCGAATCCGACGCACAGATTCGCCAAGACATCTCCACACCAAAGGAATCCGGTTCAGATACGCACTTCCCTCCCCGCCGATCATTTCAATAACATCAGGATCACGCCGTAGATCACCGATGCCAGCGTCCCAAAGGTGATGACCGGCCCGGCTACGGTGAACATCTTCGCCGCCATACCGGTGACGAATCCCTCGGACTTGAAATCCAGCGCTGGGGAGGTCACGGCGTTGGAAAAGCCGGTAATGGGCACCAGCGTTCCCGCGCCGCCGAAGCGGGCCAGCTTGTTGTAGAGATTCAGTCCCGTCAGCAATGAGGACAGGGTCACCAGTGTGCAGGAGGTGGCTGTGCCCGCGTCCTCCTTGGGCAGGCCCAGAGACATCCAGCCGTCCAGAACGGCCTGTCCCAGAGCGCAGATGGCCCCACCCACGAGAAAGGCCAGACACACGTCCTTCCCCAAGGGGGACTTTTTCATTTTCCGCTGCACATACTGTTGGTATTCCCGGGGCGTCATATCCATAGGGCGACCTCTTTTCACAAGTTTTCCATAGTTTCCCCATTCCGGCGAAAAGTATGTGAAATTTCTTGCAATGCAGTCTGAAAAGCGGTAAACTGTTGACCATGATTCCAAAAGGAGGGCATTTTTATGAAAACCGTCCGGCCGCTGGGGCTGTACATCCACATCCCCTTCTGCAAGGCCAAATGCGTCTACTGCGACTTCTACTCCCTGCCCCATGGCGAGGACCGCATGGACGCCTATACCGACGCCCTCTGCGCCCATTTGACAGAAGCCGCGCCGCTGGCCGCGTCTCACACAGTGGATACCGTATACTTCGGCGGCGGCACTCCCAGCTATTTAGGAGGAAAGCGCCTGTGCAAAATTTTAAAGGTCATTGAAAAGCGTTATCAAGTGGCCCGCGACGCGGAGATCACTCTGGAGGCCAACCCGGACTCCGCCGGGGATTGGAAAGCTCTCCGCGCCCTGCGGCGCTGCGGCTTCAACCGGATCTCCTTGGGGATGCAGTCCGCCTGCGACGAGGAACTGCGAACCATCGGCCGGGTCCACACCATGGAGCAGGTCCAACAGGCGGTGGAGGCTGCCCGGAAAGCCAAGATTCAAAATCTGTCGCTGGACCTCATTTATGGTCTGCCCCACCAGACGCAGGAGCGATGGATGGAAAATCTCGCCGCTGCCATAGCTCTGAACCCGGAGCATCTGAGCTGCTACGGCCTGAAGGTAGAGGAAGGGACGCCTCTCTTTGCCATGAAGGACACCGCCGGTCTGCCGGGAGACGAGGAACAGGCGGATATGTACCTGCAAACCGTGGAATTTTTGAAACAGTATGGCTATGAGCAGTACGAAATTTCCAACTTCGCCAAGCCGGGCCGGGAATCCCGGCATAACCTGAAATATTGGAAGCTTCAGGAATACGCCGGCTTTGGCCCCGGCGCCCACAGCGATTTCGGCGGCGTCCGGTATGCCTACGAAAAAGACTTGGACGCCTACATCGCCGCCGCACACGGCGGACAGTTCCGCTTTTCCGAGAACACCGTCATCCCGCCCAGAGACCGGGACGTGGAGTGGGTGATGCTGGGTGCACGACTAATCTCCGGTCTGGATCCCAAGGATTACGAAGCCCAGTTCCGCCGCCGGTTTGATCCGATTTTCCTGCCGTTTCTGCAAAAGTGCGTGGCCGCCGGCTATGCTGTGTCGGAAAACGGTGTGTGGCATCTGACCCCCAAGGGCTTTTTAGTATCCAATCAGATCATCGGCGGGCTGCTGGATGCTCAGGCTGCGGAAAAGCAGCGCCGGGCAGACGCGGCGGCCCGGGGCGATTTCCGGGTCAATCTGGACTGACCCGCAGCCAAACGGCACTGCCGATCCTATGAAAGGATGATTTTCTATGTACGTTTACACGCCGGGGCAGTGGGCCCTGCTGTTCTTCTTCTATTGCTTCTGCGGCTGGGTCTGGGAATCCTGTTATGTCTCCGCCAAGCAGCGTCATTGGGTGAACCGGGGCTTTCTCCATGGACCGCTGCTGCCGATCTATGGCTCCGGGGCCATCATCATTCTGTTTGCCACCCTGCCGGTGGCGGACAACTTCTGGCTGGTCTATTTTCTGGGTATGCTGGCCGCTACGGCGCTGGAATATGTGGTAGGCGCCGTAATGGAGCAGCTTTTCAAGGTCCGCTACTGGGATTACACCAAGCAGCCCTTTAACCTCCACGGCTACATCTGCCTGACCAGTTCGATCGCCTGGGGCTTTTTCTCCGATCTGCTGATCTATGTCATCCACCCCCCCATCGACAAGCTGCTCCATAAGCTCCCGGCCCTGCTGGTGAATCCTCTGGCCGCAGTGATCGCCGTGCTGTTCATCATGGATACGGTAAAGTCCACCAAGGCCGCCATCGACCTGCGGGAGGTCCTTACCAAGCTTACCGAGGAAAACGCAGAGCTGCGGCGGCTGGCCAAAAAGGCCGAGGCCGCCCAGGCCCGCACTGCCGAGGAACTGCAGGCTTTCCGGGAAAAGACCTCTCTGGACAGATACCTGCTGCAGTCCTATCTGGCTGACGAACTGGAAGCCCACCGCACCGCCAAGCAGGTCCGAAAGCAGCGCCGCCGGGCGGCTCTGGAAAACGCCTTCCGCCGCCGGGTGGAATCCAAGCTGGAAATCCTGGCCAATATCGCCCAGGCTTTGGAAAAGACCCGCACCGCGCTGGACGATGGCATCGACGAACCCGGCGAGCAGGAGCTTGCCAAGCATCGGGAGGAGCTGGACGCCCTTATCGCTGCCGTCCGCCAGAGAGAAGCGCAGGTCCGCACCCGCTCCATTCAGCGCTATGAAACCGCTTTGCGGGTCCTCCGGGCCAACCCCTCCGCCAAGGCTAAGGCGGAACTGGGCGAAGCCTTTGACTCCCTGCGGAAGCTTTTGGAAAAATGAGCCAATATTTGACAGGCGTTCCCGGAGGGAACGCCTGTTTTTTTATGTTCGCCGCCGTATAAAGTTCAGGTCCGGGGACATACTACCTGACGGCGTAAGCCAAAATTTTTCTCATGCAGGAGGAACGAATCATGAAGGACTGCACCAACGGCGGCTGCCAGTGCACCCCCAATCAGAGCATCAGCTGCACCGTCAACAACTGTGCGCACCACTGCCAGGACTCCAATTACTGCGGCCTGACCTCCATTCGGGTCGGCACTCACGAGGCTAACCCCACCGAGATCAAGTGCACCGACTGCCAGAGCTTTGAGCTGAAATAACGGCTCCCTCCCCTCCGCCGCCGGGCCGAAAATCCTTTGACCCACCGGCGGAGGTCCGTACATACGCGAAAGGAAGGTGGCGTGATGGCTTCAAAATGGCCCGCCCGGATCGCCGGCGGTGCAGCTGGTCTTGCCAACGGTCTGTTCGGTGGGGGCGGCGGTATGGTATTTCTCCCCATTCTCTCCCGTTGGGGCAATCTGAAGTCCCGGCAGCTCTATGCCACCTGTGTGGCGGTCATTTTCCCGGTGTGCGCCGTGTCCGCCGCCATGTACCTCTGGCGGGGCGGGATGAATTGGGCCTCCGCCCTGCCCTATCTGGCGGGTGGGCTGCTGGGGGGCTGGCTGGGCGGAAAGCTCTACGGCAGAGTGTCCGCCAAAATTCTGAAGTGGATCTTCGCCGCCTTTCTCTTTTACGCGGGGGTGAGGTATCTGCTGTGACGGACTGGCTGCTCCCCTTTCTCTGCGGGCTGGGGGCCGCGGTGATCTCCGCGTGGGGCGTGGGCGGCGGAACGCTGCTGCTGTTGGTGATGACACTGTTTTTAGGCGTGGACCAGCGAATGGCCCAGGGCATCAACCTGCTGTTCTTCCTGCCCACAGCCATTTCCGCCCTGCTGTGTCACTGGCAGAAGGGATATCTGGATACACCCACATGGAAGGCCGCCGTTCCCGTGGCTGTCCCGGCGGCACTTGCAGGGGCATGGATCGCCACAGCGGTGGATGTGGACCTGCTGCGCCGCCCCTTCGGTATCTACCTGCTGCTCTCCGGTCTTTCGCTGATTTTCCCCCAAAAGGATCATAAAACCCCCGGCGGCTGAGTACAGCCGCCGGGGGTCATTCGTTTCATTTAGAGGGGATCATTTTTCCACGGCCTCGGTCAGTTCCAGCGTCACCGTCAGGATCTCGCCGCGGCGCCAAAGGGTCAACGTCATCTCGTCTCCCACATGGTGCTGCCACCGGGCCCGCAGCAGATCCGCACTGCTGAGGGTCTCCTTGCCGTCCGCCGCCAGAAGATAATCCCCGGCCCGGACGCCGGCCCGGTCCGCCGCGCCGCCCGCCGTGACCTCCTTCACCTGAATGCCCCACAGGTGCTCCGCCAGCTGGTCCGGCACTTGCAGAACGGAAACGCCCAGCAGCGGCTCCGGCTGAGGCTCGCCGTAGATCAGCAGATCATTGACCACCCGCTCCGCCTGCACGGAGGGAATGGCAAAGCCAAGACCCTCCACCGTGGAATATCGGGCATACAGCTTCATAAAGTTGATACCCACTACCTGCCCGTAACTGTCGATGAGCGGGCCGCCGGAGTTGCCGTTGTTCAGCGCCGCATTGGTCTGGATCAGCGGCATGGAGGTCCGGCTGGTAAGCTGGATCTCCCGGTTGACGGAGGAAACGATACCATCCGTGAAGGTGCCGCCCATCTCAATGTCCAGGGGCGTACCGATGGCGTACACAGGGTCGCCTACGGACAAAGCGTCGGAATTTCCAAATTCCGCAAAGGGAAGAGCCTCCTCCGCATTGATCTTCAGCACCGCCAGATCGTACCCGGCGTCGCTGGCGATATACTTCGCCGCATAGGGCCGTCCTCCGGACAGCAGCACCGTGCAGCTCTTGCCCCCGGCTACCACATGGTGGTTGGTGAGGATGTAGCCGTCCTCCCGGAAGATCACACCGGTTCCCACAGACATCCGGCCGCCGTCCAGATCCACCGCCACCGTGACCACGGCGCCGCTTACCTTCCGGTAAACCTCCTGAGCCGAAAGCGCATGGCTGCGGTCCTTCGCCAGTTCCAGACGGGCGTCTGCATCCGGTTCCACAGTGGGAATGGTAATGGGGGCGTCCTCATCCTCCTGATCCTGATCGTAGTAGTAATAATCATCCTCGCCCCAGTCATCAGGCATTTGCAATTCCCATATCAGCCACCGCACCCCCGCCGCCAGCAAAGCGATTACCGCCGCTATGGCCAGAAGGATCAGCAGCCCCTTCCACACCCGTCGCTTTTTCCTCCGAGATCTGGGCGTTGGCTCTGTAGGTACAGGCTCCACGGCCCCCGGCAAAGGCCGGGAATAGGTCTCCACGATCTCCGCGGGGAAATCTCTGCTGTATTCCTCGATGACTTCTCCCCGCGTCTGCAGGGTCCTGCGCTCGCTCATAGTACCTCTTTACTCCACCCGCAGAGAAAACGTGAAGGTGGTCACGCCGTTCTCGCTGGTGACATTGATTTCTTCCTTGTGCTGCTGCAAAATGGTCTTGACGATATACAGGCCCAAGCCATAGCCATCCTTATCCTCGCTGCGGGACTTGTCGCTTTTGTGGAACCGCTCAAACAGCAGCGGCAGCTCCTCCGCCGGGATGGTCTCGCCCACGTTCTGGACAGTGATCCGGGCCTTGCCATCCATCATGGCCACACCCAGGTAGAGGGTGGAGCCCTCCCGCGCAAATTTGGCGGCATTTTCCAGCAGATTGTAAATAACCTGGGTGATCATATCGTTGTCGCCCAGCACCAAAATTGGCTCATCGGGAATATCCGCTTCCACATCCAGATGCCGGTCATTGATTTTCTTTTCCATGGAGATCAGCACCCGGCGCATAGACTCGCACACGTCGAAATGATTGCCGTTGCGCAGGGGATCGATGGCCTGCAGCTGGCTGACATCCAGCATCCGCCGCACCAGGCGGCTGAGACGGCGGCTCTCGTTGGCGATGATCCGCAGATACTGCTTTTCATTCTCAGGCGGGATGGTACCGTCCAAAATGCCGTCCGTATACCCGGCGATGGTGGTCATAGGGGTTTTCAGCTCGTGGGAGATGTTGGCGATGAACTCCCGGCGCTGACGCTCCGTCTGCTGCAAGGACTCTGCCATATTATTAAAGGAAGCCGCCAGCTCGCCGATCTCGTCCTCCCGGCCGTAGTCATTCATGCGAACATCAAAATCACCGTCGGCATACTGCCGGGTGGCAGCAGCCATCTCCCGGATGGGCTTGATCTGCCGCATGGTGGTAATGGAGGACGCCATAAAGGAGATCATCAGCACCACGAAGCCCGTCATCATCAGCAGTCCCGCAAAGGCCCGCCACAGATTATCAACGGAATCCGAGGCGCAGACGGTGAACACCGCCCCCAGGACCTCCCCGGTGGTTGGGTTCACCACGGACACGCCGCCCACAAACTGCTTGCTGGCATAGATCTGGTCCAGACGGCTCCGCCCGGCCCAGGTGCCGTCTGCGGAGACCTTGTCCATCACCGATGACGGAATGGTGACGGACCGCCCCTCCATGGCGGCATCCGTGGACAGGAGGACATGGCCATCCATATCGCACACCAGAATATCCATTTCGGAGATCACGGCGGCAGTGGCCGCCAGCTGACGGAACTGCTCGTCCTTCTGCAATTCCTCCATAGAGAGATAGCGGCCGGTCTCCAGATACCGCACGGACAGCTTGCTCACCGCCATCGCCCGGACCATCAGCTCATCGGTTTTCTGCCCCCGGGCATAGGAATAGCTCAGGGAAAAAAAGGACACGCCCAACAGCACCAGCGTCAGGAACACCATGCCCACGGTGACGGCCATCTGCCGCCAATAAAGCCCGTGAAACCGCTCGCGGAACCAATCCTTCATATTACTTCGCCTTGTCTGCCGTCTGGCCGCCAACGGTCTCGAACTTATAGCCCACGCCCCAGACGGTTTTCAGCGCCCACTGGTCGCTGACGCCCTCTACCTTTTCTCGCAGGCGCTTGATATGCACGTCCACGGTGCGGCTGTCGCCAAAATAGTCGAAGCCCCACACCTCGTCCAAAAGCTGGTTGCGGGTGTAGACCCGGTTGGGGGTGGAGGCCAGATGGTACAGCAGCTCCAGTTCCTTGGGGGGCGTGTCGATCTTCTTGCCGTCCACGATCAGCTCATAGGAATCCAGATCAATGGTCAGCTTGTCGAAATGGAGTTTCTTGCTGGTGTCGTTGGGGATCTCCGTCCGCCGCAGAACGGCATTGATCCGGGCGATCAGCTCCTTCATCTCAAAGGGCTTGACGATGTAATCATCCGCGCCCATTTCAAGGCCCTGGATCCGGTCAAAGACCTCGCTCTTGGCCGTCAGCATGATGATGGGCACCTTGCTGGTCTCCCGGATCTTGGCGCAGACCGCCCAGCCATCCATCACAGGCAGCATGATGTCCAACAGGATCAGGTCCGGCTCCTTCTTCTGGAACTCCTCCAGTGCTTTGCCGCCGTCCCCGGCGATGCGGACGTCAAAGCCTTCCTTTACCAGATACATGTGGATCAGGTCGGAGATATTCTTATCGTCTTCTACAACCAGAATGTTGCGTCCCATAGGGTCTCCTCCGTTCTGCGGGGCCTTCCGGTCCCGTTTCTTATGTTCTTCTCTACTTTATATTACCCTAAACTTCGTCAGGGTGTTGAACGTTTTGTAAATCTTGCGCCATTTCAGCCGCCGGTCAGCCGATTTCCGTCATCGCCCGGCAGTAGTGGCCCGCTCCCTGAGCGGAGATCACAAATTCCCGCAGGCCCGCGGCAGAGGCAGTGGTCCCCAGCCAGACAGACACATCCCCCCGCCGGGCCGACACCCGCTTCATCAGCGTGGAGGCATTGGAGCTGCTTTCCAGCTTATAATCCGCCCGGTCCATCGAGGGTGTCAGACACCGCCAGCCAACCTCCTCCAAGGCCTGCAGCTCCGCCTCCTCCGCATCCGGCACGTAGGCCAGCCGGGTCTTTCCCAGAGTGGCCCGGTACAGGGCTTCATTGCCCCGCCGCAGCTGCTCCGCCGTGTCCTCGCCGCTCTCCGCCAGTATGCCCACCGCATGACCGGAGGCAGCCATCCGCCGCAGCAGTTCGCCGTTGGATTCCAGGAAGTCCGGCGTACAGTAGAAGGTGGCCCAGCCGTTAGCACGGTCCAAGGCGTCCAGCAGCCCGGAGGTCCGCTGATCCGCTTCCAGACACAGATGGATCCTAGCCCCCCGCGTCGGTGCGGAGGGTGTAACCGGTACATTGGGCGTGGTACTGGACGTGGCATCCCTGTTATACGCGTTGTAGCGCTCTTCCATATTGTAGGTCGCCGCATTGGCAAAATCCTTGGCGCTCATACCGAAATCCGGAGACCGCAGCCACACCAGATAGCCGTTGGTCACATCTGTCACGGAATATTGCAGGCCGAAAAAGTTTGCGACGGTAGACGCCGGGACAAACACCAGTCCGCCGGACTGAATGACGCCGGGGGTGAACAGACTGCCGCTGCTGTCCTGCGCCGTACCCTTGGCCCAGTCAAACAGCATGGCCCGGCGGTCCTTTTCCAGCACCGTCATCTTTTTTGCGGTATTGTTGATGACAGAGATCCCCAGATTGGTGAATACAGAGGCCGGTACATACAGATAGCCGTTGGCCCAGAAGGGCATGGTGGCATCTGTCACCGGCAGAACGCTTTCCTCTGCCGCCACGAAATACACACTGCCCGCCGCTTTGGCCGGAAAAGCCAATTGAAACAGCAGCAAGCAGCACAGCAGGCCCATAGCCCATCGCTTTTTCATCAGCAGTTCCCCCTTTGCGGCAGTTTTTTAATAAAATATTTTACCACATTTGCTTCTGTCTTGTAAAGTCCGTGACTCAGCCGTTGAAGACCTCCACCGTCACGCCGGTATAGTAGTGGGTCAGGATAGTCTGATAGTCCGCGCCGCTCTCCGCCATGGCGTCCGCGCCGTATTGACTGAGGCCCACGCCGTGGCCGTAGCCGGTGACGTAAAACACAAAATTGCCGTCCTGCAATTCCCATTCAAAGCAGGCGGAGCGCAGCCCCAGTGCGGTGCGCACCGTACCGCCCCGGACCGTCACGCCCCCCACCTCCACCGTCTCCACGCTGCCGGCGCTGTCCCGGATAGGATCTTTCAGCCAGCTTTTCTTGTCCCCGGAGAGATCGGCAGAGGGGATCTTCGCCAGCAGCTTTTCCTTCAGCGCCGCCGGGGTAAAGTCTACGCGGCTGTAATAATTGGGGATGGTCTCCTTGGCTTCGGGGGAATCCACCGGCTTCAGGTAGGGCAGATCGTTCTGCCACACCTGCCCCGCAGCCCGGGTCAGCCCCGCAGAACTGGAATGGAACACCGCCAGAATCGGAACGCCGCCGTAAAGGATGGCCTCCCCATCGGTAGATGTCACTGCATCACAGACCTTTTTCTCATAAGCGTCCGCCTGTGCCCCCCAGTTGGCCCGGGCCTGCTCCATGGCGATATACGCCTGGCAGCAGGTAGAGTCCGTGCAGATGTCCGCCGTGTCCCCGTGGCTGCTGCCGGCTGTCAGCTTGTAAAGGGTATAGGTACGGGCTGCCACCGCCTGAGCCTTCAGCGCCTCCTCTGCAAAGGACGCCGGCATCTCCGCCGCCGTGACGCCCACCAGATAGTCCGCCAGCGTCATTTCCCGCACAGTCTCTCCGTCCAGCACCCGCAGGGTCCGGTCCGCGTCATAAACAGCCTTTACCGCAGGCTGGACCGGAGCCGTCTGCTCCGTCCGGGGTAATTCCGTATACTCCGGCACCTCCGCCGGTTCCCGGGCTACGGCCAAGGGCAGCAGAAACAGCCCCAGCAGCGCCGCCACCGAGGTCAAAGCCGTATTTTTCCAAAGCTGCATAGCGATTCCTCCTTTGCTTGTCCAATCTATGCGGCCATCAACAGAAACATGTGCCCCGGTGCAACGTTCTGCACACAAAAACCGGCAGACGCTCCGCACGTCTGCCGGTTTTTCAAGGAAACCAATTATTTTTACTGTATGATTGCTGATACGGTATCCGCAGTCCCGTGCAGCCGCTCACTCCGCCATCAGGCTGTCATTTTCCATGATGAAGGGCCGGGTGGTATCCTGTCCCCAGGAGGTATCGTACTTTGCCATCAGATAATCGCGCAGTTCCGCCCGATTTTGCAGCTTTACCAGCCGGTACGGTTCCTGGAAGGCAACCTTCTCGACCAGACAGAAGCTCCCGTCCTCCACAGGCAGCAGCACCCCAACATGCCCCACAAACAGCGTATTCTCCGTGTCCGAGAACCTGTCATGCAGGACAACGGAGATCAGCCGGGCGGGGCTGTCCGAGAATGCGACGCCCCGGGCGGCCCAGCCCGCCTGAAGCGTCTGGGCCTGCTCGTCCACATCCGTACTGTCTGCGGCGGGCACCGGCGCAAACAGCGCGCAGAATTTGGCAGTGCTGTCTCCGCAGAGAACGGCGGGATCTTCGGTCAGCGTTTCCAAATCCAGAAAAAGCGTATCCTCTCCCTGAGTCTTCGGCTGATCCGCTCCGACGGTGACGAACTCACCGAACAGGCTGAATGCCGTAATGCGGCAGTTATAGCCGGGGAAGTCACCGTTTTTCTCCACCCACAGATCCTGCATCTCATAGGGATCGTACTTGGTGTCGGTGGGGACAGCGCGCTCAAAGCCGTTCGTCAGCCATTCACTCTTAACACTGGCGTTGAACTGGTCCACCCGGTCAAAAAGGCCGTGGATCCGGGTCTCGTCTACGCCCGCGTTCTCAAGCAGCCGGGAGAGCAGAGCACGGGAATCCTCGTCCGTCAGATTGGCGTATTCGACAGGTTTCTGCGTCGGCTGCGGGACGTCCGGCTCTGTTTTTCCGCCGCAGCCGGCAAGGGAGGCAAGGATGAGGCTGACAGCCGCAAGGATCGCCAGCAGATGGTTTTTCCGATTCATAAATTACGTTACCTTTCCTGTGTTCGTCCATTCTGCGGTGCAGAACAGAGCGCATCATACGTCCTTATACTATGCACATATTGGCGAAAAATATCTATACAGAATTCCGGGGACCACCCTGACCGCTGCGGTTCCCTCCTGTTTTCCCATAAAATCTGCCGCATACGGACAGCGCATACCGCAAACGAAATGTGCATGAAGTTTTCGTGCACCATTTCCGGTTGCCCCGCAGGGGCGAGGAAGTGGCACATTTCTTATTTTGCTACACTTTTGCATAGCAAAAAAGGAACACCACCCTGACGGATGGTGTTTCTATTTGGTGCCGGTGGTGGGACTCGAACCCGACACGGAACGGTCAAAGGTGTTGATTTTTCAACGTCTATTCCTTGTCATTAGCATTTTCGTTAGCGTTTACTTCCCTTTTCTTGGAATAGAAATCCGCCATGGCGGTCTGATATCGGGTGATATCGCTCTGCGCGATGTGGGTGTAGATCTTGTGCATGGTCCCCGGATCGGACCAGCCGCCGATCTCCATGGCGATCTTTTCCGGCACCTGCAGGTGATATGCCAAAGAGGCAAAGCTGTGCCGAAGCCCATGCACGGTCACATCCGTAATCTTTGCCCTCTGGCAGGCCTTGTGGACCTCCACTCGCAGCGTGTCCTGGTCATAGTCCATAATCGGACCGGACGGCTTACGCAGGCGCTCAATGGCCTCTGAGAGCTCTGGAATGAGGATAGGGACGCTGCGGGTACTGGTTCGGTTCTTGTTTTGTTTCTTTCGCACCCAGGCAGTATCGTAACCACGAACGACTGCACCGGAGACTTTGATAAACGTCGGATTTTTCGGGATGTTTTCCCATTTGAGCGCGGAGATCTCCGAGATCCGCAGCGAGGACAGCGCCAGGAGCGCCGCCACAGCCACGCGGCTGCCTTTGATGGCATCCACGAACTTCGGAATCTCATCGGCTGTCAGAAAGGCCGTATCCGCCGGAGGAACCGATGGGAGTGTGAGTCCATTCATTGGGATCTCGTGCCCTGTCTGCTGGCGGATGACCGTGCGCAGGAACTTAAATGCGTTGACAACGGTTTTAGGGCTGGCCAGGGCCATCTCTGCGTTGATGAGGCCCTGCCACTCGCTGTCCTGGATGCTGTTCACAGGCCGCTGCATGACGGTTTGGAAGCGGTGTTTCTGGATGGCCCGGTATCCACGGATGGTGGATGGCGACAACGTGCGGCTCTTGCGCTTGATATATTCGTCAATGGAGACGGTCAGCGTTGGTTCCTGTTCCGGCTCCTCCGGCTTTTCAGGTAGCCGCTTTCTTGCCAACCATTCTGCTTTGATGGCGGCCGCCTCCCTGGTGCAGTCTTTAGCAGTTGCGGCAGTGACGGGGATGCTCTCGCCGCCGAGGCGGAGCTGGATAAACCAATTCCCGGATGGCAGCTTCCGTGGCTTTGGTGTTTTCAAGGGCATCCCTCCTTTACAGTTGATGGAAACTCGCCCCAGAGCATGGCTCCGGGGCGGATTTTTATAGGCCCAACAACTGGGCTTTCTTTGCGTTGAACTCTTCCTGTGTGATAACACCGGCATCCAGCAGCTGTTTGAATTTCAGAATCTCATCTGCAGCGCTGACTGCCTGCTGCGCCGGAGCATCAGCTGCGGGAGCGGCTTGGTCGCAGATAACCCCCAGAATAGACAGGCACTCCTGGGCCTGTTTTGCGAGGGTCTTATAAATCATGCCGTCCTTCTTCGTTTCGAAGCCGATGATCTCAATGTACTCTGTCGGGCATTCCATGCTGCGCACGGTGATTTTAATTTTCATGGATGTGCAGGTGCTTTTACCGCGCTTTTTCCCGGTGTTACTGCCAACGATGGCGCCAACGCCGCCGAACAGCGTGGCACCAACAACAGCGCCTCCGAGTCCGCCCTTTGTGATAGTATTGCCGTCCTCCAGCAACTCATAGTCAATGATGTCGGAGAATCTGAAAATATGAGGATGCTTTTTACCGCCGACTCCGACCGGGGTATACCACAGCTTTTGATTCTCGTCAACACAGAGCATCCCGGGTACTTGCTTTGTAACCGTGAATGTGGATAGCTTATCGGAATCAGCATTGCGGGATGCAATAGCCTGCTTAACACTATCTGCCGTCATAGTGCGGATTGGCGTTGACATATTAAACCCTGCGGCCTTGAAACAAGATGGGCATACCCACTCTTTGTTGGCCAGCTGGAAACGATTCAGGCCGCAGTCTTTCCCACAAACAGCGCATACAGCTTTCGGTGAAAGAAATCCCATATTGACACCCTCCCGCGTCCGATTCGGACACTTTTTATTTTTCCGCCCTACGGCGGTTGGATACATTACCGGTATTTGCTTCCAGAATATTCGACATAGTTCGAATAGAATCTCCTCAAGGAGGTTTTGCTTATGAACTATGACGACTACAAGCGGGCTAGGGACTTGTCCTGGCGGGTTTTGCTGAACACCGGCACGCGGGAGCTGCCGGTGAAGGTCTCGCGGATCTGCAGGGGGTACGGCGTGACGTTGCGGAGCTACCAGGTCGGAGCGCCGCTGATCCGGGAGTTGGGCCTTGAAGCGCAATGCGATATCAGCGACGGCTTCACCGTCCGCAGCGGCGACCGCTGTTATGTGTTCTATAACATGGAACAGCCACCGGGCCGGGTGCGGTTTACCATCGCCCATGAACTTGGCCACGTTCTGCTAGGTCACCTGGGCGATGGAGAGCACACGGTTTACAATCGGGAGTCGTCCTCGGAGAATGCCCCGGAGGAGCACACGGCCAACGTGTTCGCCTCCCGCCTGCTGGCCCCGGCTTGCGTGCTACACGCTCTGGGAGCCGTGACGCCGGAGCAGATCGCGGCGGTGTGTGATATCTCTATGGCAGCGGCTCGGCTCCGTGCCGGCCGTATGGGGGTGCTGGAGCAGCGTGGTAAATACGGCGCATCTCCGCTGGAGCGGCAGGTGCTTGCACAGTTCCGGTCATACATAGACCGCGTCAACAGTGGTCAATACTAAGCCTGTCTTGATGGACGGTTTTCCTTGCTTTTAGACGAAAAGCATGATACATTGACAATGGCGTTGTCGGTAGACGGTCAGCCTGAAGCATTCCTTTGGAGTGTCGGAGGGCGATCCTGCCCTCCAGAAGGGAGGGCTGCCTATGGTTACATACTCCGACCTAATTCAGGTTGGTATTTTGATCGTTGGTATTTGCAGCCTGGTTGTCCAGATTTGCAAAAAGAAATGACCGCCGGCTCCCTGACAAGAACGGCGATCATTTCGCAAGCATGTTAGGCTGACCGGAAACCGGCAACGCCTTTTTGTGCTTTCAGTATAACCGCTGATTTAGTTATTGTCAAGTTGATCGATATAATTGTTGTAGATCCGCCATGTGGAAGTGGCGGATTTTTTATATGCGTTTTCCGCGTATGCGTTAAAACCGCTTGTTTTCCTTTTCGGCTGCCTTGGCGGTGGCCCGGCTCAGCTCGTCCAGCGTTTCGGCGCTGACCGGGCTGGGCTTTTTTACGACCCTGCCGCCCCGTGCGGCGATGGCCGTGTCATCATCGAGACCGAGAGCAAGTCGCACCATTGCGCGGCTTTTTTCATCTGATTGGTCGAACCGCATAGCGACTTCTAATGATTCATCAGAAAGAGAATCCAGTATATGCTCGAGAAGGCAAGAAATCGCATAGCTTTTCCCGCTCCCCGTTGCCATGTGGATATAAGAGTTTTCTTTTGACGGTTCTCCAATAAGGTCTGCGGTGCTAACTCCAAAGTAGTCCGCCAGTTTACGAAGAGTTGCGTCTGTTGGCTTTTTTCCGTTTTTCCATCTTGTCGCAGCTGATTTATCAATACCAGCTTCTGATAGCGCAGCAGATGGAGTTTTCCCCCTCAAATTGCAGGCTTTTATGAAGTTGTCATAAAACACAGTTCATCACCTCTTCGGTTGTGCGTGTTGTACAAAAGTTGCTAAAGTTGAATTGTGCGCTTGACAGTTGTGAGAGTTGTGAGTTATAACTATGCTTGCAAAGCATAGGCAAAACCAAAAAAGAAAGGAGGACAGCATGGACTGGTTCCCGAGTTTCGCAGCTGGATACATCGTTACAGTCGTTGTACTCAAGATCTTGGCATATATCATTGTTACGTTTTGTCCTCTTATTGTGACAATAATCTTTACCGTAATAATGGTCATTGCCGCCGTAGTTGGACTTATCCTGCTTTTTTGGAAACTTACACGGTAATAAGCAAGGGTAAAACTCACATTATCCGCAGGTCGTGATACAGCAGGTCTTGAAGCTCTTCATATTTTTCCGCGAGATTTGGAGTTTCTTTCCCTTGGGCGCGAAAAGTAGCGAGCGTGTATAGCTCTTTGAGTTTTTCGCGGATTACAGTTGGCGCATGCAATGCGGCCACAGCGTATGCGGAGGAAAAGTGAATACTTTCTTCCATCTCTTCCCCGGTAATATCATTTGGGTTTGCTCGCTTGCCTTTTTCCGCAGTGAGCAGAAATTTGTGGTATTCACTCAAAAAGGCGCTGTATGCCTCCCTCTTTTCTTGGTGTCGAAGCCGTTTGCTTTCAAATTTCATCTGCTTTACGGCAGAGTGGTTTGAAACGAAGCCGCCAACGATTACGCCAAACAGAGGTAAGACTACATTCAAAATTGCGAGGACGAAGGACTTCATGAGCTTCCTCCCTGTTTTGCTGTTTTCTTTTTGCATGTGCTTATGCTTGCTTCGCATTTTACCACAACACAAATCTTTTGACAAGGAGGTGAAGCTGTTTGAACCGTATTCGACAGCTGCGGGAGGAGAAGGGCATGACCCAGCAGCAACTGGCGGATGCCCTGGGCGTCAATCAGAGCACCGTGGATCGGTACGAAAAGGGCATCATTGAGCTACGGCTGACCATGGCCATGCGGATCATCTCCGTGCTGGGCTGCACCATGAGCCAGTTGACCGGACAGGACATCGCATGAGGAAAGGAGGATGAACCATGCCGAGAGTAAATCTGGGGACGCCTACACCGGCCCAGCAGCGGGCCGTGATGAACAAGATAATCAAGAAAGCCATGGTGGACTGCGACATCGAGGACTACACGGCCCTGAGCCTGCGGATGGGCATGAGCCGACAGGCCATCAGCCGCCGGATGAATGACGGAGGGTGGAAAGACGAGGAGCTGTGGAAGCTGGTGCGGGTTCTGAAGCTGTCGGCGGAGCAGCTGGCGGCGATGCTGGGCGCATTGCCACGGCCGGCTGCCTGAGTTCACCATAACACAAGAAGGAGGAATTTTCCATGCTGACAAACGGACCGAATATTTACCAGGCGGCCCGGAAAGAGAGCTGTTTGACTCAGGAACAGGCCGCAGAGCGGCTGGAGGTCTCGGAGACCACCGTCAAGGCCTGGGAACAGGGCACGCAGGTACCGGACAACGAGACGGTGGCCCGGATGACGGAGCTGTACGAAACGCCGTGGCTGGCACTGGAGCACCTGAAACAGGCGGGCGGCGTCCTGGGCGTGCTGCCGGAGGTGAACGTGCAGAGCCTCCCAACGGCGGCAATCACACTAATCAACCGGGTGCTGGACTTTGCGGAGCGACACCGGGACCGGCAGCTGCTTCGCATCGCGGAGGACGGCATCATCGACGAGAAAGAGCGACCGGACTTCGACGCCATATGCCGGGACCTGGACGGCATCGTGGGCGCGGCGCTTCAGGTGAAGTACACGTCGGACGCGCCGCCGAAGACAAAAAAAGAACGCCCCGAGGCGGCAACCTCAGAGCGTTCATGGGGAAAAGCGTGTGGACTTGAGCAATCCACTCTTGAACAAGTCAATTATAGCACAAGGTCCACGCCACACGCAAGCCCTAATTTTTGCCGGGAAGGAGGTGCCTTCCTGTGAGCGGTTGGGCGATGTTCTTCATGCTGATCGGCGTGGCGACGGTGGCGGCGATCCCGCTGCGGATCGTGGACTGTATCGAAAAGCGAAAGACGAGGTGGCAATATGGCAAGGTATGACTGCGGCTATGGGGCATGGATCCCCGGCCCGGTTTTGGACGATCCGGGGCTCCGGCCCCGGTCGCTGATCCTATACGCCCGGATCGCGCGGCGGGCCAACCGGGTGGGCTTCTGCTACGCAACCAACGCAACGCTGATCGAGGACATGACGGCTGTGGACGAGGACGGCTCCGTGCGGGTGATCTCAGAGCGGACGGTACAGGCCATGCTGGCAGAGCTTCAGGAGCGGGGGCACATCCACACGGACAACGGCCCCCTTCCTCCGGACAAAAGCGGCACGGTACGGACTGGTCGGCGGATCTACATCGGGCGGTCTCTGGCAGCGATTCCGGGCGATGCGCAAGGGGGTGAAGAAAATTTCACCCCTGAAAAAAACTGCACCCCAGGGGTGAAGAAAACTGCACCCCCCTTTAAATGTATAAAAGAAGAAAAGAAAAGTAATAACCCCCATACCCCCAAGACTCCCGGCTTTGTTTGGGACTTAGTCCACAGTTTTGTCCCGGCGGATGATACAGAGTATTTTGAGGCGCTGGAGGGGTTGTTGGTCAACCGGGAGGCTATGAAAAAGCCGGTTCTGACTGCGCAGGCCATGAACAGGATTCTGAGCCGTCTGCGGAAAGTCGGAGACCGGGCGATTGAGATTGCCATGCTTAACAAGGCCGTTGAGTTGAACTGGCTGACAGTTTATCCCCTGAAAGAGGACGAGCTGCCAGGGCGGTCCGATTCGGCCCAGGGTGGCGAGAGCCGGGAGGCAGGTGACACGGATGGAATTTAAAGCAGCTATGCAGCAGGCGAGCCAATATCTGACTTTCTCACCGGCTTTTATTGATCCGGAAAAGCCGCAAGGTCTCTGGTTCTGCGATACCGTTGTGGAGGCGGCGGCTATTCGGGAGAATGCTGTGTGCCTTGGACTGGGGTGCAGATGGGATGATGTTGTGCGCTGCCGTCCGTTTTTAGAGGCGTTCCCCTATCTGGTGATCGTCACCGCCAACGCCATCGCCAGAGAGCGAATGGTGGCGGAACTGCGCCCCCGGCTCCCGGCCAGCTGTATATACGTCGTTACCGATGCCGGCTGGCGGAACTGTAAGACCGTTGAGGACTATGTGGCCCTGTACGGAGCGGCCCACCTCCCGGATATCCTATCCGGAGCGGAGGAGCTGCCCGCCTATGGCTTGCTGAATCTGGCAGAAGTCCCCCGGCGGGACATGAGCAAGATTCCCCGGACCCTCTCCCGGTTTTCCGTGCTTGACAGCAGCATCGGCGGGTTTTACTCCGGGGAGTTGTCCGTTTGGACCGGCAAGCGAGGCATCGGCAAGAGCACGCTGCTGAGCCAGATGCTTTTAGAGGCTGTGGATCAGGGACACACCGTCTGCGCGTATTCCGGCGAGTTGCCGAAGGAGCAGTTCCGAGAATGGACCTATCTGCAAGCGGCTGGGCCTGAGCACATCCGGTACATAACGGATCAGGCCACCGGGAAAAAGCTGGCATCCGCAGACGCTCTGGCGGACAAGCAGATCTCCGAGTGGCTCAACGAGCGATTCTGGCTGTTTGATCTGGAGCGCAACACCCGGCACGATCCCGAGACCATTCTGCGGCAGTTTGAATATGCGCATATGCGTTACAACGCAGATGTTTTTCTTGTGGATAATATCATGTCTGTAGATTTCGACAGTTCCACAGAGCGGGACTTCAACCGTGTGCAGTCAAAATTCACGCAAATGCTGGTAACCTTCTCCAAGCGCCGGGGTGTCCACACCCATCTGGTGGTGCACCCTCGGAAATCTACCAGTGACAATAACGCGAAAATCTCCTCAGACGATGTCAGCGGTTCCGGAGACATCACCAACCGGGCGGACAACGTGTTTTTCCTTACCACTCACCAGACGGACGGCAAGGAAAAACCTCTGCTGCAGATCCTGAAGAACCGGGACTACGGCTCCCACAGACACCAGTGGCTTGACTTCGACAAGAAGTCCCGTCGTTTCTTTCAGGATCAGACCGGGGACCCTAAGGTGATCCAGACCATTCTGAACCTGAAGGACAACATGAGCGGCGGGCTGGTAAAGGCCGCCAAGAATACAAAGGGCGTCTCCAAGGAGATGGTCAGCGCCACCCGGAGCGTGGTGAACTTCGGAAAGAAGGCGGAGGCGTCCATCTCCAAGGTGGTCAAGAAGACGGTCAAGTGGGGAGCTGTGACGGCCACAGCCGTGGCCGGGCTTGCGGCAAAGACAGGCTTGAGCGAGGCCATGGACCTGGAGGGCTACCGGCTCCAGCTGGAGACCGCCACCAAGGACACGCAGAAGGCCAGCCAGATCATGCAGAATGCCATCAACCTTGCCAACCGGACGCCCTTTGAGGGCGGCGAGCTGGTGGAGGGCGCCGCCAAGTTTGAGGCCATGGGCATGAGCGCCGACACCTGGCTGACCCGTGCCGGTGACATGGCGGCTGCCACCAACAAGAGCTTTGACCAGGCGGTGGAGGCCCTGATCGATGCCCAGACCGGCGAGCTGGAGCGGCTCAAGGAGTTCGGCATCACCAAGGCCAAAATTTTGGAGCAGGGCGAGAAGATGTTTGCCGGGGTGCAGATCGCCAACAACTCCGGCCAGATCGTCAATCAGGAGAAATTCAACGAGGCTCTGGTGGCGCTGATGGAGGACCGGTTTGCCGGGGGCATGGAGAAGCAGGCCACCACCATGAAGGGCCTGTGGTCCACGGTGACGGGCGTCACCAAGAGCGCTCTGGCCACCATTGTCGGCATCAGCACCGACGGCAGCATCAAGGCCGGCAGCGCACTGGATCTGCTCAAGGGCAAGGTCCAGCTGCTGGCGGACCGGCTCCAGCAGTGGCAGCAGGACGGCACCATTGACCGGATCGCCCAGAAATTCACGGATGGCTTGGGCAAGGCGGTGGAGTACGCCGGGAAGGCGTTTTCGTGGGTCACCGAGCACGGAGACACCATCAAGCGGTGGATCGTGGGGCTTGGGAGCGCGTTCGCCATGGTCAAGGTGGCGCAGTTCACAAGCCAGGTTTTCGGTCTCATCAAGACGGTCATGCTGTTTGGGAGCACGTTGGCCACGCTGGTGGCGGCCAACCCGGTCGTTCTGCTCATCGGGGGTGCCATTGCCGCCGGTGCCCTGCTGATCGCCAACTGGGACAAGGTCAAGGCCTATTTCCAGGGCCTCTGGGCACAGTTTACTGAGGGCTTCGCCGCCACCAAGGAGAGCATTGTGGGTACGTTCAACGCGGCCAAGTCGGCTATCAGCAGCTTTTTTGGCTGGTTCGGTGATAAGCTCAGCTGGCTGGACGACAAGATCAGCAAGGTCCCCATTCTGGGGTCGCTGTACACCAAGGCCAAGAGCGGGATCTCCGGCTGGATCGACAAGGAGTTCTCCGGCATCAACTGGGGCTTCGGCGGACACGCCACCGGCACCAGCTTCTTCCCCGGCGGCTGGACCCGCATCAACGAGCGGGGCGGCGAGATCGTCAACCTGCCGGGCGGTACCCAGATCATTCCCCACGACGTGTCCCAGCGGATGGTTGGCGGTCAGACGGTCAATGTCTACGTGACCGTGCAGGGCAACATGATCGGCAACAAGGCCTATGCGGACTACATGGCCAACGTGGTGGCCCAGCGGCTGCTGCGGGCGCTGCGCAATACGTGAGGTGACCTATGTACAAGCTTATCATGAGCATCAACAACAACGAGGAGTACATCGTGTTCCCGGCGGTGCCGGCGGGCATCGGCCCCCAGTATGAGCAGAACAACGACACCTTTCAGGGTCTGAGCCGGGACTACAACACCATCGGGACTATGGGCCTGTGGTCCATGAGTATTTCCGGCTTCTTCCCTGTCGGCCGGCGGCACAGCTTCATGCCGCCGGAGGCGCTGGAGGATGGCTGGCAGTATGTCAGCTTCTTCGAGCGCAACCGGCCCCGCAAACTGCCCTTCCGGGTGATTTTGCTGGACGGGGACGGCATTTGCCGGCTCAATTCCGCCTGCACGGTGGATAATTTCTCCTGGCAGGTACAGCGCAACGGCGACATCGCCTATACGCTGGAGCTGCGGGAGTACCGCTTTATTTCGGGGGTGAAGTGATGGGGCGGAGCGTAGACGATCATCGCGTCATTTTGTACCAGGGCAGCACGTGCCGGGACATCACGGCGGCCACCACCTCCGTGGAGCTGCGGGACGAGCTGGACGCGCTGAGCGTGGAGGTGAGCTTCACGGCCCTGCGGAACAACCTGAACGACAAGTACGCCCACTGGTACAACATCGCGCCGGGGGACAAGCTGCGCATCGTCAACGGCGGCGCGGAGGTGTTCTCCGGGGTGATCCTGGAGGTCGGGCAGGACGGCAGCGTCCGGGCCAACGACCCGGGCTGGTATCTGACCCGCAGCCAGATCATTTTGCAGCTGGACCGGGCGGCGGCGCCGGACGCCGTGGCCCGGATGTGTGCCAAAGCGGGCATCAAGGCGGGGCGGGTGGAGCTTCCGCCCACCCGCATCTCCAAAGTGTGGTTTGGGGAGACCCCGGAGAACATTTTGAAGGACATCCTGGACATCTGCACGGCGGAGACCGGCAAGACCTACATCCGGCGGGTGCGGGAGGGGGCCTTGCAGGTCTATCCCCTGCCCCAGACGGCTGTGACGCTCTACCACAAGCCGGCGGCCAGCCTGGGGGCCTTTGATGCGACCCTTGCCAAGGGATCTATCAGCGGCAGCGACAGCATGGAGGATCTGGTCAACAGCGTGGTGCTGGTAGAGCAGAGCAACAACGCCGGCCGGGTGCTGGGCCGGGCCTCCAACGCGGCCAGCATCGCCCGGTACGGTCTCTTACAGCAGGTGGAGGAGCTGAGCGGCGACGAGACCACCGCCCAGGCGCGGCAGCGGGTGAAGAACCTTTTGTGGCAGCAGGACAAAATTACGAAGGAGCGGACGGTGGAGGACTTGTGGGGCGACGACGCGGCAGTCAGCGGGGCGCTGGTGCAATTTGTCCCCAACCGGTACGACGTGTCCGGCCCCCTGCGGATCACCGGCGTGACCCACCGCTACGGCGCGGAGCACCTGATGAGCGTGACCGTGCGGACCGACAAGCAGCCACGGGCGGCGGGAAGCGCCGACACCGTGACCGTATAGGAGGATCTATGAGCTGGGATTATGAGCTTGCGAAAGAAATTCGGCGGAGCGGGCGTGTACCCCCCTCCCCTGCCCTTCTGCGGGGGACGGTGGTCAAGATCTCCCCCTTGACCGTCTCCCTGTGCGACGGGGAGGTGATGGCACCGCCCATGGAGCTCAACTGTGTGGTGGCGGCCCAGGGCTTTTACCAGGACAAGGACAACGGCCACCTGTACCTGGAGAAGTGGAAGACCGGCGACAAGGTGGTCTGCGGTCTGATGGGCAAGACCGTGGTGATTCTGGGACGGCTGGGCGGCACCGCCTGGGCCATCCCCGTGAGGTGATACTATGGCGAATATGTTTCCGGACATCCCGACCAATGTGCCCGCCCAGACAGCGGACAGCATCGGCCGGGTCCCGGCATTTGACAGCACGACCGAGCGCTTTCTCCTGCGGGACGGCGCTCTGGTGGAGCGGAGCGGACGGGCGGCGGTGCAGCAGTGGTTTGACCTGATGCTGCGGCAGCAGATCGACCGGGTGCCCATCTACATGACGGAGGGCGAGACCAAGCTGGGTGTTGACCGCTCCCTGCTGGGGCAGCACCTGCCCAGCGGGCTGGCGTCCGCCGAGATCGAGCGGAATGTGCGGGAGACCGCGTCCTACTGCCCGGCGGTGCGGACCATCCGGGATCTGACGGTGAGCCGCCGGGGGCGGGCCTGCCATGTGGAGTTCACGGCGGTGCTGCATGACGACGAGACAGTGGAGGTGAGCGCAGATGTCTGATATTTTGGAAACCATGCTGGCGGCGGTGCCGGACAGCTATCAAAAGACGGTGGGGTTTCCCATCTATGATATTTTGGCGGCGGCTGCCATCCGGATGGGCGGCACGGAGGAGCTGCTGGCCCACATCAAGGCGATGCTGGACCCGGACAACCTGACCGGGGACGACCTGGACGCCTACATCTATCCCCGCACCGGTCAGGTGCGAAACGCGGCGACGAAGGCGGTGGGCGTGCTGACCGTGACCGGCACCGGTACCATCACAGCCGGGGATCTCTTTGAGAGCGAGGGCGGCATCCAGTTTGAGGCGACAGAGACCGTGGACATTACGGACAGCGGCACGGTGGCAATCCGATGCACGACCGCCGGGACTCTGGGCAATCTCCCCGCCGGAAGCGTGACCATGATGCCGGTGCAGCTGGCGGGGATCGTCAGTGTGTCCAATTCGGACACCACCCATGACGGGTACGACGCGGAGACGGACGCCGCCTACTACGCCCGGTTTCTGGAGCGCATTCAGACGCCGCCCACCAGCGGCAACGTGTACCACTACCGCAGCTGGGCGCTGGAGGTATCCGGCGTGGGCGCTGTCCAGATCTATCCTCTTGGACACGGGGACAACACCGTGGACGTGGTGATCGTGGACACCTCCGGCAAGCCTGCCAGCTCCACGCTGGTCAAGGCGGTGCAGGACCACATCGATCCGGACAGTCAGGGACTGGGCATGGGCGAGGCCCCCATCGGGGCGTACTGCTACGTCAGCGCCGCCACGGGCTTCTACCTGCCCATCAGCCTACAGGTGACCGCCCTGCCCGGTTCTGTCCAGACGGAGGTGACACAGGCGGTGAAGGACGCAGTGACAGCCTATTTGACCAGCATCGCCTTCCGGCAGGATTATGTGAGCTATGCGCAGATCGCGGCGGCGATCCTGTCGGCGCCCGGCGTGGAGGATTTCGCCAACCTCACCGTTAACGGCGGAACGGCCAATATTGCCATTGCCGACCGCAAGGTGGCAGTACTTGGGGAGGTGACGGTCACCTATGCTGGATAATCTTCCTCGGCAGTACCGGAGAGACCCCACGGTCAAGGCCCTCTCCGGGGCCATTGAGGGCGTTCTGGCGGCGCTGGAGACTGAGGCAGCATCCGTACCCCCGCAGATCTCTCTGGACGCTGTAACGTGGAATCTGGAGACGGAGGAGCGCCTTGTGGGCATCACCCCAGCGCCGGGGGCCACGCCGGAGGAACGGAGAACCGCCCTCAAGTCCAAGTGGCGCTCCGGCGGAAAGCTGACCATTGAGCAGGTACAGGCGGTGTGTGACGCGTGGAAAAACGGCGAGGTGGTGGTCAGCTTCACCGGCGGCAAGATCCGGCTTCAGTTCGTGGGCGCCTACGGTGTCCCGGCGGATCTGGATGCGCTCAAGGCAGCCGTCCGCCTCGTCATTCCCGCACATCTGGCGGCGGAGTATGCTATCAAGTACCTGCTGATCCGGGACATCCATGAGGTCATGACCATCAGCACGCTGGAGACCCAGCCGCTGGGCATTTTCGCGTTTTAGGAGGTAGTCTATGAGTACGACAACTGACAAACTGGCGCTGTTTAAGTACGATCCAAGCACCGACGGCGCCCAGACCTTTAATATCCAAAAGGCCTTGAATGAAAACTGGGATAAGCTCGACGACGCGGTAAAAGAGATCCTTATAACTTTGGCTAACAAGGCTCCGAATGGGTATGGGCTGGGCGGGGATTGTTGGGACAACCGTACTACCGCTATAGCTGATCTGAATGAAGCAGTATATAGCGGATGGTATCAAATCGCAAGCAATGCTTTAAACACACCCCCCGCGTTTTCAAACGACTACCCTGACGCTGGAATGCTGCTTGTTTCGGTAGGCGGTTATACCATATACCAGCGCTATCTGTCCTACGCTCCGAGAGGAGTACCATTCTACCGAGAGGCAATTCGATATGCGCGTGTAAGTGGTGGCGTTTATAAATTTACTGACTGGGAATACGTCAATCCGCTATTGAATCGTGGTTTTGAGTACCGAACCACGGAGCGCTATCAAGGGCGGCCGGTGTATGTGAAGGTGGTGGATTGCGGTAATCTGCCGAATACAACAAGCAAAAGAGTTGCGCATGGTATCGCTAATGTTGCATACATGATTGATGTTACGCTTCAAGGTACGAATACATCAACTTTTACACACAATGCCAACGAATTGACTGTTTGGGCAAATTATGATGAGGTTTATATCAAGACCTTGAATGATTTGTCTGGATATTCTGTATACGCCATCTTGCGCTACACCAAAACCACAGACTGATCAGATTTTACGCATCAATAAATCTTGCTATCGCAATTGCGGTGTGGTTGCTCGATGCTAATCTTTCGCCCGCATAGAGCGTTATAGTACTTGCCCCGCCACAGCTGAACCCACCATCCCACTCAGTAAAAACGGTATTGACTGGCACCATCGGAAATAGAGTGGGATTTCCTTTTACGATGACATCTAATAGCCTTTTAGAGTCGTCAACGATGGTGACAACCTTATTATTTGCCATAGCCCCGCAATCTACCGCTTTCACGTACACCGGCTTTCCCTGATACCGCTCTGTGGTACGGTATTCGACGCCAACGGCCATGGGTGGGTTGATGTATTCCCAAGGCCCCCATGTACTTTCAAACTTTTCTCGCTTGAATAGTGTGCCTTTCGTAATATCGGTAATACCCGACCATTCAAATGCAGCGTCAAAGCACTGGATTGCGCGTTTCCTGTTGTCGGCTTGAATATGCAAAATAGCTCCCCAGTCTGCTGTAGGCGTACCATTTTTGCACATGAAAAAACCGCTTCCAGTAATTCCGTCTGCATTGTACGGTTTACCATCAAATGTCGGCCCGTAAGCAATCTGGCCCAGCCCATACCCATTCGGAGCCTTGTTAGCCAAAGCTATATCAAGCCACCAGCCTGTTATAGCTGTGACGGACAGCCTCCTGAGAGATTTGGGCATAAATCTGAGTGGTATCGAGGTTGGAGTGGCCAAGCAGCTGCTGGATCACCACAATATCCATTCCGGAGTTAAGCGCGCTGGTGGCAAAAGTATGCCGGAGTTTATGGGGATGCAGCGGAGTTGACAGGCCAGCCCTTACACCAATGCCCCGGATGATCTTTTCAATGGCCTGACTGCCGAGCGGCCCATAGGGAGCTGTATTGCACGAAAACAAGTCGGAACTGCTCTTGCTGTGAGCGAGGTAGGACTGTACTGCCAGCTTTGCCCGGACACTGAAATATACAGTCCGTATTTTATCACCCTTGCCCCGGACTTCTATTGTCCGCGATTGAAAATCTATTGAGCCAATCGGAACATTGGTTAACTCAGACAGGCGGCAGCCGGTGGAAAGGTACAGCTCAAATATGGCCCGTTCCCGGGGCGTCTCCAGTACGGCCCGACACCGTTCTACCTCTTCCTGCGTGAGAGGCTGACGAGTGTGCTTCTTGTCGATACGGGCGCTGCGGATGCGGTTCATGGGGTTGCGCTGGATTTTTTCCTCCGTTTGGAGCCAGCCGAAGAAGCTGCGGAGGCAGTTGAGATAGGTCTGAACGCTGTCTTTCTTCATTCCACGCTCTTCCTTCAAGTAGCTCAGCCACCGCCGAATGTGGTCCGTGGTGATCTGGGCGGGCGGCAGATCCAGCCATTGCCGGAACAGGTTCAAGATCTGGCGGTAATTGCGGATGGATTTTTCGGACAGGCTGTCTGCCCGCTTGGCGGCCAAAAATTCTGCAATACTATCCTCCAAACTGGAGCAGGCGGCGGTGGCGGTGACGGTGTATCCGGAAAGGATCTCCCAAATGGCGGTCTTTGCGTCCGGCCGATCCATGGCCGTGCAAATCGCAGCGTATAGTTCAACTTTTGGTTCCATATCAATAGCCCCCTTCACTAAATTGGAACCATTATAATACAAATCAACAGAAAGCAGGTGCGAAGGTGTACGCAATCATCAAGACCTCCAGAATGGAGGTATTCGACAACCGGACGCTGCGGCTGACGCCGGAACAGGTGAAAGCCCGGACCGGCTGCACCCACGTCATAAACGGCTATTTCTTTAACGGAAAGTTTCAACCGCTCGGTTGGACGGTGATCGATGGCAAAATCATCAGCCGGGACGCGTATCAGGACTGGGGTATTTCCGTCGGCTCTGACGGCACGCCGAAGATGCTGACGGATCGGGGCGGCAGCTTTCTTTCCGGGGTGCCTCTTTTGAAAAATGGGGCGAAGCTGAAGCGAAACCTGACGCCGGATGTGGCCCGTCCGGCGGAACGGACAGCTGTTGGCTGGCTGAGAGATGGCCGGGTGCTGATCTGGTGCGACAAGATGATCCTCACCAGAGAGCAACTGCAGGACAAGCTGCTGTCTCTGGGATGTGTGGACGGCCTGATGCTTGACGGTGGCGGCAGCACACAGGGGGTATTTCCTGCCAGCAAGGTGGTCAGCAGCCGCAAGGTGCCCACAATGCTATGTTTCTGGGATGAGACCAGCGAGAAAAAGGAGGAAACCAAAGTGGAAACGAAAAAGAAGGTTTGTCTGGACGCAGGGCACAGCGCCAGCAACAAGGTCAACAAAAGTCCGGACAGTACATACTTCGAGCACGAGTTCGCCCTGAACATGGCAAAGCGCATCAAGGTCCATCTGGAGCGACACGGCGTAGAGGTGACAGAGACCCGGCCGGACGGGAGCGATGTGTCTTTGGGCGAACGGTGCCGCATCTCCAACGCGGCAAAGCCGGACCTGTTTGTGAGCCTGCATAGCAACGCCACGGGGACACTCTCTACGGGCCCGGACGGTTGGGGCAATGCCCGTGGATGGGAGTGCTATGTGTACGGCCTCTCCGGGGCACGCTACAAGGCTGCAAAGGCCATTCTGGCACGGGTGGAGGGCGTAGCACCTGCCATCCGCTCCACGCCTATTCTGGCAAGACCCGGTCTGTACGTGCTGGCCCACACCAATGCGCCGGCGGTGCTCATTGAACACGGCTTCCACACCAGCCGGGAAGATGTAGCATACTTGAAGGACAGCGCATGCCGGGAGAAACTGGCGGCAGCGGAGGCACAGGGCATTCTGGAGTATCTTGGCGTTGCCTGGGAGAATGTGTCCGATTTGGACACGGCGGTGGACAAGCTGGCTGCTGCCGGGATCATCGACAGCCCGGACCGCTGGAAGCGGCTGGACTTCACTGAGAACAGTGTGCGGATGCTCATCATCAAGATGGCGGCGGCGCTGAAATAACGAAGGAGGATACAGACATGATGGAGAACGTGACGAAGTTCAAGGCGGCGCTGGCCGCTGTTCTGGCAGCCATGACGGCCCTGTGGGGCTGGTTCGGCTGGCTGGTGCTGGCGTGGGTTGGCTGCATGGCCATCGACTACATCACCGGCTACAGCGCTGCGGCGAAGAACGGGGAATGGTCCTCGCAGATTGCCAGAGAAGGACTATGGCACAAGGCGGGGTGCATCTTCGCTGTGCTGGTGGCCGGCATTCTGGACGCTGTGGTGGGCTATCTGCTGGGGAATATCCATGGACTGGCATTGCCTTTTGAATATACGGTATTTGTGTGTCCGCTGGTGGTGGTATGGTATATGCTGATGGAGTTGGGCAGCATCTTGGAGAATGTGGGCAAGATGGGTGCCCCTCTGCCGGAATTCCTGAAAAAGATGATTGTCGTACTAAAAGCCACGGTGGATTCTGCTGGGGATGCCGCCAGCGGAGATCATGAAGGCTCCGCAAATAGCTGATTGATAACCTTCGGGACGTGGCCTTTTCACATTAGCATTTTAGTTAGCATTTGCTTTCCCGATTTTTGATTTTGTGTACTTTGGCGTTTTCGGATTGCTCGATTATTGAGCGCCGAAAAAACGACTGTACCGATTGAAAGTAAAGAAAAAACCGTGTAACCATTGAGGCTACACGGTTTTTCTTTTTGGTGCCGGTGGTGGGACTCGAACCCACACGGTGTCGCCACCGGCGGATTTTGAATCCGCTACGTCTACCATTCCATCACACCGGCACATTTTATCGAGAAACTCCCTAAAATTCTCATAGGAGAGAACAAGGAGAGAACTCACTATAAAAGTCATATTTTATTGTATCTGGGAAGCCTTGAAAAATCAAGGTTTTTATCAGATTTCATACTGCCAGACTTACTGGCTTTTGAGTCCGTCACGTCTACCAATTCCATCACACCGGCATTAACGTTGTTCATTATATCGGATGAATGGCCAAAATTCAAGAGGAATTTATGTTTTCGCCGTAAAATCCCTGATTCTGCTGGAAGAATGGCGGTTCCCTCTTGTAAAGAACGAAAAATAGGAGTATTATGCTTATAATTGTACCAACAACACAAAGGACGGATCAAACTATGAGTTACACAAAAATCGCAAAAATTTTTGCAGACAGCGAGGCGCTCTCCGGTCAGACCGTTTCCGTGGGCGGCTGGGTCCGCACCATCCGGGATCTGAAGGGCTTCGGCTTCATCGAGCTGAATGACGGCTCCTGCTTCCGCAATCTTCAGGTGGTGATGGAGGCAGAGGTCCTCTCTAACTATAAGGACATCGCCGCCCAGAACGTAGGCGCGGCTCTGATCGTCACCGGCGTTGTGACCCTGACACCGGATGCCAAGCAGCCTCTGGAGTTGAAGGCCACCGAGATCGCCGTGGAGGGCATCTCCACTCCGGACTATCCCCTGCAGAAAAAGCGCCACAGCGTAGAGTTCCTGCGGACTATCCAGCACCTGCGTCCCCGGACGAACCTGTTCTCCGCTACCTTCCGGGTGCGGAGCGCGGCGGCCTATGCCATCCACAAGTTCTTCCAGGATCGCGGCTTTGTCTACGCCCAGACCCCCATCATCACCGCCAGCGACTGCGAGGGCGCCGGCGAGATGTTCCAGGTGACCACGCTGGACCTGAACAACGTCCCCAAGACGGAGGACGGTCAGGTGGATTACAGCCAGGACTTCTTCGGCAAGAAGACCAGCCTGACGGTGTCCGGCCAGCTGAACGCCGAGAACTTTGCCATGGCCTTCGGCAATGTCTACACCTTTGGCCCTACCTTCCGTGCGGAGAATTCCAACACCCAGCGCCACGCCGCCGAGTTCTGGATGGTGGAGCCGGAGATGGCCTTCACCGATCTGAACGGCTATATGGATACCGCCGAGGACATGATCAAGTATATCATCCGCTATGTGATGGAGCAGTGCCCTCAGGAGATGGACTTCTTCAACCAGTTCGTGGATAAGGGCCTGCGGGAGCGGCTGGAGCACGTGGCTTCCTCCGACTTCGGCCGGGTGAGCTACACGGAAGCGGTGGATCTGCTGAAAAAGAGCGGCGAGAAGTTCGACTATCCCGTGGAGTGGGGCATCGACCTGCAGACCGAGCATGAGCGCTATCTGACGGAGCACATCTTCAAGCGTCCCGTATTCGTCACCGACTATCCCAAGGACATTAAGGCTTTCTATATGCGCCTGAACGATGACGGCAAGACCGTGGCTGCGGCGGACTGTCTGGTGCCCGGCATCGGCGAGATCATCGGCGGCAGCCAGCGTGAGGAGCGTCTGGATGTGCTGGAAGCCCGCATCAAGGAGCTGGGCATGAATCCGGAGGATTACAAGTATTACTGTGACCTGCGGCGCTACGGCTCCTGCCGTCACGCAGGCTATGGTCTGGGCTTCGAGCGGATGGTGATGTATCTCACCGGTGTGAACAACATCCGTGACGTGGAGCTGCATCCCCGCACTGTGGGCAGCGCAGATTTCTGATCAGCTGCATACTGAAAAGCGGTCCTTCCGAAAAGAGGGGTCGCTTTTTCTCCCGTATGCACAAATTTCTTTGGAAAACCTCAATTTTTTCAGAGATTCCGCCATACGCGGACAGTTGACATTCCGCGGCGCATATGATAGGATACGGCTATCTTCAACAACGGAATACCGGCAATGGAAGCCCATAGGAAAACGATGCAAGTCTACCGAAGGAGTAAAACTCTCAGGTGTCCGCCGTGCGGACAGGACTATGGGTGGATGCGGCTCTGGAGAATCCCGGCTCACCGGGTACCGAAGGTGAAAGGCGGCATGACCGCTGAATCTCTCAGGTAAAAGGACAGAGTGATCTGACGCAGCGTCAGGCAGGGCGGAGAGATCCGTCAGGCAGGCCGCAGGCTTCACCGTTTGCGGCGGGGCTGCGTCGATCTCCTGTACTGCGTTCTTCGGAGCGGCTGCATTGCCAGCCGCTCCGTTTTTATCGCCGCGGCAAAGATCCCGCCGTCGGTGAAACCGTGTGCAGGAGGAAAAAACTATGGAATCGATCGTCGCAAAACTGGACGCTGCGCTTTATCCCGCTGTATGCAGCGTCAACACGTACCTGTCCAACTACATTCTGGTCTTTCTGCTGGTGGCTGTCGGCCTGTGGTACAGCATCAAGACCCGCTTTGTTCAGGTCCGCTGCTTCGGTGAGGGTATGCGCAGAGTGTTCGGCAACCTGACCCTCAACGGCAAGAAGCATGACAGCGGCATGAGCTCCTTCCAGGCGCTGGCCACCGCCATCGCCGCCCAGGTGGGCACCGGCAACATCGTAGGCGCATCCGGTGCCATCCTGACCGGCGGCCCCGGCGCCATCTTCTGGATGTGGGTCATCGCCTTCTTCGGCATGGCCACCATCTACGCTGAAGCCACACTGGCCATCAAGACCCGGATCAAGGCAGCAGACGGCACCATCCACGGCGGCCCTGTCTATTACATCACCACCGCGTTCAAGGGCGGCTTCGGCAAGTTCCTGGCCACCTTCTTCGCCGTGGCCATCATTCTGGCTCTGGGCTTCATGGGCTGCATGGTGCAGTCCAACTCCATCGGAGAGTGCTTCCAGACCGCTTTCGGCATCCCCTCCTGGATCGTGGGCGTGGCGCTGGTCATCATCTGCGGCATCATTTTCCTGGGCGGCGTTCAGCGGCTGGCGGCCGTTACGGAAAAAATCGTCCCCATTATGGCGGCAATCTTCCTGCTGGGCGGTCTGGTCATCCTGATCTTCCGCATCCGGTACGTCCCCGCCACCTTCGGCATGATCTTCAAGTACGCCTTTGAGCCTCAGGCCATCGTGGGCGGTTCTTTCGGCTACGCCATCAAGCAGGCCATCTCTCAGGGCGCCAAGCGTGGTCTGTTCTCCAACGAGGCCGGTATGGGCTCCACCCCCCATGCCCACGCTCAGGCTAATGTGAAGGATCCTCACGAGCAGGGCGTTGTGGCGATGATCGGTGTGTTCATCGACACCTTCGTGGTGCTGACCCTCAACGCGCTGGTCATCATCTGCACCCTCTACACCGCCGATGGCCCTCTGGCAAACGGCTATGTGGGGGATGTGACCTCCGTGCTCAGCAAGACCAATCTGGCCCAGACCGCCTTCGGCTCCGTGATGGGTGCCGGCCTGGGCGCCAAGTTCGTGGCCATCTGCCTGTTCTTCTTCGCTTTCTCCACGGTTCTGAGCTGGAACCTGTTCGGCAAGATCAACGCCATCTGGCTTTTCGGCAAGAAGAACCCCAAGGCCTGCACTGTGGTCTACACCCTCATCGCTCTGGTGTTCATCCTGATGGGCACCATGATGAGCAACGATCTGGTGTGGGAGCTGACGGATATGTTCAACAACCTCATGGTCATTCCCAACGTCATCGCCCTGTTCGCCCTGACCAAAATGGTGGTCAGCAGCGCGGAAAGCAAGATCGCTCAGTAAGTGAGAACAGCCAAGACTGTCATTTCACTTTCAAAAAACGCCATAAAAAAAGAACCAGGACATTCATAAGAATGTCCTGGTTCTTTTGGCAAGTGGCTTCAATTCGGATATTTTGTCTCAGCCGTTTCCGCCATCAATCGGTCGAAGTCACTCTGATAATTTTTGTCCTGAATGATATTGATAGGTTTTCCGTTGTCAGCAACTTGTGTAAATTTTGCACGAGTTTCTTTTTCTGCCAGCTCCCCATCCTGAAAGAAGTTCTTGAGATGCTTGGTCACTACGCTTCGGTCTACATCAAAAAGCTGTGCGATCCCATCCTGAGTCAGCCAGACCTCGCCATCTTGCACACGGACTTCAATACTGTCGTCACCGGCATCCTTAGTGAAAACGAGGAAATCGACTGTACTGTTACGAATGGCTTTTCTGTTTTTTTCGTGTTCATTCCCTCGTATGATGATGGCCGGTTATTTCACGCAGCAACCCCTGGCACCCCGCCAACACATCCTGCCAGGTTGCCTCGAAATCGCCGGTATACCATGGGTCGGCAACATCGTGGGGGTGGTCGGTGTAGTCCATCAGGAGGTGCAGCTTGCCGGCAAAGTCGCCGCCGCAGATGCGGTGCATATTCCGCAGATTCGCGCTGTCCATGCCAATCAGGAGATCGTATTTTTCGTAGTCGGCATTGGTGAACTGCCGAGCCGCGTGGCCGTCGCAGGAGATCCCATGCTCCGCCAGCTTGCGCCGTGCCGGAGGATAGACTGGGTTGCCGATCTCCTCCCGGCTGGTGGCCGCCGACTCGATATGGAACTGCGACGCCAGCCCCACTTTCTTCACCAAGTCCTTCATCACGAACTCGGCCATGGGGCTGCGGCAGATATTTCCATGACACACAAAGAGTATCTTCTTCATCGCTCTCGCTCTCCCGCGTTACTTCATTTTCACCAGTATAGCAGAAAACCGCCTGTTCGTCGAGAGAAGAATGCAGCCACGCCTGCGTTTTGATCGATTCCAATAATTTCGTTTTTTTCCATCCAAAACGCAGTGCGGCTCGGATGTACCACGCCCGTTCTTCGCTGCTGCCGCATCCCTCTAAAATCGCCACATTCTGCGTCCAGCCGAGGTTCATTGCCAGCCGCATGATCTCAGGGGATGCTTCGTAGGCTGCGTAAAACGCCCGCATACGGCGCAGATTGCGGGGAGAGAAGCCCTCGGCTGCGGGATAGGCCGCTTGCAGGTATTCCGACGCCGCGACAGCCGCGCCTTTCTCCACTCTGCCGCTGACCAGCCGACCAATTTCACAGTACATTTCCATCTGCGGGAGCTGCGCCGCCATAAGCGTGTCCAGTATGGTGAACATGGTGGCGTAATCTGTGGGCTTGCGAATGTTCATGGGCTTTCTCCTTTCCGGCGCGGCGCGCCTATTCAATGCTCAAAGCAGAGAAAAGCACGGCAGTGTCACCGTGTTTTTCTCTGCTTTGACCTGTTTCAGATGACCCGCACGATCTGCTCCCACAGCAGAATGTGCTTTTCATCAATGGTTTTGTTGTCGTGGTAGTGGCCGAACAGCCAGTAATGGTCCCCTCATCGATGTCCGAGAGAAAAAGGCTGACTGGACGGGATGAGAAAAGAAAGAGCCATGTCACGGCTCTTTCTCATTTGTTCAATCCTTTTTCCAAAAGGTCAAAAATCAGTTTTCCAGCGGGAGATCCCGCGCTCTGTCGCAAGGTCGGTCAATTCCTTCAGCATCCCCTTCGGGAAGTCCAGCGTCAGGCGGTCGTATCTAAAGTATACCATAGGTGAAACCGAATTTCTCAAATTATTTTTCTTCCCATGCCACCAGCGTCCACCCCTTGTAGGTCGATACGGTGCATGGTTGTCCGTTTGCCCTGCGGAATTTGCCCTCCATGGATCGCTTGATCTGGCGGAAGCCGGAGGAAATGGCAGCAGCGCTGGCCTCCGTCGGCTCCATCCCAAAATCGGCGGTGTGCTGCCTGGCCCAGTCCGTCAGATTGGTCACAACGACCGGCTCGCCGTCCGGCGTGCGCAGGTGCCAGATCTTAGCGTTTCTGTTCTGCGGCCCTCTCTGGCCCTCCGGTAATGCAAGTGCGGCCTTCGTGCCGTGGGCCAGATTCCCGGTTTTTTCCGCTGCCGCAGCGGCGTTCCGCTTGGCGGAGGCGCTCCACTTGTTGTGCCGTCCCTTGTGCTGTTGGCTGCGCCATGCGGCGGAGCAGGCCGGGGAGCAGGTGCGCTTGTTGCTGGACGGCGGCGTGTCAAATTCTGCGCCGCAGATTACACATTGACGGATCATATCAAGCTCCGGACGTCCACGCCCAGCGCATCGGCTATGGCGATCAGGTTTCTGGCAGTGAGGTTTCCGGTCTCCGCCTCGCCCAGCTCCACCCGCTGGATCTGGCGGATGTTAACACCGGACGCCTCCGCCAACTCTGCCTGCGTCATGCCCGCCATGCGGCGGGACCATTCCAGCTTGGTAATGGGCCGGTTGTGGCAGTCCCGGCCGTAGTTGACCAGAGGGCAGATAGTGCAGTCACCATCTGCCCGCCGGCAGTCTGCGTATTTCTTGCGCATCGTGGGCCTCCTTTAGAGCTTGATTTCCGGTGTGTAGTAGAGCACTTCGTACTTTCGATATTGGGCACCGACAGGCTTTCTGACGATGGCGGTTGTTTCTTCCCCGGTAACCCGCTTTATAAGTGCGTAGCCGTAAAAATAGCCGTCTTCCACAAATGTTTTTCCGGGGGCCTGTTCCAGTCTTTGAATCAATTCGTTTTTCTCCATCGTTCTTTCCTCCCTTATTTCAGATAACGGTTCGTCTGGGAAACCACGGCCATGCCGACCTGATCCGGGGTGCCGTTGAAATTTACGAAGCGGAGGACGTCGATCAGCTTGCTGGCGTACTCTACGGAGTTGATGCGGTTGATCTGGAAGTCAATTCCCTTGTTCCACATCTCGATGTTTGCCTTGCCGGGGTCGCTGGGGTTCTCTCGCATCCACTCCAATGCGGCGATGGCTTTTGCCTTGAGATCTTCGGCCCACGCGATCTGCTTCTCAGTACCCTTCATGATTCTTTCCTCCTTTGGGTTCCCCTCTCTTTATGCTTTTAATGTACGCTAATATTAGCGTAAAGTCAAGAGGAAAACACGGGCTTGCTCCTTTCTGGTGCGGTGCGCCTGATCAATGCTCAAAGCAGAGAAAAGCACGGCGGTGTCACCGTGTTTTCCTCTGCTTTGACCTGCTTCAGATGATCCGCACGATCTGCTCCCACAGCAGGATGTGCTTTTCGTCAATGGCTTTGTTGTCGTGATAATGGCCGAACAGCCAGTAGTGGTATCTTGCTCTTTCCCGTACCTCTTGCAGGAAGTCCGTGAGCCGGTCCGCCTCGTTGTGGCGGCTTCCCATGAGGGCGATGCTGGTGGGAGCGCAGTGGGTGATGATGTAGTCCACCTGCCAGCCGACCGCGTCAAGGCTTTGCCGCGCTTCATCATATTCCTCATCTGAGGGCAGTTCCTGCGCCCACCACGAGATATGGTTGATGCGGTACCTCGCTCTGGGCTTGCGCTGGAGCGTCATGAGCCTTCGCTCAAAATCCGGGGCATCCGGCTCCAGAATCCCATCCTCGATGTCGTGGCTTTTTGCGCCGCCCATGGTGAAGAAGCGGTAACCCTCCAGCTCGAAGATCTGGCCGCGCATCAGGTGTAGCACATGAGGTCGAACGCGATGCACCTTGCCGCCGCGCCACTCCGCTACGGGGTATCTCGCCAGCGCGTCATAGTTTTCATGATTGCCGCAGACGAATACCAGCGTGAAGGGCAGGCGTTCCAGCCAGTCCAGCGTTTCATCGTCGCGGCTGTCGCCAAACCACACGCCGCCGCAGTCTCCGGTGATGATGACCGTGTCATCCTTCGTCATGTTAGCTTGCTCCGGGAAACAATCCGATTGGAAACGCCGGAAGTTTCCGTGGCAATCGCCAGTTACATAAATCATATGAATTTCCTCCTCTTAGGTTGGTCTACGGTCTGTTCGATTTCTACGCCGTTGCGGAAAGTGACCTTGATGCGGTTACCCGTCAGGACGGTGACCTTTTCCAGCATCTGATAGACCACGCCATCGTCCCACTCTGTAATTCCCATGGTCACCGCGGTCATTGCCGAGGCTGCCGCATGGATACGGCGGCCGATCTGCTCCTGTTCCTGCCGGATACTGAGGATTGCCGCCTTGCGGCGCTTCAGTTCCTCCATCGTGGTGGAGATGGTACGAAAGCGCTCGGCGTATTCGTCCGCGTCACCATTTGCCGCTTCTGCCAGAAGCGTATCGAATTGTTTGCCCAACTCTGTGACCGCTCGGTCGATATCTCCAAGGCTCATGCTCTCGCCGGGAACCGGAGCCAATTCATGCTCCATCGCATCTACAAGCTGATCTGCCAGAACCTTGCACCCTGACATGGATGCATTGATGGCTGCCAGCACCGCCTGCTGAAGCGGCGATTCGTCCAGCGTCGGAGATTCTTTGCAGTATTTCTTTCCATAATCCAAGCGGCTGCTGCAGCGCCACACGGCTCGTTTCTCACCGTGCTGTGTCCACACCACTCTGCGGTACGCCGTACCGCACTCGCCGCAGAACAGCAGACCGCTGAGTGCGTATTTGCCGCTGTAACGGCTCATGCCGGTCGGAGCGCTCTTTTTCGTGCTGCTTGTCAATGTTTTACGTCGTGCCAATTCCACCTGCACGGCATCGAATCGGTCCCGTGGGATAATGGCTTCATGGTGGTTCTGAATCAGATACATGGGAAGCTGTCCGGTATTTTTGATAACCTTTTTACTGATACAATCCTGAATGAATGTTTTCTGGAGCAGGACGTCACCGCAGTATTTTTCGTCAGAGAGGATCGTCCGCAGATTAGAAGTTGTCCATTCCATTGTTCCTGCCGAATTCTTGAAGCCGCCGGATTCCAAGGCTTCCTTGATGCTGCGCAGCGTCTGGCCGGATAAGTACATCTCATAAATTCTTCGGACCGTTTCCGCCTGCTCCGCATTCACCACCATCTCACCGTCAGGGTTCTTTTCATAGCCCAGCAGGGTCTTATACTGGATATTCGCCTTTCCCGTCCGCATCGCCTGATGCTTGCCCCACTTAACACGGGAGGAGATGCCCTCACTTTCGGACTGTGCGAAGGCACCGTGGATAGTGATCAGGAACTCGCTTTCTGGGTAGATGGAGTTGATATTCTGCTCCTCAAAGATGACCGGGATGCCCATGCCGCGCAGTTCGCGGGTATAGTTCAGCGTGTCCACGGTATTACGGGCGAAGCGGGAGACGGATTTGGCAAGGATCATGTCGATTTTGCCCTGCCTGCACTGGCGGATCATGCGAAGAAAATCCTTGCGCTTGCAGGCGGAAGTGCCTGTGATGCCTTCATCCGCAAAAATATCCGCCATCGTCCAGTCGGGGTTTGCCATGATTTTTTCCGTGTAGTATGCTTTCTGGTTTTCGTAGCTGTTGAGCTGCTCGTCCTTTTTCGTGGACACGCGGCAGTATGCGGCTACCCGGAGATTTTTCTTCTTTTCCTGATCCTGCGGCGATTCCTCCTTTGCGGGAATCACGATGACCTTCGGTTCAGGGCGGGACTGCGTCATGTATCATCACACTCCTCTAAGACTTGATTGTTTTTCAGCAGGACTTTGACTGTCTTACTGTCATAGGTGATTTTTCGGATGCTCTGCCGCAGGAGGTTTGCGTCCAGCTCCCACAGCTTTGCCTGCGAACCAAAGATGCGGCGGAGCCGGTGTGATTCATATTCCTCCGTTTTGACACTCGCCAGCTTTAGAGACGCGACCTCCAAGGCTTTTTGCCGCGCGGTGTCCGCATCTACAGGTGGTGTCTGTAGCAGCGTGTCAAGTTTCTGCTGGAGCCGCCGGATATCTTCTGTGGTGGGAACACCGGATGTTTCTATCTTGATGATCTGCGGATCGTCGACCATCTGATTCAGTATCTTGAGGACTTTTCGTGCAACGCTGTCGGGTACGGTGCCGCCGCACAGCTTGCGTAACTCCTTTTGCGCAGGTGTCTGCTTATACTCGGGGCGCATCTCTTTCCTGCGTTCCTGGGCGGCGGGGAATTGCTTCGTTGGGATGAGCGCCGGGAATTCTTTCTCACCGATATACCGGTCATCCTCCAGAATTCGCGCCACCATATTTTTGTTCCAGGACTTGTCCTCATCGTAGGGAACATCCTCTGTCTGAAGCTGTTCGGCAAGCTGCTTGAAGGAGGCACCAGCAAGGTATTGCAGGTAGATGCTCCGCACCGTTTCCGCCTCCTGCGGCTGCGGCACGATCTCGCCGAGCTTCACTTTATAGCCGAAGGGCTGCTTTCGTTTTCCCATTATCTCCGTGTCCTTTCTATTTTTTCTGTGACCTCCAGTCCATTGAGAAGGCGGAAGCACAGTGTTTCATTGTCCACGACCACGATTTTCTCGACCATATCGCTGAATAGCTGCTCATCGAAGTCATCCAGCCAGTCCGGTCCGCTTTCGAGGAGATCCAGCAGATCCTGTGTTTGCTGGATGGTGTGATCCTCCTCAGACCGCAGGATGCGCTCCTTTTGGAGTTTCAGTTCCCGGCGGCGTTCCGCAAGCTGATTGCTGCGGGATATAAAAATGTCAGGATCGACCACTCCCTGCTGCTTGAGCTGGGCCAGAAGTCGTTCCTGACTGGCGATATCCGATATTTGTTTGTTGATCTCCACGATGTTTTCGCTCCAGAGGAGACTGCCGGTTCTGGCGGCGTAGAGGTCAGAGATGAGTTGGGTGAGAATGTTCGTTCCATAATGTTTAAGATTGTAATATACATGGAGGAATGCGTTTTTCATCTGTTCCTCTGGAACCTGCGTATTGGGGCAGGCGGTGATAGACTTGTCGTGTCTGCGACACGCCCAATTTACAGAGCCACCACAATTTTTCCTTTTGCAGAGTGTGCCGCAATGACCGCACACGACTTTACGCGCGAAAGCGTGGGGGACATCTGACCGTGGATGAATCGCGGCACTTCTCTGTGTCAGAAGTTCCTGCACCTTTTGAAAAATCTCTCTACTGATGATTGCGGGATGAGAATCTATCACAAGATACTGTTTTCGTTCGCCGTGGTTGATTTTTTGCTGCCGAGGAAAGCTGCGGGTGGTATATTTCTTTTGAGACAGAGAATCTCCGGCGTATTTTTCGTTTTGCAGTATGTACTGGATGGAGGTTAACTGCCAATATTGAGTGCCGTCCCGCGTTGGACAGCCCAGCGCCGTGATTTCCTTTGCAATATTCTCCATACTGACACCTGCAAGGTAACGGTCGAAGATATGTCGGATGATTGACGCTTCATCCTCTTGAATCTCCAAATGATCTTTAACGAGCCGATAGCCATAGGGTGCTTTGCAGGTGGAAAATCTCCCTTTGCTCATTCGGACTCTGTAGCTCCACCGCACCCGTTCGGAGATAGCCTCGCTCTCCCGCTGGGCCAGTGCCGCGAACATGGCGATAAGAACTTCGCCGGACACCTGCGCGGTGTCAATGTTTTGCTCCTCAAAGTAGACGCTGATGTTGAGAGACTTCAGTTCCCGTACAGCCGCCAGACTTTCCTTGGTATTCCGGGCGAAGCGGGAGGAAGATTTCACAAGGATGCGGTCGATGCGCCCTTTTCGGCAGTCCTCCATCATCCGTAGGAAGTCATCCCGCTTGTCTATGGACGTGCCGGTGATGCCCTGATCGGCATATATGTCTGCCAACTCCCAATCAGGGTTGTCTGTGATGAGTTTGGAGAAGTAGGCATTCTGCGCGGCAAAGGAGTGTTCTTGATCCTTGGAGTTGGAACTGACACGGGTATACGCTGCCACGCGGAGTTTTTGTGCGGTTTCCTGATTCGCTGCCGGGATCGTAATGACCCGCGGAGCCATGGCCAGAGAACCGTTGGTTTTCTCCTTATCACTCATTCCTCTGCCACCTCCTTCGTCAGTAACACACAATACCATATAACATCCGCAATAGCTATCCTAAAAGCGAAGAAATCAAAGAGAAATAATGATGTCCGCACCAAGCTGTACCCTCAGCCGCGCGGCGATTTTTTTTGCTTCACTGCCGCTGATGAGACCCTGCTCCCGCAGGCTGCGAAGCATGGTGACGATGCCGAGATAATCTGCGTTTGGATTCATTCGGATTCCTCCTTTTGTGAGTTAATTTGAATGATAATGAAAACTCCCAAGCCCACTTTTACAAATGGGTTTGGGAGTTTTCGTTATGGTGTCTTTATGGGATGATCTCGATGCTGAAAACATCCGCGATGGGTATACACTGCCGGTCCGTCATCTGGATCACGCCGTTGACCGCGTCGATCCGCTTGACCGATCCGGTGACAGTCTGGTAGCTGCCGCCGTTTTTCCGTTCATCTGGCACAAAGTAGGTGATGGACGCCGTGGGCCTGCTGGGAAGCAGCTCCTGGAGGCGCTGCAATTCCGCGTCCACACGTGCCATTTCGTACTCATCCAGTTCCATGCGCTGGTCCGTCAGCCGCCCGGTTTCCGCAATGGCTGCGCTGTGGCCGGTCAGGGCGGCAAAGGGTGAAAACTGCGCCGCACGGTCATAGAGGGACATTCGTGGATGTTTTGGCGAATCCGGATGGGGCAGGCGAATGATGTCATCGTATTGTCCGCTCATGCCTTATGCCCTCCGATCTGCTTATTCCGCTCTTTGGCGGTAGCGCCTTCCAGATAGCTTCCGCCATTCAAAATGGCGTTTTTGCCGAACTTCTTTTTAATGTCGAGCATGGCTTCCTGAATTTT
>ENA-UEQK01000148-UEQK01000148.1-human-gut-metagenome-genome-assembly--contig:-NODE-148-length-50608-cov-8.208427_pt1 | contig 50608 bp, 51 predicted proteins | sample MGYA00242939_ERZ507942 | MGnify/ENA primary metagenome ERZ507942 (study PRJEB26167, sample SAMN06115485) | human gut metagenome | host: Homo sapiens | place: China:Chongqing | collected 2015-03-30... | reverse complement strand
AGCAGCGGGATGGCAGCTTCCGCATCAGCGTGCGTACATCGGGCAACATTGATGCCTGCAACATTGCGCGCCGCCTGGGCGGCGGCGGCCATGCCCGCGCAGCCGGGTGCGAGATCAGCGGCAACCTGGATAACGCCAAGCATGCCGTGCTGGAGGAAGTCCGCAAGGAGTTGCAGCGCTGCGGCTTGCTGGATCAGGACGCTGGTTGAAGGCCAGCTGCACCACAACGCGCAGCACACGGGGATGCGGCACACGCCTGTAAACCTGCAAGATGGCACCATCTGCTTACCGCCGCAAGGCTGGCACCGCAGCTGGGTGCTGCTGCCGAATGCAGCACAATAAACTGAAAAGGAAAACCCCAATGAATACTTGTGCCATTCTCCCAGTTGATAAACCTGCGGGCTGGACCAGCTTTGATGTGCTGGCCAAGCTGCGCGGCGCACTGGGCACACGCAAGCTGGGACACTCGGGCACACTGGACCCTATGGCCACCGGTGTGCTCGCGGTGTTTATCGGCAAGGCGACCTCCGCCGCTGACCGCCAGCTTGACCACGATAAAACCTACGAAGCTACGCTGCGTCTGGGTCTGCGCACCGACACCGGCGACGTGACCGGCACGACGCTGGAAACTGCCCCTGTCACGGTGGGGGAGGCCGAGCTGCGCGCCGTACTGCCGCAGTTCCGCGGGGACCGTATGCAGCTGCCGCCGATGTACAGCGCGGTGAAGATCAACGGCCAACCGCTGTATAAGGCGGCCCGCAAGGGCCAGACCGTTGAGCGCACGCCCCGCCCCATCACGATCTATGACATCGAATACCTCGGCAGCCCCGCGCCCGACGAATACACCGTCCGCGTCGCCTGCTCCAAGGGCACCTACATCCGTGTGCTGGCCGAGGAGATCGGCGACGCCCTCGGCGTGCCCGCCACGCTGTCCGCCCTGCGCCGCACGCAGGCCGGTGTGTTCAGTCTGGCACAGTGCCACACGCTGCCGGAAATTTTAGCCGCCGCCGAGAGCGGGGAACTCGAAACCAACGGCTGGGTACTGCCGATCGAGTCAGTCTTTACGCCGCTGCCCGCCCTGCACGTCAACAGCGGCGTCAAGGCGCACCTGCTCAACGGCTGCCCGACGAGCCATTACGCTGCCGCCGATGGCCGCTACCGTACCTACGATGAGACCGGCGCGTTTCTGGGTCTGGCCAGCGTCGAGGGCGGCGTGCTCAAGGTCGAAAAACTATTTTGCGAAAGGGGCTGACTGCCCAATGCAAATTTATCAAAGGCTGACGCCCATCCACGCCCCGCAGGGCAGTGCTGTGGCGCTCGGCTATTTTGACGGCGTCCACTGCGGCCACCGCGCCGTGCTGGGGGCTGCCGTCGAATGCGCCCGGGCCGGCGGCCTGACCGCTGCGGCCTTCACGTTTGAGCTGCCCGCCAGCAGTACGCTGAAGGGCGGGCGTATCCTCTCGCTGCCGCAGAAGCACGTCCGCGTTGCAGGCTTAGGCATCGAGGAATACCAGGAGGCACCGTTTGACGAGTTCCGTGCGCTGACGCCGGAGGATTTTGTGCAAAAGGTGCTGGTGGACTGCTTTAACGCAAAGCAGCTGTTCTGCGGCGACAACTTTACGTTTGGAGCCCGCGCCGCCGGTAACGTGGAGCGTCTGCGGGAGCTCTGTGCGCCCCTCGGCATCGGCGTGCATATCGTGCCGATGGCGCAGTACGGCGGGCAGACCGTCTCGTCGACCCGCATCCGCGCTGCGCTGGAGGAGGGCCGTCTCGACGACGCCAACGCCATGCTCGGCACACCCTACGCCATCGACTGGCCCGTTGTCCGCGGCAAGGGCATCGGCAGCGGAAAGCTCGGCACGCCGACTCTGAACCAGAACTACCCCGCCGCGGCCCTGCAGCCCTGCGCGGGCGTCTACCTGACCCGCATTTATCTGGACGGCCGGTGGCGGCCCGCAGCCACCGGCATCGGCAAGCGCCCCACGGTGGACAGCAGTGAAAACGCCGCCGTGACCTGCGAGACGTTTGTGCCGGACTTCTCCGGCAATGTCTACGGTCAGCAGCCGGTGTTGGAATTTCACAAATATTTCTGCCCGGTGCGCAAGTTCAATTCGATGGACGAGCTGGCCGCGCTGGTGGAAACCGCCGGGGGCGAGGCAGTGGGCATCGTCCTTCAGAACCGGCCGTCCCCGGATCCCCGCACGTTTATTGGCGAGGGTAAGGTGGCGGAGGTACAGCTGTACTGTGAGAACACCGGCGCGGATATGGTGATCTTCGATAATGACCTGTCCCCCTCCCAGCAGCGGGTGTTGACGGAGCTGCTGGGCGTGCAGGTGCTGGATCGCTGCGGCCTGATTCTGGACATTTTCGCCCAGCGGGCCAAGACCAAGGAGGGGCGATTGCAGGTGGAGCTGGCGCAGTACCGCTATCTGCTGCCCCGGCTGATCGGTATGTGGAGCCATCTGGAACGGCAGGGCGGCACCAGCGGCAAAGGCCCCATCGGCTCCAAAGGCCCCGGCGAGACCCAGCTGGAAACCGACCGCCGCCTCATCAACAAGAAGATCGACAAGATCCGGGCGGATCTGGAGGAGGTGCGCCGGGTGCGGGCCACCCAGCGCCAGCAGCGGCAGAAAAACGAGATCCCGGTGGTGGCCATTGTGGGCTACACCAACGCGGGAAAATCCACCCTGCTCAATCAGCTGACGGGGGCGTCTATCCCGGCCAATAACCGCCTGTTCGACACGCTGGATACCACCAGCCGCCTTTTGACGGTCAGCGACACGCTGGACGTGGTGATCTCTGATACGGTGGGCTTTATCCGCAAGCTGCCCCACCAGCTGGTGGAGGCATTCAAAGCCACGCTGGAGGAGTTGGAATACGCCGATCTGCTGCTCCACGTCATCGACGTGTCCAACCCGGAATGGCAGCATCAGGCGGAAGTCGTGGAAAACCTGATCGTGGAGCTGGGGGCCAGCGGGATTCCCCGGATCGACGTATTCAATAAGTGCGACTGCGTGGAGGCCGGAGATCTCCGGCCCCACGGCGAGGATATCTGCTCCATTTCCGCCCGCACCGGCGAGGGTGTGGAGCGTCTGCTGGAGATGATCGACCGGCGGCTGGACAAGGGAAGCCGCCGGGTGCGGATCCACCTGCCCTACGATAAAGGCGGCCTGCTGGATATGCTGTACCGGGAGGCCAAGGTGGAAGCGGTGGAATACAGCGAAACCATTGACGTTACGGCCGTGTGCCCTCCCAGAGTGCTGGGACAGATCGCGGCGTATACAACGGACTGGGCGCCGCCGAAAGAGGACTGGGAATGAAAACGCTGGAAACGGCGCGCCTGCTACTGACGCCGTGGCGGGAGGAGGATGCCGGAGCCTTGTATGCGTTGGCGTCCGACCCGGACATCGGCCCCATGTGCGGCTGGGAGCCGCATAGAAGCGTGGAGGACAGCCGCCGGATCATCCGGGACGTTTTCAGTGCGCCGGAGGTCTGTGCCATTCTGAGCCGGGAGAGCGGAACGCTGCTGGGGGCCGTCGGGCTTCAGCCGCCGTCGGAGATGTTCCCGGAGCTGCCTGCCACCCGCCAGCGGGAGCTGGGCTATTGGCTGGGCCGGGCCTACTGGGGACACGGGATCATGCCGGAAGCGGCGCAGGCGCTGCTGCGGTACGGCTTCGGGGAGCTGAAGCTGGAAGCCGTCTGGTGTTCCCACTACGATTGGAACCGCCAGTCCAGACGGGTGATTGAAAAGTGCGGCTTCCGCTATCAGTTTACAAAAAAGACAACGAACGTCATGAACGCCACCCACGAAACGGTATTCTATGCCCTGAAACGGGAAGAATGGGATTCCCTGCACGGAAAAAAGGAGTTTGTATGACAGAGTACATCATTCCGTATCAGGACGCTGAAAGCGAATTTACGGAAAAGCGCTCCCGATTCCTCACCCACCTCTATCGAGTGGAAACGGAAGCGGAGGCCCGCGCCCGCATCGAGGAGATGAAAAAGAAATACTACGATGCCCGGCATAACTGCTGGTGCTATCTTCTTCGGGAGGGCGGCGTGGTCCGCTATTCCGATGACGGAGAGCCGCAGGGAACGGCGGGACAGCCCATGCTGAATGTGTTTCAGCGGCAGGAGATCTGGAATGTCTGCTGCATTGTGACCCGCTACTTCGGCGGCGTTCTGCTGGGGGCGGGAGGGTTGACCCGCGCCTATACAAAGGGAGCGGCTGATGCGCTGTCCGCCGCAGGAGTCGCCCGGATGGGGCTGTGGACGCTGTGGGATGTCCCCTGCACCTATCCGCTGCTGGAGCGGATGAAGCTGGAGGTTTCCGCCGCCGGCGGCGTGGTGCGGGACGCGGAATACGGCGCGGATATCCTGCTGCATACGGCGTTTCCTGCCGGCGGCGCAGAGCGGTTTGGGCTGCGGCTGACGGAGCTTTCCGCCGGGAACCTGACCATGACGGCGGCAGGGGAGGAGTTCCTGCCCGGACCGCGTGAAGAGGCCAACTGACAAAAACCATGGTTTTTCGGTGTTTCGCCTGAAACCGTCGCGATTTTTCTTGCATTTTCCACAGATGCTCTGTATAATGCAGGGTTATGATAGACTTTTACAGGAAGGACTGACAGCAATGGCTGACGAGATCAAGACCACGGCGGCGGAAGCCCCCGAAAGCCGCAACTTCATCCATGCTTTTATTGAGGAGGATATTGCCCCCGGCGGACAGTTCGAGGGCATGACGGTGCATACCCGGTTTCCCCCGGAGCCTAACGGCTATCTCCATATCGGCCACTGCAAGGCCCTGACCATTGACTTCGGCACCGCCGAAAAGTTCGGCGGACTGTGCAACCTGCGGATGGACGACACCAACCCCACCAAAGAGGATGAGGAGTTTGTGGAGGCCATCAAGGAGGACATCCACTGGCTGGGCTTTGACTGGGGCGACCGTTTCTTCTACGGTTCCGACTATTTTGAGGAGGACTACCGGCAGGCGGTGGGCCTCATCAAGAAGGGACTGGCCTATGTCTGCCAGCTGTCTCCTGAAGAATTCAAGGCCCACCGGGGCGATATCGGCGTCCCCGCCACGTCCCCGTACCGGGATCGTCCCATTGAGGAGAGTCTGGATCTCTTTGCCCGGATGCGGGCAGGGGAGTTCCCCAACGGCGCCATGACCCTCCGGGCCAAAATCGATCTGGAGTCCGGCAACTTCAATATGCGGGACCCGGTGATTTACCGCATTAACCATATGCACCATCACCGGCAGGGGGACAAATGGTGCATTTACCCCATGTACGACTTTGCCCACCCCATTCAGGACGCGCTGGAGGGCATTACCCACAGCCTGTGCTCTCTGGAATTTGAGGCGCACCGTCCGCTGTACAACTGGGTCATCGAGCACTGTGACCTGCCTGCCCATCCCCGGCAAATCGAGTTTGCCCGTCTGGGCATTGACCACACCGTTATGAGCAAGCGGAAGCTCCGCAAGCTGGTGGAGGAAGGCCGGGTCTCCGGCTGGGACGATCCCCGGATGCCCACTCTCTGCGGTCTGCGCCGCCGGGGCTATACCGCCAGATCGATCCGGAATTTCTGCGACCGCATCGGCGTGGCCAAGTCTGCCAACGTGGTGGAGTACGGTTTTCTGGAGCATTGCCTGCGGGAAGATCTGAACGAAACCGCCCAGCGGGTGATGGCCGTGCTGCACCCCATCAAGCTGGTCATTACCAATTACCCTGCCGGTAAGTCCGAAACCGTGACTGTGGAGAATAACCCCGTGGATCCCGATGCCGGGACTCGTGAGGTCACGTTCTCCAGAGAACTGTGGGTGGAGGCGGACGATTTCCTGCCTGAGCCTGTACCCAAGTATAAGCGGCTGTATCCTGGCGGCCCGGAGTGCCGTCTCAAGGGGGCCTATGTCATCAAGTGCGTGGGCTATGAGACGGATGAAGCGGGCAACGTGACGGAGATCGCCGCGGAATACGATCCTGACAGCCGGGGCGGCGACCCCGCCGACGGTCGGAAGATCAAGGGCGCTACCATCCATTGGGTGGACGCCGCTACCGCCGTGGACGCCGAGGTGCGGCTCTACGACAACCTGTTCACCGACGCCAATCCCGACGCCGCCGACAAGGACTTTATAGACTGCCTGAACCCGGATTCTCTGGAAGTCCTGACGGACTGCAAGGTGGAAGCGGGACTGGCCGCTGTGGCGGACAGCTATGCCGCCGGTCATGAGACGGGCAAAACGGCGCCCGGCTTCCAGTTCATGCGTCTGGGCTACTTCTGTCTGGACAGCAAGGACACCCGGCCCGGACACCCTGTGTTCAACCGCAGCGTCAGCCTGAAGGAGAGCTTCAAGAAGTAAATTGCAAAAGAAACCCGGCTCTGAGCATTTGCTCAGAGCCGGGTTTTCAGTCGAGATCCAGCGGCTGCTTCAGATCATAAAAGGTGAACGTGCCGGTTCCCACAAGGGTATCGTGCTGGTCTGTGATGCGGACATCGTAAACGCAGACCGTGCTGCCGTGCTTGCTCTCGCGGGCTTCGGCTGTCAGGGTGTCGTCGGCCTTTACAGACCGCATGAAATTGTACTGTGCATTCAGTGTGACTGCCTTTTCCCCGTAGGCAGCCATGGCAGAGCCTGCGACATTATCCGCCATGGTAAAATATACGCCGCCGTGAGCAAAGCCCAGAGGGTTCAGGTGTTCCTCCGTGACAGGCATCACCGCTTTTGCATAGCCGGGGGACAGCTCGGTGAGGACAATGCCCAGCCGTTGGCAGAAGCGGTTGCGGCTGTTGCGGTATTCCAGAATTTTTTGAAGATCCATCGTACGGCTCCTTGCAGAATGTTGTGAAATTGGCTCTATTTTACGCGTTTTGCAGGAAAAGTGCAAATAGAATCCGCAATGTATTTGTGAAAAAATCGGTTTGCATTTTGTGAGAAATGCTGTATAATAAAACTACAACGTGTGGCGTAACTGCGTAAATCCAGTTGCAGGCCACGCGTTTTTTGCTGCTTGCAGATAGAGACGCGGGGCTTATGCCCCGTTATTTTTTTGCACATTTTTCTTGTGAGGAGGATTCTTTTATGGAAGAAAACAACGCTTTTCTGGTTCAGGAAAAGCTGGGAACGCTGATGCGGAAGTACGCGGTTCCCTGCGTGATCTCCCTGCTGGTGGGAGCCTTGTACAACATCGTGGATCAGATCTTCATTGCCAACGCCAGCTACCTTGGTTCTTTCGGCAACGCCGCCAACACGGTGGTGTTCCCGCTGACGGTGGTGGCGCTGGCCATTGCGGTTATGATCGGGGACGGCTGCTGTGCCTATGTCAGCATCTGCCTGGGGGCCAAGAGCCATGAAAACGCCCATAAGAGCGTCGGCAGCGCAGTGGTGCTGTGCGTGGTGCTGAGCCTGATCCTGACGGCAGTTTACCTGATTTTTTCGGATGGAATTCTGACCTTCTTCGGCGGACGGGTCAACGAGGAGACGTTCCGGTACTCCAAGGAGTATTTCTTTTATATTACGTTGGGCGTCCCGTTCTATATGTTCGGTCAGGCCATGAACCCGGTGATCCGGTCTGACGGCAGCCCCAAATTCGCCATGGTCTCCGGCCTTGCCGGGGCCGCCGTAAATATCGTTCTGGACCCGGTGTTTATCTACGGGTTCCGCTGGGGCATGATGGGCGCAGCAGTGGCCACGGTGCTGGGGCAGATCCTGACGGCGGCCATGGCCGTGCGGTATCTCTGCCACATGAAGGCAGTAGACCTGAAGAAAGAAAGCCTGCGGGTGGACTGGACGGTTACAAAGCGCTTCATTCCGCTGGGTATTTGCAGCTTTCTGGCGCAGATCTCGCTGGTGGCGGCGATGGCGGCCATCAATAATATGCTGCAAAAATACGGCGCGCTGGACGAGACCTTCGGCCAGCCGGAATATGCCCAAATCCCCATGGCGGTGGTGGGCATCGTCATGAAATTCTTCCAGATTGTAATTTCCATCATCATCGGCATGGCGGCCGGCTGCATTCCCATTGTAGGCTACAACATCGGCGCAGGCCGGAAGGACCGGGCCAAAACGCTGTTTTACTATCTGCTGGCGGCGGAGGCCATTCTGGGCGTCATCGCGCTGCTGATCGTGGAACTGCTGCCGCGTCAGCTGATCGCCATTTTCGGCGCGGCCAACGAGAGCGTTTACTATACGGAGTTTGCCATGAAGGCGTTCCGCATCTACCTGTGCCTGCTGCCCATGGCCTGCGTCAATAAGGCCACGTTCATTTATCTCCAGTCTCTGGGCAAGGCGCTGCTGTCCACGGCGCTGTCCATGGTGCGGGAAGTGGTGTTCGGCGTGGGGTTTGCCCTGCTGTTGCCAGCCTTTATGGGGCTGGACGGCGTTCTGTGGTCCATGCCGCTGTCCGATATTCTGACCTTTGTGATTTCTGCCGCAGCCATTTTCTGCACCGTCCGGGAGCTGTCCGCGCCGGATGGAGAGAAGGCAGCGGAAGCGTAAGCGGTTTCTCATAAAAACTGACCGCCGGAGCAGCCTCCGGCGGTCTTTTTCATAGATGCTTGCGGATGGTGTTGATGGCGCCTTTTTCCAACCGGCTTACCTGTGCCTGAGAGATGCCCACCTCTGCGGAGACCTCCATCTGGGTCTTTCCCTCATAAAAGCGCAGGGACAGGATGCGGCGTTCCCGCGGGTCCAGACGCTTCAGGGCGTCCTTCAGGGCGATGCGCTCGGTCCAGCGCTCATCTGTGCTTTTGGGGTCGCTGACCTGATCCATGACACAGATGGCATCGCCGCCGCTGTCGTAGATCGGCTCATACAGGGAAACCGGGTCCACGATGGCGTCCATGGCGAACACGACTTCCTCCCGCGGAATATCCAACACTTTGGCGATCTGCTCTACGGTAGGCTCCTTCTGATTTTCCGACATGAGCTGTTCTCTGGCCTGAAGCACCCGATAGGCGGTGTCCCGCATGGAGCGGGACACCCGGATGGCGCTGTTGTCCCGCAGGTAGCGCCGGATCTCGCCTACGATCATGGGGACTCCGTAGGTGGAAAATTTTACCGGCTGATTCACATCGAAGTTGTCAATGGCCTTAATCAGCCCCACGCAACCCACCTGAAAGAGATCGTCCACACTCTCACCCCGGCCTGCAAACCGCTGGATCACCGAGAGAACCAGCCTGAGATTTCCCTCGATCAGTTCCTGCCGTGCCTGTGTGTCGCCGGCCTTGCTGCGGCGGAGGAGTTCCATGGTTTCGCTGCTTTTCAGAACCTTCAGCTTCGCCGTGTTGACCCCGGCAATTTCCACTTTTCCCTGCATATGCCTGCCTCCCGACCATCGAACTCAGCAAAAGACAGTATGTCCCCGGCGGGAATTTCCTATACGGGAAGCTTTTGACAGGGTTTTCCGCATAGGACATTCCGCGGGGCGCATAGCCTCTTCTGAGAGGAGGCGGCGCATATGCGGATGCGGGAGCTGCGGAGAAAAGAGGTCATCAACATGACGGACGGCGGACGGCTGGGATTCGTGGGGGATGTGGATTTTCATATGCCGGACGGGCAGGCGGCGGCGCTCATCATTTATGGCCCCGCCCGCTTTTTCGGATTGTTCGGCAGGGGAGAGGAATACTATGTCCCCTGGGACAGTATTCAGCGGATCGGGGACGACATCATTCTCATCGACAAGCCTGTGCAGCACCGCGACCCGGCGCTGGAGCGAAAACGGCGGAAAAGATTCTGACCGACTGTCCTGACGTGGAAATTTTGGAGAAATGCCGGAATTTCCACGCATTTTTTAAAAATAATTCTTGCAAACCGGCAGACACTGTGCTATGATAATTCAGCATTCCGCATGGCTGCGGACTCTTTGTTTGTGCCCATTTGCAGAAATCGGGTTAGCAAAGGGGAGGAAACAGCCAGAGGTACAAACTAAATTTTTGGAGGAAATCAAACTATGGCAAGTGTCGTATCCATGAAGTCCCTGCTGGAAGCAGGCGTCCATTTCGGTCATCAGACCCGTCGCTGGAACCCCAAGATGGCTCCCTATATCTACACCGAGCGCAACGGCATCTATATCGTGGACCTGCAGAAGACCGTGAAGAAGCTGGAGGAGGCTTATGCCTTCGTCCGTCAGCTGTCTGAGAGCGGCCAGTCCCTGCTGTTCGTCGGCACCAAGAAGCAGGCGCAGGAGGCCATCAAGGAAGAGGCTACCCGCTGCGGTCAGTACTATGTCAACGCCCGTTGGCTGGGCGGCATGATGACCAACTTCAAGACCATGCGTACCCGCGTGGACCGTCTGAACCAGCTGAAGACCATGCAGACCGACGGCACCTTTGATATGCTGCCCAAGAAGGAAGTCATGAAGCACCTGGGCGAGATCGAGAAGCTGGAGAAGTATCTCGGCGGCGTGAAGGAAATGAAGAAGCTGCCCGGTGCTCTGTTCATCGTGGACACCCGCAAGGAGCGCAACGCCATCGCCGAGGCTCACAAGCTGGGCATCCCCGTGGTGGCCATCGCCGATACCAACTGCGATCCCGACGAGATCGACTATGTGATCCCCGGCAATGACGACGCAATCCGCGCCATCAAGCTGATCGCTTCCGTCATGGCCAACGCCATGCTGGAGGGCAAGCAGGGCGAGCAGATGAACGAGGCCGCTGAGGCCCCCGCTGCCGAATAAATCTGGACTTTGCGGGAGCGCAAGCTCCGATACTATATAATTGGAGGAAAAAGATTATGGCTTTTACCGCTGCTGATGTTAAGACCCTGCGCGAAATGACCGGCGTGGGCATGATGGACTGCAAGAAGGCTCTGGCCGCTTCCGACGGCGACATGGACAAGGCTGTTGAGTTCCTGCGTGAAAAGGGTCTGGCTGCTTCTGCCAAGAAGGCCGGCCGTGTTGCCGCTGAAGGTATGGCTTACGCCGCTGTGATCGACGGCGTGGGCGTGGTCGTCGAGGTCAACGCCGAGACCGACTTCGTTGGCAAGAACGAGAAGTTTGTGGACTTTGTCAAGGGCGTGGCTGCGACCATCGCTGCCAACAAGCCCGCTGATCTGGATGCCCTGATGGAGTGCAAGTACAACGGCACTGACCTCACTGTCACCCAGCAGCAGCAGGAGATGGTTCTCGTGATCGGCGAGAACATCAAGGTCCGCCGCTTCGCTATCTTCACCGAGGGCGTGTCTGTTCCCTATATCCATGCCGGCGGCAAGATCGGCGTGCTGGTGAACCTGACCGTGGAGGGCGATGTTGACGCCACTGCCGTCGGTAAGGACGTCGCCATGCAGATCGCCGCTCTGAATCCCCGTTTCTGGGACAAGTCTCAGGTTTCTCAGGACGTGCTGGACGAAGAGAAGAAGATCATGATGGTTCAGATGGAGAACGATCCCAAGATGGCCAGCAAGCCTGAGCAGGTTCGCGAGAAGATCGTCATGGGCAAGATGAACAAGTTCTATTCCGAGAACTGCCTGCTGCAGCAGGAGTTTGTCCGCGGCGATGTGTTCACCGGCTCTGTGGAGCAGTATATCGCTGACGCTGCCAAGAAGCTGGGCGGCAAGATCACCTTTGTGGATGCCATCCGCTTTGAGAAGGGCGAGGGCATCGAGAAGAAGCAGGAGAACTTCGCTGAGGAGATCGCCAAGATGGTCAAGGGCTAAGCCCCAAAACCGCATATCAGGAACCGGCCGCATTGCGACCGGTTCTTTTTGTATTGAGGAAGCTTCCCCGGCTTGGCCGGGGGAGCTTCATTTCTTTAGCATATTCGGGGACGAGCCGTCATAGAGTGCAGTAACAACAAAAGGGAGGGACGCCCCTTGGAAAAACAGGGAACGAATATGCGATATGAACTGGCGGCTGCCATTCTGCCCAGCCGTCTGCGGCGGATTGCCATGGAACTGCCGGAGCAGGATCGGGTCAGAGCGGAAGAATTTCATCTGCGGGCAGGACGCTGTATGTCTGTGCTGCTGCCAGAGGGCGAACGGTCACTGGAGGCCATCGTGACCTCAGAAGAGCTGGAAACGCTGTGTGACATTGCCGCCGAATTTTCCCGGTATGCTTCCATGGAGACTCTGCGGCAGGGGTTCCTGCCGGTGCGGGGCGGCTTCCGGGTGGGACTGTGCGGTTCCGCCGTGATGAAGGATGGGGCGGTTACCAATCTCAAGCAGATTTCCTCCGCTGTGATCCGCATTTCGCGGGAGCAGCGGGGAATTGCCCGTGAAATTGCACCGAAGCTGTTCCGGGACGGTCGTTTTCGCAGTACGCTGCTGCTGTCCCCGCCGGGAGGCGGCAAAACGACACTCCTTCGGGATCTGGTGCGCCAGCTGTCCTGCGGCGATGGAATTCCGCCCCAGCGGATCACGCTGGTGGACGAGCGGGGGGAGGTAGCGGTGATGTACCGGGGCCAGCCCCAGATGGATGTTGGCCCCCGGACAGATGTGCTGGACGGCTGCCCTAAAGCACTGGCGATTCCCATGGCTCTGAGGGCCATGAACCCCCAGATCATCGCCGTGGACGAGATTACCGTCCGGGAGGATCTGCAAGCCATGACACAGGCGGCGGGCTGCGGTGTGGCTCTGCTGGCCACCATCCACGCCGCCGACGCAGCGGAACTGGAACAAAAGCCCCTTTACCGGGAACTGTTGGCCAACCGGGTCTTTCAGCAGACGGTGCGGATCCGTGTTACCGCCGCGGGCCGGGTCTACACGGTGGAGGAGCTGCCATGACGAAGCTGCTGGGCAGTCTGTGCGTGTTCGCCGCCGGGGGCATGGTCTGGTGGTCCCGGCGGCAGGAGCGGCAGAAGAAGCGGCGGCTGCTCTCAGATCTGATCGCCGCACTGGGGCGGATGGAAACGGAGATCCGTCTGGCTCGAATACCGCTGCCCCGGCTTCTGAAACGGCTGGCAGAGGGACGCGGCGAAGAAACACGTGCTTTTTTTCAGGACGCTTTCAGAGAACTGGAAGCAGGGGAGACGCTTGCTGCGGCCTGGAATCGTGCAGTGGAAAAACTGGAACTGCCCAATGAGGACAAACAGGTGCTACTGACCTTACAGGAAACCATGCAAGGCGATGAAACCAGTGCCTGTAAAGGCGTTTTACTTGCAAGAGAAAAACTCCAGAACCGGCTGAAAGAACTGGTTAATCAGCGTCCGGAGGAGGAAAAAAGAGCCACGGCCCTGTGTTTTTCCGCCGCCGCGCTGGTGGTGATCTTACTGATTTGAGGAATGAGAAATGGATGTGGATCTGATTTTCAAAATTGCCGCCGTCGGGATTCTGGTAGCGGTTCTGAACCAGCTGCTGATCCGTTCCGGCCGGGAGGAGCAGGCCATGATGACCACACTGGCAGGGCTGGTGGTGGTCATGATGATTCTGGTGCGGGAGATCAGCGGGCTGTTCCAGCTCATCAAGACCCTGTTTGACCTTTGAGATGGAGCTGGTAACACAGGCGGCGGGGATCTGCGTCATTGCGGCGCTGCTGGGACTGGTTCTCCGTCGGGGCAGCCCGGAGATCACGCTGCTGCTGGCATTGGCTGCGGCGGCTGCGGTTCTGCTGGCGCTGGGAAAGCCGCTGGGGGAATTGCTGGCCTTTTTGAACCGGCTGGCGGAGCAGACCAGCGTTCCCTCTGCACTGTTTCTCCCACTGTACAAAACCGTCGGTATTGCGATGGTTGTAAAAGTAGGCGGCGGACTGTGCCGGGATGCCGGAGAAAGCGCGCTGGCATCGGTGCTGGAGCTGGCGGGAACCGTCTGCGCCCTGCTGGCAGCGCTGCCCCTGCTGCGGGCGGTGCTGGAACTGATAGGAGAGCTGCTGTGAGAAATTTCCGTAAAATTCTGTTTTTTCTGGGACTGGCCTGCCTGCTGCTGACGGTGCCGGTTCTGGCAGCGGAGCTACCGCCGGATGTGGAGGATGCCCTGCCACGGGAGGCAGGGAAGCTGCTGGATGGAGTTGGCCAATGGGATGCAGCCAGCCTGACCGACGGGCTGCGCTCGATCTGGGTACATCTGCTGGAGGATGCGTCCGGCATCCTACAGCGTCAGACCAGAGGGGCCGCGTCCATTCTGCTGGTCGTACTTTTGTGTAGCCTTGTGGGCGGATTTCAAAAAACCGCAGGAGCTTCCCCCCGGTTTCTCACCATGGCGGGGACGCTGGCAATTGCCGCCCTGACCGCAGGGAGTCTGGATTCCCTGATGGGCTCCGGCGCAGCGGCCATGGAACAGATGAATACCTTTTCCAAAGCGCTGCTGCCCATGCTGGCCGCCGTTTCCGCTCTGTCCGGCGGCGTGGCCGGAGCGACGCTGCGGCAGATTGCCACTGTGTTCTTTGCAGATCTGCTGTTGGAAGTGATCCACGGGCTGCTGATGCCCATGGTGTATCTCTATGCCGGAACGCTGGCTGCCGGAGGAAGCCTGTCCGACAGGCGGCTGCTGTCCGTGGCGGAGATGATCCGTTCCATCTGCGTCTGGCTGCTGACAACGGCGCTGCTGCTCTTTACGCTATATCTCACTGTCAGCGGTATTTTTGCCGGTACGGTGGACAGCGCACGGGTACGGGTGGCAAAAACCGCCATTTCCGGCGTGGTGCCGGTGGTGGGAGGCATTATCGCCGAGGCGTCGGAAACCGTGCTGGCCGGTGCGAGCGTGCTGAAGGGAACCATCGGGGTGTTCGGACTGCTGGGAGTGCTGGCTCTGTGCGCCTATCCTTTTTTGCAGCTGGGAATTCAGTATCTGCTCTACCAACTGATCAGATTTCTGGCTTCTGTGATCGGTAGCCCGGAGCTGTGCGCCGTCATCAAGGGACTGGGCGGCGCTTTTGGACTGATTTTGGGAATGGTGGGCAGCTGCGCGCTGGTGCTGCTGATCTCCATACTGGCTTCCGCGGCCGCGGTGACAGCATGATGGCGGCAGCGCGGACATGGCTGACGGCGGTGGCGGCGGTGACGCTGCTGCTGTCCGTGGCCGAGATGCTGGTGCCGCAGGGAAGCCTGCGGGAGATCGCATCCTTTACAGGCGGGCTGATTCTGCTGGCCGTTTTGATGCAGCCGCTGGGAAAAATAGACCCGGCAAAAATCGACCTGAATATCTCCCATTATCAGGAGGCTGTGGAGCAGCGGCAGACAGAGCTGGAAGCTTCCCAAAAAGAAGAACTGGCATCGCTCATAGAATCCGAAATGGAGACATATATATCGGACAAGGCGAAAAGCATGAGCCTGACGCTCCGCGTTCAGGTGACTGCGGAGCCGGATGACAGCGGCGTACCGGTTCCCGCAAGGGTGGAGCTGACGGGGCCGAGATCTGAAGAATTGTCCCGGTGGCTGGATGCGGAGTTGGGACTTCCGGCGGAAAGACAGGTGTGGAATGAAAACTGAAGGGGTGCGGAAGCTATGGGATCGATACAAATACGCGGCGCTGATCCTGCTGGTGGGCGCAGGGCTGCTGTTATGGCCCGCTGGGAGCGGAGCCACGGCGCAGACTGGGCAGAACGAAGCGTCACAGGTGTACGCGGCAGCGGAGAATCTGCAGTCGGAAATGGAAGAGATCCTGGGGCAGATCCAGGGCGTTGGAACCGTGCGGGTACTGCTGACCATGGATACCGACGGGGAGCGTCAGCTGGCGCAGAACACGGAGCTGCAATACAGCGGCAGTACGGCGGCGCCGGAGGACTATTCCAGAGCTTCGGAAACCGTGCTGCTGGACGGGGGAGACCGGGAGGAGATCATGGTGACCCAGACGGCGTATCCCACGTACCGGGGGGCGTTGGTGGTGTGTCAGGGCGGCGACCGGGCGGACGTGAAGCTGGCAGTCACCGCGGCGGTATCCGCCTTGACCGGGCTGCCCAGCGACCGCGTCACCGTGGCAAAGTGTCAGTGATCATCTGGAGGAGGAAAGGAACTATGAGCGGAAACGCAAAACGGAACATTGTGGTGGCAACCATGGCGGTACTGGTGTGCGCGGCAGTGGGACTGAACTGGAAATATTCCAGTCAGGAGGCCGTCCAACAGGCGGAGGAGACCGGGACAAAAATTCTGGGGGAGGCCGCGCTGGTCTCCGGGCAGGAGGATACCGGGCTGGCGGAGGACACGGTCTACGAGGGGGACGACTATTTTGCCTCGGCCCGGCTGACCCGTCAGCAGGCCCGCGACAGCGCCATTTCCCTGCTGGAAGACGCCGCCAGTCAGGAGGACGCGGATCAGGAAACGGCAAATCAGGCGTCGGAGAGCATTCAGGTGCTGGCGTCCTACACGTTAAAAGAAGCACAGATCGAAAATCTGGTAACGGCCAAGGGCTATGCGGACTGCGTGGCCTTCATGGGGGACGACGCCATCAGTATTGTGGTATCCACAGAGGACGGAACGCTGGACGCCGCGGATGTAGCGAAGATCACGGACATCGCCATGACGGAGACCGGCTACGCTGCCAGCGCCATTCGCATTATGGCGGCAAATTAGCTGTTGTATTTTTCTGAATTGCATGGTACAATAACTCATTAGAAATGAAGCTTATTGTCATGGTACAAAAAGGAGAATCACAATGGCTGAAAATAAGGGCTATATGACATTGTCTGACGAGCAGGGCAGCATTCACATTTCCGAGGAGGTTGTCGCTGCCATTGCGGTAGGCGCCGTCCGGGAAGTGGAGGGCGTTTCCGGCATGATGGGCAATCTGGGTACCAGCGTTGCGGATCTGGTAACCAATAAGAAGGGCGCACAGAAAAACGCCAAGGGCGTAAAGATCGAGATGACGGAAAACGGGCTGATTCTGGATCTGTATCTCACCGTGGCTTACGGCCATGCCATTCCCGAAGTGGCAGAGAATGCCCAGAAGGCGGTGGCTTCCGCCGTCAGCGCCATGACGGGCTGCACGGTGGAGACCGTGAATATCCACGTGGGCGGCGTGACACTGGCCTGAGCGGGCCTGAACAAGAGAGAAAAGGACGAGAGACGTTATGGTACGGAATACTGCACGGGAAATTGCCGCGCATCTATCCTATGAGCTGAGTTTTACGGATAAAACAGTCGATGAGCTGCTGAAGGAGCGGCTGACGCCGGAGGCTTTTGCGGAACTGGCAGAGGAGGATCCCCTTTACGCGGACGCCCCCAACGCCAAGCAGGCAGCCTACATCACCCGTCTGGTGAAGGGCGTGGACGAACACGCCGCCGAGCTGGACGGTTACATTGCCAAGTATTCCAAGGGGTGGAAGTTCTCCCGGATCCCGCTGGTGGCCTCTGCCATCATGCGGGTGGCCATGTACGAGATCCTGTACATGGAGGACATTCCCAACGGCGCCGCCATCAACGAGGCGGTGGAGATTGCCAAAAAGTACGAAACGCCGGAGACGGCCAAATTCATCAACGGCATTCTGGGCAGCTTTGTGCGGGAGGAGATCTCCCAGTAACCCCACAGAACCGGCAGAGCGGACGCGGCGCAGGCCGCAGGCCGCTCTGCCTTTTGTGTTATTTGTCATGCGGAGGAGGATACATGGAGCAGAGAAACCGGGGCGTTGACCTGCTGCGGATGGTTGCCATGTGGATGGTGGTCATTCTGCATATTCTGAATAAGGGCGGCGTTCTGGGAGCATCGGCTCCGCTGTCCGCAGGGCGTGAGACGGCCCTCCTGCTGGACATGGCCGCCTACTGCGCTGTGGACTGCTACGGGCTGATCTCCGGGTATGTGGGTGCGGGCCATCGCTTCCGATACAGCGGTGCGGTTGCCCTCTGGTTGCGGACGGCGTTTTATACGCTGCTCATCACGGCGGCCTTTGCGGCGTTCCTGCCGGGCAGTGTCAACGGAGACCGGGTGCTGCGGGCGTTCTTCCCGGTGCTGTTTCGGCAGTACTGGTATGTAACGGCCTATTTCGGAATGTGCCTGTTCATTCCCTTTTTCAATCTGCTTCTGGAGCGCCTGACCCGCCGGCAGGCAAAGGTTCTGGCGCTGTCCCTTGTGCTGATCTTTTCCCTTTTGCCCACCCTGCGGCAAGGGGACGTGTTCCTGACGGACAACGGCTACAGCGCCCTGTGGCTGTCCTGCCTGTATCTGCTGGGCGGCATCCTGCGTCTGCACGGCAGGTCTGCCCGGAAACCGGCCCGCTGGGCGGCGGTTTACGGGTTTTGCGTGCTGGCGACCTGGCTTGTCAAGCTGGCGGGAGACCGGCTGTGGATGTCCCGGACAGGCCAGCTCTGCGACAAAGTTCTGCTGACTGCCTACACATCGCCCATTATTCTGCTGGCGGCGGTGGCTCTGCTGCTGTGCTTCGCAGAACTGCGGGTTGGCCGTGCCTTCGGTACGTTCATTGATAAGGCGTCGCCGCTGGCTTTCAGCGTCTACCTGATCCACGCCCATCCGCTGATCTGGGAGCATTGGCTGGCCGGGCGGTTCGCATTTCTGGCGGACAAGCCGCCGCTTTCTCTGGCAGCAGGCGTACTGGGGGCGGCTTTCGGCATTTACGCGGTCTGTTCGCTGGCAGATCTTCTGCGGGCGTGCCTGTTCCGCATTTTCCGCATCAAAGCGTTTTCACAGCGGTTGGAGGCGGCCGTTCTGACCCGGTTCCAACCATGGCTGGATAAGGAGTAATCCATGGAACAACACATTTTCAGCGTTACGGAGGTCAACGAGCTGGTAAAGCTTCTGCTGGACAATGAGCCGCTGCTTTCCGGCATCTGCGTCCGCGGCGAGATCTCCAACTACAAAATGTACCCCTCCGGACATCATTATTTTTCCCTGAAGGACGCCACCGGCGCCATTCGGTGCGTCATGTTCAGGGGACAGGCCATGCGGCTGCGGTTCCGGCCGGAAAACGGCATGAAGGTGCTGGTGACAGGCCGGGTCAGCGTGTTTCCAAGGGACGGCGCCTATCAGCTCTACTGCAATACCATGACCCCGGAGGGAGCCGGTGATCTGGCGCTGGCCTTTGAGCAGCTGAAAGAGCGGCTGTACAAGGAGGGGCTTTTTGACGAGAGCCGCAAGAAGCCCCTGCCGGAATTCCCGGAGAAAATCGCCGTCGTGACATCCTCTGCCGGAGCGGCCGTCCACGATATGATCCGGATTCTGCGGCGGCGTTACCCGCTGGCCAAGGTGATCCTGCTGCCGGTGCGGGTGCAGGGAGCGGAAGCGCCGCCGGAGATTGCCGGCGCTATCCGGTATGCCGATCAATGGAAAATCGGCGATGTGATCATCACCGGCCGGGGCGGCGGCTCCATGGAGGATCTCTGGGCCTTTAACGACGAACGGGTGGCGCGGGCCATCTATGCCTGCAAAACGCCGGTGATCTCTGCCGTGGGCCATGAGCCGGACGTGACCATTTCCGACTTCGTGGCAGACCGGCGGGCGTCTACGCCGTCCAATGCCGCAGAGATCGCGGTGCCGGATCAGGCGGAGCTGCTGCGGCATCTGAGCGGCCTGTCGGACCGGATGAACACCAGCGAAGCTGCCCGGCTGCAAACGCTGCGGGAGCGCTTGGATGTGCTGAAGCGGAAGCGGGTACTGACGGATCAACTGGCTTATGTACAGGACAGGCGGATGGAGCTGGCACATCTCCAGCAGCGGCTGGGAGATTTGGAACGGGCTGTCATTGCTAAAAAGCAGAAAGCCTTTACAGCCCTTGCATCGTCGCTGGATGCCATGAGTCCGCTGAAGGTTCTGGGCCGGGGCTATGCCATGGCCCGGAACGAAGGGGGCCGTGTGCTGAAAAGCAGCGGGGAAGTGGCCATCGGAGACCGGGTCCATGTGACCCTTGGCAGCGGCGGGTTTACCGCTGTGGTGGATGAAATTGAGGAGGAACAACATGGCGGCTAAAAAACTGAGCTTTGAGGAGAAGCTGTCCCGGCTGGAGGAAATCGTGGCGGCGCTGGAAAAGGGCGACGTCCCGCTGGCGGATTCCCTGACCTTATTTGAAGAAGGAACCAAGCTGGCCAACGCCTGTACCACGGAACTGGACAAGGCGGAGCAGCAGGTGGTCAAGCTGATGAAGGGGCCGGACGGCGCGCCGGTGGAACTGCCCTTTGAGAGTACGGAGGATTGACATGGAAAAGACTGCGTTTGACAACCGATATCATGGCTACCTGAATGTGATTGAGAACTACCTGAACGGCCTGTTTGTACAGGAGAACCACTGGACGGATCTGTACGAGGCCATGCGCTACAGCCTGCTCTCCGGCGGAAAGCGGCTGCGGCCGGTGATGACGCTGGAATTTGCCCGGCTGTGCGGTCTGGACTGGCACAATGCTGTGCCGGTGGGCTGCGCGCTGGAACTGGTTCACACCTACTCCCTGATCCATGACGACCTGCCCTGCATGGACGATGATGATCTCCGCCGGGGCAAGCCCACCAATCACAAGGTCTACGGAGAAACGCTGGCGGTATTGGCAGGGGACGCCCTCCAGCCGGAGGCATACCGCCTGATCCTGACGGCTCCCGGCCTGACGGACGCCCAGCGGGCGGACTGCGCTCTGATTTTGGCAAACGCCTCCGGCGCTGACGGCATGGTGGCCGGGCAGGTGCTGGATACGCTCCATAGCTGCCGGACGGAGCCGGAGGTGGCGGAGGTCCACCACCTGAAAACCGGCGCCATGATCGCCGGGGCCTGTATGCTGGGTGTGGCGGCGGCTGGCGGCAGCGCCGCTGCCCGGAAGGCTGCCGAGGAGTACGGCTACCAGCTGGGACTGGCCTTTCAGATCCGGGACGACATGCTGGACGTCATCGGCGACGCCGGCGAGTTCGGAAAGCCCATCGGCTCCGACAGGGAAGAGGGGAAGGTTACTTATGTGGATCTTCTGGGACTGGACAACTGCGATAAGCTGGTTCATGAGCTGACGGAAAAGGCCGTGGCGGCGGTATCCGATCTGGATCGGGACGGATTCCTGACGGCACTGGCCGAAAGCCTGACCGAGCGAAAGAAATGATTTGCGGAACAGCCGGAAAGCTTGCTTTCCGGCTGTCTTTTGCAGGGAAACGCCAGAACGGCTTCCAGAAATTACCGCCCGGCTTGTTGTGCATATATACAGAAATAGTTGCATATTGCAGCAAGGTATGCTATACTGTCAGGAGCTAAGCGGCGGCGCAGTATTCTAGTCAGATCTGCCGTTTCCGAGGGAGGGCCTAAAAAGCCTCTAAAGGGCACACCTGTGAAACTTCTGGTGTTTGCTTGAGACGCCCAGTCTTGGGTGGATGCTGGGAGGAAGCGTGCTACACGCTTGCGGACTCAGGGCGATTTCCAATGGCATGGTTACCCCGACCCTGTTTCCGTGGAGACCTGTTATTGTGCATGGACGTACTCCCGTTGCGGTAATTCCGATTCATGTACGAAGCAGATTTGAACCTGCAATGCGGTGCATCGAGCCTTTCGGCGCGTAACGCTGTGTGCAGACGTAGCCTGCCTTGCGTGAGGCGGGTGGATGCGGGATCAACGCGGCAGTACTCTGGCCAGAGTGCGGATCGCGATCGCCCGCTGAAACCCGACTTGCAAAAGAGGCTAAAGAAACGGACGGACTGTGGTGGAAAACACCTAGGCTGTTCTTGAAAAGCGAATCAGGGATTGCAGTGCGGACTCAGTGGCAATCGGGTAGCGTATCAGGCGACGATACGCCTCAGGACTGAAAGGGGAACCGCCTCCATCGGCAACGAGGGGTGTCCTGTGGGGAAAACAGACCCGACCTAAGCCGTAAGATTTACCTGATTTGCTGCCGCTGTCTTAGCCAATTACAAATTTCGGAGGCGTTTTTTTGAAAGAACCTTCCCGTTCCAAAAATAAAAAATCGGAATCTTCCCGATATCGCTGGGCGCTGACCGCCTTTTTGCTGGCAGTCGGTATGTCGGCTCTCCTGAGCTTTGCCTCGGAGTCGATTTTGAGTCAGGCAGGGCTGATTCTGGCATTGCTGATTCTGGTGCTGTTTATCGTTCTGGGCATCGTATTCGATATCATCGGCGTGGCGGTCACGGCCGCAGATCCCAAGCCCTTTCACTCCATGGCCGCCCACAAGGAAAAGGGCGCAAAGGAAGCGCTGTCTCTCCTGCGGAATGCGGACCGGGTCTCCAGCGTCTGCAACGACGTGGTGGGCGACATCTGCGGTATCGTTTCCGGCGCTACCGGCGCGGTGATCGTGGCCCGGCTGCAAAGCGGGCTGAATTTTCAGAGCGTCTGGATCTCCGTAGGCGTCACCGCCCTCGTCTCCGGCCTGACCATCGGCGGGAAGGCTATCGGAAAGCCCTTTGCCATGAACCAGAGCAAACAGGTGGTGTATCTGGCGGGGCGGTTCCTGCATTTGTTTCATCGCGGTTAAGACCGCTGGAGGTCATTGTGATTCTGGACAGTATTCATTCCCCTGCGGACGTCAGGGAACTCGATCAAAAACAGCTGCCGCAGCTCTGCCGTGAGTTGCGGCAGTTTCTGCTGGAAAATGTGTCGAAAACCGGCGGGCATCTTGCGTCCAATCTGGGCGTGGTCGAACTGACGGTGGCAATCCACCGGGTGTTTGACACCGCGCAGGACCGGCTGGTTTTCGACGTGGGTCACCAGTCCTATGTCCACAAGGCTCTGACGGGCCGTCAGGCTCTGTTTTCCACGCTGCGGCAGCTGGACGGCCTGTCCGGCTTTCCGAAGCCCTATGAGAGCGTCCACGATTCCTTTATTGCGGGCCATGCGTCCAACTCCGTTTCCGTGGCGCTTGGAATGGCAAGGGCAAGGACTTTACAGCAAGAGAATTATCAGGTACTGGCGCTGATCGGAGACGGCGCGCTGACCGGCGGCCTTGCCTATGAAGGTCTGAACAACGCCGGTGCGTCCGGGGAGCATCTGATCGTGATCCTCAACGACAACGGTATGTCCATCGACCCCAATGTAGGGGCGATTCCCGACCATCTGACCAGACTGCGGAGCAAGCCTGCCTACTACCATTTTAAAAAGTGGTACCGGAGTCTCTTCGGAGAAACACCGGCCAAATCTGCCCTGTATCGCTTTAACCACCGGCTGAAAACCAGCCTGAAAAAGTCGATCTGGCCCGGCAGCACGCTCTTTGAAGATATGGGCTTTACCTATCTCGGCCCCATCGACGGCCATGATCTTCCCCGCCTGTGCGATGTGCTGTCCTGGGCGAAGGAGCTGAACGGCCCGGTACTGGTTCATGTACATACCCGGAAAGGCAAAGGATACTCCTTTGCGGAGCGGGATCCGGGAAAATTCCATGGGATCTCCCCGTTTGACCCGGAGACCGGTCTGCTTTTGAAACGGGGAGGGGAGACGTTCTCCACTGTTTTCGGCAAGGCGCTGACGGACTGCGCCGCGAAAGACTCGCGGATCTGCGCCATCACTGCCGCCATGGAGGATGGCACCGGCCTGACGCCGTTTGCCAAAGCGTATCCGAGCCGCTTCTTTGACGTCGGTATTGCGGAAGGACACGGCGTCTCCATGGCAGCCGGCATGGCAAAGCAGGGAATGATCCCGGTTTTTGCCGTTTATTCCACTTTTTTGCAGCGAAGCTATGATATGCTGGTTCATGATGCGGCTTTGCAGAAGCTTCACATTGTGCTGGGCGTGGATCGCGCCGGTCTGGTGGGCGCTGACGGTGAGACCCACCATGGCTGTCTGGACGTAGCTTACCTTACCGGGATTCCCGGCTTTACGGTGCTGTGTCCCGCCAGCTTCGCGGAGCTGCGGGCAATGATTCGTCAGGCGCTTTTTGAGATTGACGGGCCGGTGGCAATCCGATATCCCCGCGGCGGGGAAGGCGGTTTTACCGGCGATACCAGCGCCCGTGCAGCCGTTCGGCTGAAAGACGGTTCAAAAGTGCTGCTGATCTCTTACGGAACGCTGACAAATCAAGCGCTGGAAGCGGCGGAGCAGCTGGAAAAAGAGGGAATCTCCGCAAAAGTTCTCAAGCTGAATCGGATCGCGCCGCTGGATATGCCGTCCATTCTGCGGGAAACAGAGGGGATGGATGCGGTGCTGATTCTGGAGGACTGCTTTGAAAACGGCAGTGCAGGCCAGCAGATCGCCGCAGGGATGGCGGAAGCCGGACAGCGGTGTCCTCATGTCATTTTACAAAATCTGAAAGACCACTTTGCTCCAGCCGGTTCGGTGGAGCAGCTGAGACACAGGTTTGGTCTGGATGCCGACGGCGCGGCAAATGCAGTCAGGAAGGCGATGGCTTATGAGCAATAAAACGAGGCTGGATGTGCTCCTGACGGAGCAGGGACTTCAGGAGAGCCGCCAAAAGGCGCAGGCTACGATCATGAGCGGGTTGGTCTTTGTCAACGGCCAGCGGGTGGACAAGCCCGGTACGGCGGTTCCCAATGATGCGCGGATCGAAATCCGGGGGAATACGCTCAGATATGTAAGCCGGGGCGGCCTGAAGCTGGAAAAGGCCATGGCGGAGTTTCCCATTGACCTGAAAGGCTGCATCTGCGGCGATATCGGGGCCTCCACCGGCGGATTTACCGATTGTATGCTGCAAAACGGCGCGGATAAGGTCTACGCTGTGGACGTTGGCTACGGCCAGCTGGCGTGGAAGCTTCGGGAGGATCCGAGGGTCGTGTGTCTGGAACGCACCAACGCCCGCTACCTGACCCATGAGCAGATTCCGGACGAACTGGACTTTGCTTCGATCGATGTCAGCTTCATCTCGCTGAAGCTGATCCTGCCTGCGGTGGCAGGCGTCCTGAAGGACGGCGGTCAGGTAGCCAGTCTGGTAAAGCCCCAGTTCGAGGCCGGAAAAGAAAAAGTAGGGAAGAAGGGCGTTGTCCGGGATCCTGCTGTGCATAAAGAGGTGCTGGAGCACTATCTGGAACACGCAAAAGAAGCGGGATTCGGCGTCCTTGGACTGACCTATTCGCCAATCCGGGGGCCGGAAGGCAATATCGAGTATCTTGGCTTTCTGCAAAAGGGAGCCGCACAAACGGAGACGTTTGATCTGGATGCGCTGGTGGAAGAATCCCACCAGACCTTAAAGGAGCATGGGGAGGGAGCGGTATAATGGATACCAGAACGATTATCCTCTGCCCGAACCCGGACCGTGACCATGGCATGAAGGCCACAAAGACGGCGATCCAGCTTTTGCAGGAACTGGGATTTCAGACGGCGGTCTGTTCCCCCTTCCGATCCCCCAAAGCGGGCGCTTTTGGGGATCTGGCCGTCAAGCCGCTGCTGACGGAGCTGAAGAACGCCAGCCTGATTATCACGCTGGGCGGGGACGGTACGATCCTCCATCTGGCCAAGCTGGCGGCGCTGAACCGTATTCCCATGCTGGGCATCAACATGGGCGGCCTTGGATTTCTGGCTGAGCTGGAAGTCAATTCTCTTCAGGCCATGCGCGGGCTTAAAAACTGGGATTTTCCCATCGAGGAACGGATGATGCTGGATGTCTCCGTCCTGCGGGACGGCAAGCAGGTCTATACGAATATGGGCCTGAATGACGCCGTGATCCGGGAAGGCCCCATTTCCCATGTGATCCATCTGAAAATCTCCTCAGACGGCAAGCATCTGGCGGATATTGCCGGGGACGGCGCGATCATCGCAACGCCTACCGGCTCCACGGCGTATTCCCTGTCTGCCGGCGGCCCAGTGGTGGAACCCTGCGCGCAGACCATGCTTTTGACGCCGATCTGTACCCACAATATGCGATTTTCTTCCTATGTGCTCTCGCCGGAGCATACCCTTACGGTGGAGCTGGAGCGCAACGGCCGCAAGCCGGTCTATCTGTTTGTGGATGAGAGCAGAGCGTTTCCTCTGCGTTCCAACGATGTGGTTCAGATCCGCCGGAGCCGCCATGTGACGCGGCTGGCGCATCTGTCCGAAAAGAGCTTCTGCGAGGTATTCGCGCAAAAAATGCTGCCGGGAGGGTTGCAAGATGAAAAATAACCGCCAATCGATGATCCTTGACATCATTGCAAAAGAGAACGTGGAAACACAGGAACAGCTCCTGGAGCATCTGCGTCAACGGGGAATCAACAGCACGCAGGCCACCATTTCACGGGACATCAAGCAGCTCCATCTGGTGAAGGAACCTGCCGGACACGGGGCGTATAAGTACGCTGTGTCCAATACGCGGGCGCGGCTTAATGTAGCGGACAAGCTGCGGACGATCTTCCACGAAAGCATCACCAGCGTGGAGTCCGCCCAGAATATCGTGGTGTTCAAAACGCTGTCCGGGCTGGCAGGCGGTGCCAGCGAGGCACTGGATCACATGGATGTGAACGGGATGCTGGGAACGCTGGCAGGGGAGAACACCGTTTTCGTGGTCATGAAGGATACTGCCAGTGCGGAGACGTTCTGTCAGGAGATCCGGGAAATGCTGTAAAACACGGGGAGCAAAACCTTCCCGATACCCTTTTCCGAAGGGAGAATCAGACCATGCTGGAACTGCTTCACATTGAGAATATTGCCGTCATTGAATCGGCGGACATCGCCTTTCAGCCGGGGTTCAACGCCCTCACCGGCGAGACCGGCGCAGGAAAATCCATCGTGATTGACGCCATGGGCGCTGTGCTGGGCGGCCGGGCTTCACGGGAGCTGATCCGTACCGGGGCGTCCAAGGCGTTTGTCAGCGCTGTGTTTTCCCACGTTTCGGAGAAGCTTCCGGGGCTGACGGAAAACGGCGTCGCCCCGGATGAAGACGGAAATCTCCTCTTGCAGCGCGAGATGACGGCGGACGGCAAAAACGCCTGCCGGGTCAACGGACGGCCGCTGACTGTCACGCAGCTGCGGCAGATCGGCGCTGAGCTTTTGAATATCCACGGTCAGCATGACGGCCAGCAGCTTCTGGACGAGGAGCAGCACGGCGCTTATCTGGATCGCTTCGGCAGAACGGACGCGCCCCTTGCCGCTTACCGAAAGGAATATGCCGCCATGGCGGCTTTGCGGGAGCAGATCCGTGCGCTTCAAATGGATGAAGCGGAAAAAGCGCGGCGGATGGACTCCCTCCGATTTCAGATCGGTGAGCTGGAGCGGGCGGAACTGGTGCCGGGGGAGGAAGAGGAACTCAATGCCCGGCGGGAACTGCTGCGAAACGGTGAGAAGTACATCGCAGCGCTGTCCGGCGCGGATTACTGTCTCAGCGGCGATGACAACGGTTCCGGGGCCGTAGCCGCGATCCGGGACGCGGAGGAAGCGCTGCATGGCATCCGAAATCTCAGCGCCGATTTAGGGGAGCTTTACAAACGGCTGGAAGCGCTGCGCTGCGAGGCGTTTGATCTTGCCGAGATCATCCGGGATAAGCGGGCGGAGTTCGATTTTTCTCCCGCGGAGCTGGATGCGGCGGAAGCCCGGACGGATCAGCTGTACCGTCTGAAAAAGAAATACGGCGCCACCGTGGAGGATATGATCGCCTATCTGGATCGCTGCCGGACTGAGCTGGACGCCATGGAAACGGCGGACGATACGCTGATTTTACTGCAAGGCAAGCTGCAAAAGGCGGAGACGGCAGTCAGGTCGGCAGGCGCGGTACTGACAGAAAAGCGGAAGGAAGCAGCCGCAGTTCTGGAGCGGCGGATTCAGCAGGAGCTCCGGGATCTGGATATGAATAAGGTTCGCTTTTCCATTGATTTTGCGGAAAAGGAACCGGCACAGGATGGCTGCGACACCATCCGCTTCCTGATGTCCGCCAACGTGGGGGAGGATCTGCGGCCCATCGCCAAAATTGCTTCCGGCGGCGAGCTGGCCCGGATCATGCTGGCACTGAAAAATGTACTGGCTGAGCAGGAGTCCATTGCCACGCTGGTATTTGATGAAGTGGATACCGGCGTTTCCGGCCGGGCGGCTCAGAAGGTGGCGGAAAAGCTGGCGCAGGTAGCCCGCCGCAAGCAGGTTCTGTGCGTGACCCATCTGCCGCAGCTGGCAGCCATGGCCGATACGCATTTTTCCGTGCAGAAAGGGGAGAGCGGCGGCCGGACGTTCACACGGGTGGTTCAACTGGATCGTGACGCCCGTAAGGCAGAGCTGGCGAGGATCACCGGCGGCAGCCGCGTGACGGACGCGCTGCTGGAAAGCGCCGGGGAACTGCTGGATCAGGCTGAAGCCTATAGAAAACAGATAAGCTGATGAGAAAACGCAAAAACAGGGTGCTGCTTGCAGCATCCTGTTTTTTTCTTTGCTGCGGCGAGTTTTCATAGAACCACTGTGCATATCTATAAAATATTCGTGAATAAATGTATGGAACTGGGGGATTGCCGGATGGAATGAATATAGAAGCCCGGCAGAATATCCGGCTCTGCCGGAGGGATGAGACTGGCCGGCGGCGTTGAAAAAGGCCGCAAGTATCAAAAATCGCCATAGTGCCGGGCAGGATTGGCAGGTCTGTTGGTCATATCCACGATAATATGGAAAAATATTCATTTAGGGTTGACAATTTCAGGGAATGGATGTAGTATAAAGCCACAACAAACGAATATTTATTCATTTGGAGGCAGAAATCATGAATAAAGAAAATATTAAGAAGATCGTTCTTGCATATTCCGGCGGTTTGGATACATCCATTATCATTCCCTGGCTGAAGGAACACTACAACAATCCTGAGATCATTGCTGTGGCCGGCAACGTAGGCCAGAACGATGAGCTGGACGGTCTGGAAGAGAAGGCTCTCAAGACCGGCGCTTCCAAGCTGATCGTGGCAGATCTGACCGATGAGATGGTGGACGATGTGATCATCCCCGCCATGAAGATGGATGCCAAGTACGAGACCTATCTGCTGGGTACAGCCTTTGCACGGCCCGTTATCGGCAAGAAGCTGGCCGAGATCGCTCTGGCTGAGGGAGCGGACGCCATCGCACACGGCGCGACCGGCAAGGGCAACGACCAGGTGCGGTTCGAGCTGGCCATCAAGCGGTTTGCACCCAATATGCCCATCATTGCTCCCTGGCGTGAGTGGGACATCAAGTCCAGAGAGGAAGAGATCGACTACGCCGAAGCTCACAAGGTGCCTTTGAAGATCTCCCGCGAGACCAACTACTCCAAGGATAAGAACCTGTGGCATCTGAGCCACGAGGGTCTGGATCTGGAAGATCCCGCCAACGAGCCGGATCTGGATAAGCCGGGCTTCCTTGAAATGGGCGTTTCTCCCTATCAGGCGCCTGACAAGCCCACCTATGTGACCATCGACTTTGAAGCCGGCGCGCCTGTTGCCGTGGACGGTGAGAAGATGAAGGCCAGCAAGATCATTGAAAAGCTCAATGAGGTGGGCGGCGCCAACGGCATCGGTATCATCGACATCGTGGAGAACCGGCTGATCGGCATGAAGGACCGCGGCGTTTATGAGACGCCGGGCGGCACGATCCTCTACTTTGCTCATGAGCAGCTGGAAATGCTCACAGTGGATAAGGATACCCTGCATGAAAAGCAGAAGCTGGCTGTGGATCTGGCCGACCAGATCTACAACGGCAAGTGGTATTCTCCGCTGACCGAGGCTCTGGTGGCCTTTGCCAACGAGTCCAACAAGTATGTCACCGGCTCTGTAAAGCTGAAGCTCTACAAGGGCAACATCATCCCCGCCGGCACCACTTCTCCGTATTCCCTGTACTCCGAGAATCTGGTGACCTTCGGCGAGAGCGATTACGATCAGGCACAGGCCGCCGGCTTCATCAACCTTTGGGGTCTGCCTACCAAGGTGCAGGCGCTGCGGGAGCAGGGAAAGCTGTAAAAATCTGAAGGGGGGGACGCCCCCCCTCAGGGGTTCCCATAGCGGTCTGCCCGGCAGGCCGCGCGGTGTGTCCGCCTGTGCGCGCCGCAGACAAATATATTTTGAATCCGCCGCGGCGGAAACATGACAGAAACGGAGAAACACCATGGAAAAGATGTGGGCCGGACGGGCTCAGGAACAACTGGATCAGACGGCGGACGACTTCAACTCCTCCATTGCAGTGGATCAGCGGATGGCTGAACAGGACATCACCGGCTCCATCGCCCATGCCAAAATGCTGGCGGCACAGGGAATTCTGGATGCCGGAGAGGTGGAGAAGATCATTCAGGGGCTGGAAGGGATTCTGAATGATCTGAAAGCTGGAAGCCTTGCCATTGACCCTGCGGCAGAGGATATCCATATGTTCGTGGAGCAGGTGCTGACGGAGCGGATTGGAGATGCGGGCAAGCGGCTCCATACAGCCCGAAGCCGGAACGATCAGGTGGCAGTGGATCTGCGGCTGTATCTGCGGCAGCGCAGCGCCGGACTGGTGCAGCAGCTGAAAACGCTGATGGGGGTGATCGCAGATCAGGCGGAGGCCAACAGCGACGCCATTGTTCCCGGCTATACCCACCTTCAGCGGGCGCAGCCGATTTTGTTCGCCCATCATCTGCTGGCCTACGCCATGATGTTCAGCCGGGATGTGACCCGTTTGCAGGACGCGGCAAAGCGGATGAACGAGTCCCCGCTGGGCGCCTGTGCGCTGGCAGGCACGACCTATCCCACCAGCCGGCAGATGACCGCCCAGCTTCTGGGGTTTGACGGCCCGTGCCGCAACAGCATTGACGCAGTGTCTGACCGGGACTTCTGCGTAGAACTGCTGGCGGCTCTGTCCACCATTATGATGCACCTGTCCCGTTTTTCCGAGGAGATCATCCTCTGGTGCAGCTGGGAATTCCACTTTGTAGAGCTGTCTGACGCCTATACCACCGGTTCCTCCATTATGCCTCAGAAGAAAAACGCGGATATGGCAGAGCTGGTGCGGGGCAAGACAGGCCGGGTATACGGCGATCTGATGGGCACGCTCACCATGCTGAAGGGGCTGCCGCTGGCCTACAACAAGGATATGCAGGAGGATAAGGAATCCATTTTTGACGCCTTTGATACGGTGAGCCACTGTCTGGAGGTCTTTACGCCGATGCTGAAAACCATGAAGACCCGGAAAGACAAAATGTACAAGGCGGCACAGGAAGGCTTTATCAACGCCACGGATCTGGCGGATTACCTGACGCGAAAGGGAATGCCGTTCCGGGCGGCTTACAAGCTGACAGGCGCTCTGGTTGCAGAGTGCATCCGTACCGGGCAGGTGCTGGAAACCGTGCCGTTGGAGCGGTATCGGGAACTGAGCGACCTGTTTGAACAGGACGTTTATGAGGCCATTGACCTGAAAGCCTGCGTAGAGAAGCGGATCAGCGAGGGAGGCACAGGCAAAGCCTCCGTGCAGGCGCAGATCCAATACATTCGTTCTATTATGTAAGATGGGAGAAAATTGATATGAAAAAAATGAAAGTGATGGCTCTGGTGCTGGCCGCCGCGCTGGCCTGCATGAGCCTGACCGCCTGCGGCGGCAGCAAAGACAGCGGCGACGGCACGTCCGCCTCCGGCAACGAAGAGGGCAAGGGCCTGACGGTAGCCACCAGCCCTGATTTCCCGCCTTTTGAATCTCTGGAAAACAATGAGATCGTAGGCATTGAAGTGGATATCATGAATCTGATTTCCGAGGATCTGGGGATGCCGGTCAAGTATGAGCAGATGGACTTTGATTCCGTGATCCCCGGCGTTCAGACCGGCAAATTTGATGTGGGCATGAGCGGCATCACCGTGACGGAGGACCGGCAGAAGAACTGCGACTTCACGGATCCCTACTTCCTGGCCTCTCAGGCCATTGTGGTCACGGCAGACAGCCCCATTACCTGCAAAGCAGATCTGGAAGGCAAGAAGATCTCCGTCCAGACCGGCACGACCGCCGAGGAGTACTGCATGGATAATGGATATGAGGTGCTTTCCTTTACCGCCAACAATGACGCGGCCGCCGCGCTGACCACCGGCAAGGTGGATGCCTGGGTCGTGGACAATGAAGTGGCTGTGGCACTGGCCGCCCAGCAGGGCCTGACGGTGCTGGACGAGGCCATGACCTCCGAGCCGTATGCCTTTGCTTTCGCAAAGGGCAGTGATGAACTGGTCAGCAGCTTCAACGCTTCCCTGAAAAAGCTGATGGATGACGGCAGCATTCAGGAGATTTTTGATAAGTACGGTGTGCTGTACGTTGCGCCGGAAGCCTGATAAAAGCCCGATATGGAACAGGGGAGAGCAATCTCCCCCGTTCCGCTGTTCTATGGAAACTATGTTCGCTTTGCCTGCGGACGAAAGGGGAAATGACCTATTCTGACATTCTTCCACACATGGGGCCAGCAGCTCTACAGTACCTTTATTGAACAGCAGCGGTATCTCATGCTGCTGGACGGTTTTAAGAATACCCTCATCATCACCTTCGGCGCGCTGCTGATCGGCATCGTGCTGGGTACCGCCGTGGCGGTCATCAAATTTCTGGCGGAGGAGAAAGCCGCCCTGCGTCCGCTGGCATGGCTGTGCAATCTCTATGTAACGGTGGTTCGTGGAATCCCTGTGGTTGTGCTGCTGCTGATCTTCTATTTTGTTATTCTCCGCTCAGCGGACGGCATCGTTACCGGCATTGTGGCCTTCGGCATCAATTCCGGCGCCTACATGGCGGAGATCATCCGCGGCGGAATTGCCGCCGTAGACTGGGGACAGACGGAAGCGGCCCGAAGCCTTGGCTTTAACCGAATGGAGGCCATGCGCTTTGTGGTGCTGCCGCAGGCTATCAAAAATATCCTCCCCGCCATCGGCAATGAGATGATCGCCTTGCTGAAAGAAACCGCAGTGGCAGGCTATGTGGCCGTGCAGGATCTGACCCGCGCCGCAAACCTGATCCGAAACAATACATATGACGCGGTGAACCCGCTGCTGGTCACTGCCCTTGTCTATCTGACACTGGTGGTGCTGATGACAGCACTGCTGCAAAAATTTGAGCAGCACCTGCGCCGCAGCGACAAGCGCTGAAAGGAGAGTAAATATGAAAATTGGCGAACTGAAAGGCAGAGATTTCCTGAAGCTGCTGGACTTTACCAATGAGGAAGTTCAGGGCCTTGTAGATCTTGCAGCGGAACTGAAAGCCCAGAAAAAGGCGGGAATTCCGCATGAGGTCTGCAAGGGCAAGCATGTTGCCCTGATTTTTGAAAAGACCTCCACCCGCACCCGCTGTTCCTTTGAGGTGGCGGCAGCGGATCTCGGAATGCACAGCACTTATCTGGATCCCACCGGCTCCCAGATCGGCAAGAAGGAGAGCATCGCTGACACGGCACGGGTTCTCTCCGGCATTTATGACGGCATCGAGTACCGCGGCTATGGCCAGTCCATTGTGGAGGAGCTGGCGGAATATGCGTCTGTTCCTGTGTGGAACGGCCTGACCAACGAATTCCATCCCACCCAGATTCTGGCGGATATGCTGACGATTCAGGAGCAGTTTGGCTCGGTGAAGGGGAAGAAGCTGGTGTACTTCGGCGATGCCCGTTACAATATGGGAAATTCCCTGATGGTAGGCTGCGCCAAATTAGGTATGAACTTCACCGCCTGTGCGCCGGAAGCTTATTTCCCGGATCAGGCGCTGATCGACACCTGTCAGGCCATCGCCGCGGAAACCGGCGCAGAGCTGTGCTTTGAAACGGATCCCATGAAGGCGGTGCAGGGGGCCGACGTGCTGTACACCGACGTTTGGGTGTCCATGGGCGAGCCGATGGAGGTCTGGCAGGAGCGGATCGCCGCGCTGTCCCCGTATTGCGTCACCAAAGAGCTGATGGATGCCGCCAATCCCGGTGCGGTGTTCATGCACTGCCTGCCTGCTTTCCATGACCTGAAAACCACCATTGGTAAGGAGATGGGCGAGAAGTTTGGCCGTACCTGCATGGAGGTGACGGACGAGGTCTTTGAAAGTCCCCAGTCCATTGTGTTCCGGGAAGCGGAGAATCGGATGCATACCATCAAAGCGGTGATGGCAGCAACTCTGTAAAGGAAAAACGGTTTCCTGTCTATTTCGGACGGGAAACCGTTTTTTTTGCGTGCAGATAGTGCGGCCGCAGAGAATCAAAAGCCAGCTCAATCCGCTTAAAATTTCAGCTGCCCGCTGCGAAAAAGGACTCTGAAGCGGATTGAACATTGAGAAATTGACGGGGCATTGGCGAAATCCGGCGATTTCAGGCCGCTTTTCTTGGATTTTCTATTGAAATCCGGGAAAGAATCTATTATAATATCAATGCTAATTTTTAAAATGAGGAGGATCATTCCAATGGTCAATATTACGAAGGACACCATTATCGGTGATATTCTGGACGTCGCTCCCCAGACGGCTCCTATTTTCCTGTCCATCGGTATGCATTGCCTTGGCTGCCCCTCTTCCCGCGGTGAGACCGTGGAAGAGGCCTGCATGGTTCACGGCATCGACGTGGACAAGCTGCTGGCACTGGTGAACGAGGAAGCCAACAAGGCACAGTAATCGGCACACCGTAACAGGACGCATATGGGGATTCCCATGTGCGTCCTGAAAGCTGTCCAAAATGAACGAGAATCACTGGAAAGGGGAGAGACCATGCGGGCGCTGGAATTGCCGCCGCGGCTGCATCTGATTGCCGGATGGGTGCCGGAGGGTGCCCGGCTTGCCGATGTCGGCACAGATCACGCGTATCTCCCCAACTGGCTGCGGCTCCACGGGAAGATCCGTGAAGCAATCGCCAGCGACCTGCGTCCCGGCCCGCTGGAACGGGCCAGAAACACTGGGCGTCTTTATGGGACGGACGGGATCGAGTACCGCCTGTGCAGCGGCCTGTCGGGGATCCGGCCCAGTGAAGTGGACACGATCGTGATTGCCGGAATGGGGGGCGAGACGATCCTCTCCATTCTGAAAGCCGCCCCGTGGACGGCGGACGGCCGCCATACGCTTTTGCTCCAGCCCCAGACCCATGAGGAACTGGTGCGGCAGTATCTGGCGGAAAACGGTTTTACTATCACGCGGGAAGCGCTGGTGCGGGATCGCGGCACCTTATATACGGTTATGGAAGCCAGCGCCGGAAAGGCGGAGCTGACGCTTACACAGGTCTGGGGCGGCGTCTGCCTTCTGCATGATCCGCTGGCTGATCGGTATATCATCGAAAAAATCGTCCGCACGCAGGCGGCACTGGCAGGCGCGAAACGCTCTGTCCGCCCGGCGGATATGGAAAGGGCGGAGGAACTGCGTGCGGTTCTCACCGCTTTATTACGGGCAAGGGAGGAGTGGCGTCATGCCAACTGTTGAACAAATTGAACAGGCGCTGTTCCGGCTTGCTCCGAAGGAACTGGCCTTCGGCTGGGATAACGTGGGCCATCTGGAAGGAGATCCGGCTCAGGAGGTACAGCGTGTTCTGGTGGCGCTGGACGTCACGGAGGATGTTGTGACAGAGGCGGAAGCACTGGGCTGCCAGCTGATCGTCTCTCACCATCCGCTGATGAACGTCCGCTGGCATGAGCGTGAGATGCAGACCCTGCGGCCTGACCGGTATCTGGGTCATCTTCTGCGAAGGCTGGTCAAAGCGGATCTTTCTGTCATTTCCATGCATACCAATTTGGATATCGCCCCCGGCGGCGTCAACGATGCGCTGGCCGAGGCGCTGCGGATCGAGGACCCTGGGCCTCTGCCGGGGGATGAGAGCAGGCTCTGCCGGGTGGGACGGCTGCAAAATCCTGTAAAGCTGTCTGACTTTGCAGCCGCTGTGTGCAAAGCACTGGGCGCAAACGGCGTCCGCTATGCGGGAAACCGCACGGTGCAGAACGTGGCGCTTGGGGGCGGTGCCTGCGGTGAGTATATTGACACGGTCATTGCTGCCGGATGCGACACCTTTGTTACTTCGGATCTGACCTATCACCAGTTTCTGGATGCCGTTCCCAAAGGCATCAATCTGATTGACGCAGGGCATTTTCCAACGGAAGACCCGGTCTGTACAAAGCTGATTACTTATCTGGAGAAGGAGTTTCCCCAGCTGATTATATCAAAATCCGCTTCTCATAAGGAAGCCATCCAATATTTTGTTGAAGGAGAATAACAACTATGTCCGGACATTCTAAATGGCATAATATTCAGAAAACCAAGGGTGCGGCTGACGCAAAGCGTTCCGCTGCATTCACCAAGATTGCAAAAGAAATCATTGTGGCCGTGAAGGAAGGCGGCGGCTCCGGCGATCCCGCCAATAACTCCCGTCTGGCGACGGTGATTGCCAAGGCCAAGGCTGTCAATATGCCCAACGACAACATCAAGCGCACCATCGACAAGGCGCTGGGTGCCGGCAGCACGGAGAACTTCGAGTCCGTCACCTACGAGGGCTACGGCCCCGGCGGCGTGGCCGTGATCGTGGAAGCTCTGACCGACAACCGTCAGCGTACCGCTCCCGAAGTCCGCCACGCTTTTGACAAGTGCAACGGCAATCTGGGCGCACAGGGCTGTGTGTCCTGGAGCTTCGATAAGAAGGGCGTTATTGTCATTGACAATGAGGATCAGGAACTGGACGAGGACACCGTCATGATGGACGCTCTGGAAGCCGGCGCTGCTGACTTCGAGCCTGACGGCATGGTTATGGAAGTCCGCTGTGAGCCGGATGATTTCAATACTGTGGTCAAGGCGCTGGAGGACAAGGGGTATACGTTCCTGTCTGCCGATATTGCCATGGTTCCCCAGAACTACATTACCCTCACGGAAGAGGGCGACCTGAAGAATATGCAGAAGCTCATTGATATGCTGGAGGACAACGACGATGTCCAGAACGTCTGGCATAACTGGGAAAATCAGGACTGAGCCGTTTTAAATGGGCATATGCAAAAAACAGCGGAAGAAATCTTCCGCTGTTTTTTTATGCGGTTTTGCCCAAACATTCTGTTCGCCAATAGGAGCGGGGAGGAGTATCTGCTCAGTCCGTCAGTTCTGCCGGAGTTTTGGGATAGTCACCATAAAAACCGTCATTCGGATTTGCCAGATAGTACCGCAGCAGCTTGGCCCAGCCGGTTTCCTCTGCTGTCAGGGTGTTGGCACTGATGGCGGCGTCCAGAGACTTGGCGGCGGTCTGTTCCTGCTCCGGGAACAGTTCTCCGTAAAAGACGGCGCCTACCACGGCCTGCCAACGGGTTTCGTCCTCCATTGCATCCGGGTCTGCCAGCATTCTTGCGTAGGTGACCGGGGCGTAGAAAAGGGTGTTCCAGAGAATATTATCATAGCTTTCCGCATAGGCGCCATCCATCCCGCTTGCAGTACAGCCCTGCTGAATGCACAGAATCTCGGAATCGGAATAGCTGTCCTGCTCACGCAGCCAGTCCATCAAGGCAAATATGGTGTCATCGCCGTCGATGCTGCCCAACTCTCCGAACTCCTGCCAATCCATGTCCGGCAGGTTGCCGAAAACGTCCCGCCGGCAGGCGTACCGCTCCTCGGCAGAGAGATTTTCATCGGTCACCAGCCGGTTCCATGCGATATAGACCTGCCGGGTGGCGTCAACCGGCTCCTGATAAATGTCCTGCCGGAAGGAGTAGTCCGGGTCACCGTTCCGCCGGATAGGGAAGATGGAACTGTTGTTGACGGCATAGGCCTCGTTTCCTTCGTCCAGCATATTTTCCACCCGGATGCCGGATACCAGCCCGTCCTCCATAAAAAAGCAGATGCTGTTGGAAAAGGCCTCCTTGGGCTGGTAAGCGTAAAAGTAATCATGCTCTGCGAGAATATCGCTGCCTTCTTCTTTGAAGCAGTACACCAGATCCATGCCATAGGCCCCCACCACCTCCGCCTTGGTGCTGCCTACATGGATGCCACGGGGCGTGGAGATTTCCTTGGTGTATGCGGTTTCCAGCTTCCAAATCGTATCCGGCTGTCCGTCCATATGGGCATAGCTCAGGCGGATGCCGCCGGTGTTCAGATTGTCAATCGTATAGACGGTTTCCCCGTTGTCTCCCTTGACCACCGTTTCCTCGCCGTCCAGGGACAGAGGCGTACCAAACGGATATTCCCCCTCCTGGCTGCCCAGCTCCAGAAACGAACCGTCCTCCGCCCAGTCCAGAATCAGGGCGAAGTCTGATGAGGGCGTTTTTGCTTCTGCTGCATTGATAGGCGGGGTGATAGGATCGGGTGTGATGGGTTCTGAGGGTTTGGATGCAGACAGCAAAAGCGTGATCAATATCAGCAGAATAAAAATGCCCAGAATGATCCAAAGCAAACGGCTTTTCCGGCGATGTGGAAAAATTGGCGCGGGAGTGGGTGAGTTTTCCACATCGCCTGTATCCGGCACAGCTTCCTCCGGTGTTTCCGTCAGCTCTGCCACGGAGACGCCGAATTCCCGCGCCAATGCCAGCAGATTGTTCATGTCCGGCACGGACTGGCCCGTTTCCCATTTGCTGACAGCCTGACGGCTGATCCCCAGTCTGGACCCCAGCTCCTCCTGAGAAATATGCAGTTTTTTGCGGTAATGGCTGATGCGCTGTCCAAGAGTCATGGCGGTTCCTCCTTGCGTCGGGTGAAATTCTGCCCTCAGTATACCATAAACTGCTGCATCCGGCTACCACCCGGCTGTCAACTATCGGTTGCGGCCGGAAAAAAGAACGGAATTCCAACGAAAAATGGCTCTGGAATTTTCCTGTGAAAATCTTCCGATACCCCCTTTCCAAATGACTGAAAATAAGGTAAAATAAATGCTGATATTATATGCCACAGGAGGACGTTATGGAAAAACCGGTATATCATCGTGTCTTGCTGAAAATCAGCGGTGAGGCTCTTGCGGGAGACAAGCATTCCGGCCTTGATTTTGAGGTTATCGGTCAGGTGTGCGACGTCATCAAGAAGTGTCTGGACATGGGAGTTCAGGTGGGGCTGGTCGTCGGCGGCGGCAACTTCTGGCGGGGTGCCAAGAACAGCGGCGGCGGCAAAATGGAGCGCAGCCGTGCAGACCATATCGGTATGCTGGCGACCGTAATGAACTGCCTTGCCGTAGCGGACGTCTGCGAGCAGAAGGGGATTCCCGTCCGGGTGCAGACTGCCATTGAGATGCGGGCCATTGCAGAGCCTTACATTCGTTCCCGCGCGATCCGGCATCTGGAAAAGGGACGGGTCGTGATCTTCGGCGCCGGCACCGGCAACCCCTATTTCTCCACGGACACGGCGGCTGTTCTGCGGGCGGCGGAAATCGACGCCGATGTGATCCTGCTTGCCAAGAATGTGGACGGTGTGTACAGCGCCGATCCGGTGAAGGATCCCACCGCCGTGAAGTACGACAGCATTTCCTATGACGATGTGCTGGCCCAGCACCTGATGGTGATGGACACCACCGCCACTTCTTTGTCTATGGATAACCATATTCCCGTGCTGCTGTTTGCTCTGAAGGATCCGGAGAACATCATCCGGGCCGTCTGCGGCGAGAAAGTCGGCACCATTGTGAAAGAATAAGGATTGAAAGGAAGGAACCAAGCTATGTTGAAGGACGATTACAAGATCTACGAAGAGAAAATGCAGAAGAGCATCGACTCCGCCGCCGCGGATTTCGCATCCGTCCGGGCAGGCCGGGCCAATGCCGCCGTGCTGGACCGCATCACCGTGGACTATTACGGCACGCCGACGCCCATCCAGCAGATCGCTGCCATTTCTACCCCGGATCCCCGGATCCTGCAAATCTCTCCGTGGGACAACTCTGCGCTGAAATCCATTGAAAAGGCCATTCTGAACTCCGATCTGGGCATCAATCCCCAGAACGATGGCCGCAATATCCGCCTGAACTTCCCCCAACTGACGGAGGAGCGCCGGAAGGAGCTGGTCAAGCAGATCCGCAAGTACGCCGAAAACGGCAAGGTGGCCGTCCGCAACATCCGCCGGGATGCCATGGAAGCCTTCAAGAAAAAGCAGAAGGCATCTGAGATCACCGAGGATGATCTGAAGCAGGCGGAGAAGGACCTCCAGAAGCTGACGGACGAGAGCAGCAAGAAGATTGACGAGCTTCTGGCACGCAAGGAAAAGGAACTGATGGAGATCTGATGAGCGAGATGAACAACACGCTGCATACGGCGGGGTGGGCTGGCAGCCCACCTCGCCATATTGCGATTATTATGGACGGCAACGGCCGCTGGGCCACCCGGCGCGGCCTGCCCCGCACCGCCGGCCACAAGGCGGGGGCGGAGACCTTCCGCCGTATCGCCACCTACTGCAAGAATATCGGTGTCAAATACCTGACGGTCTACGCCTTTTCCACGGAGAACTGGAAGCGCTCGGAGACTGAGGTTTCCGCTATCATGGCGCTGCTGAAAAAATACCTGCTGGAAGCGGTGGACACTATGGAGCGGGATCATATCCGGCTGCATTTCTTTGGCGATATGACGCCCATCGCCCCGGAATTGCAGGCGCTTGCCCATGAAACGGATGAAATTACGGAGCATCTGTCCAAGGATGATTTTCAGGCCAACGTCTGTCTGAACTACGGCGGACGGGACGAGATCCTCCGGGCAGTCCGCCGCTTTGCAGCAGAGTGTGCGGCAGGGGAGCGGAAGCCGGAGGAACTGGACGAGTCCCTGTTTTCCGCCTATCTGGACTCTGCCGGCATCCCGGACCCGGAGCTGATTATCCGGCCCAGCGGGGAACAGCGGCTGAGCAATTTTCTGCTGTGGCAGTGCGCGTATTCTGAGTTTTATTACACAGACGCCCTATGGCCAGACTTTGATGAAGCGGAGCTGGACAAGGCCATCGCTGCCTACCAGAGCCGTGACCGCCGCTTTGGCGGCGTAAAGAAATAAGCCCTTACAGGCGCTGAAAGGACTGAATTTTATGCTGCAAAGATGGTTGGTAGTCCTCATTGGCCTGCCGCTGCTGCTGGCTGCGCTGCTGCTGTGTCCGGATTGGGCCACGGTGATTGTGGTGTGCGGCATCGTTGCGGCGGCCGCTTATGAGTTGCTGCACACAGCGGGAAAAAAGGTGCCAAAGTGCGTCTACGCAGCCACGATTCTGGCGGCTGTCGCATTGGAATGGGTCATCTATGATGAACATACCTGGCAGTTTTATGAGGGGTATCAGTCCATGGGAATGATCCGAATCCTGTGTGTGCCGCTGGTGCTGGTGACGTTCCTGTTTTTCATCGCGGTGAAAAGCTATGGAAAGCCGGACGCCATGCCCTTCGCCGATGTAGCCACGGCCATTGTGGGCGGCATTGTGTTTCCCCTGATGTACAGCAGTATTTTCCTGCTGCGGATGGATTCGGAGTACGGCAGAATGTATGTGCTGCTGCCCTTTTGCGTGGCATTTATCGGAGACAGCCTTTCCATGTACGGCGGGATGCTCTTCGGCAAGCGGAAAATGGCACCCAGTGTCAGCCCCCACAAGACTTGGGCGGGGGCCATTGCCGGGCTGCTGGGCGGCGCGCTGGGGCTGGTGCTCTGGGGCGTGGTAGCTCACGCATGGCTGGGCTATGAACCAGATTACCTTTCTCTGGCACTGGCTGGTCTGGCTACCAACGCCATCGGACAGCTGGGGGATCTCTCCATGTCCCTGATTAAACGGGAAGTCGGCGTAAAAGACTACAGCCATATTTTCCTGACCCACGGCGGGATGCTGGATCGCTTTGATTCCACGCTGTTCATTGCGCCTTGGCTGTATCTGTTTGTGTGTGCGGGTTTGTAAAAGACATAGAGGACAGACTATGACGAATACGATTTCAATACTTGGCTCCACTGGCTCTATTGGCCGCCAGACGCTGGATGTGGCGGAGCAGCTGGGGCTGCGGGTAGCGGCGCTGACCGCCAATTCCAATGTGGAGCGGATGGAGGCCCAGTGCCGGAAATTTCAGCCCAGACTGGCAGTCATGACGGAGGAATCCGCCGCGGCAGAGCTGAAAATCCGTTTGCAGGACACGCCTGTAAAGGTGCTGGCCGGTACAGACGCACTGGTGGAAGCCGCCGTGTTGCCGGAAGCGGATACGGTGGTGACCGCCGTGGTAGGCATGGTGGGGCTGAAGCCTACGCTGGCCGCGATCCGGGCAAAAAAGCGCATTGCGCTGGCCAATAAGGAAACACTGGTGTGTGCCGGAGAACTGGTGATGGACGAGGCGGAGCGCTGGGGCGCGGAGATCGTTCCGGTGGACAGCGAACACTCCGCCATTTTCCAGTGCTTGCAGGGTTGTGCAGACCGGCGGGAGATCCGGCGGCTGATCCTGACCTGCTCCGGCGGCCCCTTCCGGGGAATGTCCCGGAAGGAAGTGGGAAGCATGACGAAAGCGGACGCCCTGCGGCATCCCAACTGGACCATGGGGCCAAAGATCACCGTGGACTGTTCCACGCTGATGAATAAAGGGCTGGAGGTCATTGAAGCCATGCGGCTCTACCGCTTGCCGCTGAAGCAGGTATCGGTGATGGTACACCCCCAGAGCATCGTCCACTCCATGGTGGAGTTCCGGGACGGCGCTGTTCTGGGACAGCTGGGGACGCCGGATATGCGTCTGCCTATCCGCTACGCCATGACCTACCCGGAGCGGGGTGAGAATCCGGCACCGCCGCTGGATCTGCTGAACAGCCCGCCCTTAACCTTTCTGGAACCGGATCGGGAAACCTTCCCGTGCCTGCGTCTGGCTGAAGAAGCGGCAGAAGAGGGCGGAACGGCCTGCGCCGTTCTGAACGGCGCCAACGAGGAAGCCGTCCGCCTGTTTCTGGCGGAGCAGATCGGCTTCTATGATATTTCTGATCTGGTGGCGGATGCGCGGGCGGCTGTAAGCCTCCAGCAGAACCCGTCTCTGGAGGAGATTCTGGAGGCAGACCACGCTGCGCGGGCTGCCGTAAAATCCGCATTTACAAGGAGTCATGCATGAGCGTTGTCTATATCCTTGCGGCGATCCTGATTTTCGGTGTGCTGATTGCCGTCCATGAGCTGGGCCATTTTCTGGCTGCAAAGCTCTGCGGCGTACAGGTCAATGAATTCTCCATCGGCATGGGGCCTGCCATCTGGCACCGGCAAAAAGGGGAGACGGCGTATTCTTTCCGGATTCTGCCCATTGGCGGCTACTGCGCCATGGAAGGGGAGGACGAGGATACCGGGAATACCCGCTCCTTTACCCGGCAGGGCTTCTGGAAAAAGCTGGTGATTCTGGCGGCCGGTGCATTTATGAACTTCCTGACGGGACTGCTGATCGTGGCAATTCTTTTCAGCGGAGCCGGAACCTTTTATGTGGACGGGATTCAGGGGCTTGCCCCGGAGGTATCCCAGACCGGCGAAAACGGTCTGATGGCCGGGGATCAGATCTATAAGGTCAACGGCTGGCGCACCTATTTCAGCGGCGACGCCCAGATGTTTTTGGGGTATTCCGGTGACAGCGTGGACATCGAGGTGATCCGGGATGGCTGCCGCATTGTGGTGAAGGACGTTCCCCGGCAGACCTGCACCGATCAGAAAGGACAGCCCTATCAGGGCTTCGGCCTGTATGTGGGCAATCTGCCGGTGGCGGCTACGGTTCCAAACCGTCTCCAGTACGCCTGGTATCAGACCATGGACTTCGTACAGCTGGTGTGGTTCAGCCTGTGCCAGCTGGTGTCCGGCAATGCGGGGATCAACGATCTCAGCGGCCCGGTGGGCATTGTGACCACCATCAAGGACGTGGGAACGGAAGCGCAGGAATCCGCGGAGGCAAACAACCGGAACGGCCTGCTGGCTGCGGCGGAGAGCATTGCCTACTTCGCAGCGCTGATTGCCGTGAATCTGGCGGTGATGAATCTGCTGCCCCTGCCTGCGCTGGACGGCGGGCGCATCTTTTTCCTGCTGGTGGATGCCGTTTCCATGGCGCTGTTCAAGCGGAAGGTCCCGGAAAAGTATCAGACGGCCATCAACACGGCGGGCTTTGTCCTGCTGATGGGCTTCATGCTGCTGGTAACATTCCATGACGTATTCAAATTGGTAAAGTAAGGCGAGAGAGATGACGAAGAAATTGATGGTGGGCCGGGTGGCCGTGGGCGGCGGCGCCCCGGTGTCCATCCAGTCCATGTGCAATACAAAAACAGACGATGTGGATGCAACCGTTGCCCAGATCCGCGCATTGGCGGACGCCGGATGCGAGATCATCCGGGTGGCCGTGCCGGATGAGGCCGCAGCCATGGCGGTGGACAGGATCAAGGAGCAGATTTCCATTCCTCTGATCGCGGATATCCACTTCAACTATAAGCTGGCGCTGATGTGTGCGGAGCGTGGGATCGACGCGCTGCGGATCAACCCTGGCAACATCGGCGGGGAAGAGAAGGTCAGGGCAGTGGCAGAAGCCTGCCGGCTGAAAAATATCCCCATCCGCATCGGCGTCAACGGCGGCTCGCTGGAAAAGGAACTGCGGGCCAGATACGACGGTGTGACGGCGGAGGCGCTGGTGGAAAGTGCCATGGGCCATGTAAAGCTGCTGAACCGCTATGATTTCGATGATATCTGCATTTCCGTCAAGTGCTCCGACGTGCCTCTGACCATGCGGGCCTATACGCTGCTGAGCCAGCAGACGGATTACCCGCTGCATCTGGGGGTCACGGAGGCGGGAACGCCCTCCATGGGGATGGTGAAGTCCGCCATGGGCATCGGTGGTCTGCTGTGCATGGGTATTGGCGACACCATCCGGGTTACGTTGACCGCAGACCCGGTGGAGGAAATTTACGCAGCGAAAAAAATTCTCCGGGCGGCGGGACTGCGGAAGGAAGGTGTGAATCTGATCGCCTGTCCCACCTGCGGTCGTACCCGCATCGACCTGATCCCCATGGCGGAGGAAGTTGAGCGCCGTCTGGCCAACTGCAAGAAAAACATCACGGTAGCCGTCATGGGCTGCGCGGTCAACGGCCCCGGAGAGGCAGCAGCTGCGGATGTAGGCATTGCAGGCGGCAATGGTGAAGGACTTGTTTTCCGAAAAGGAGAAATCCTTTACAAAGTGCCGCAGGAGCGGCTTGTAGACGCTCTGATGGAGGAAATTGAAAAGCTGTAAGCAGCTTTTGCAGAAGATAGGGGAAAGAAGGGCGTATGTCGAGAGAGATACCGTTTTTTGAATTGTTTGCACAGCTGCAGCTCTCCCCGGAGCTGCGGCTGAAGCTGTTGGGAGCCGTGGTGGTCAGCGCCTGCATCCAGCGGGAGAGCCTTTCCATGGAGCTGGCTCTGACTGTCAGACACCCGCTGGAGCCTGCGGATCTGGACGAGATGAATGCGGCTATCCGCAGGGGCTATGGCCTGAACGATGTGAAGATCCGCCTGACGCTGAAAGAGGAACAGCCGCCCTCCCAGCGGAAGGCGGCGCCGGAACAGGCGGCGGGCGGCGGCCCCACCGGCCCAGTGCTGATGGGGAATCCCATTAAGGGCAAGCCGGTGGAAATGAAAACGCTGGATCTGAAAATGGGCAATGCCACGGTGGCCGGTAAGGTGTTCTCCGTGGAATGTGTGGAGACCCGGCGACCCGGTATGTGGCGGCTCCATGTGGAAATGACGGACTACACCAGCTCTGTGGCCGTTCATAAGAACCTGACGGAAAAGGAAGCCAAAGCGCTGGACGGGAAGATCAGCCCCGGTATGTGGCTGTGTGTTCAGGGCAAGATGGAGCCTACCTGGGACGGCAAGGACATCCAGCTGAACCCCTACCACATCAATGTTATCCAGCATGAGGAGCGGCAGGACACCGCCCCGGTGAAGCGCGTGGAGCTGCATCTCCACACGAAAATGAGCAATATGGATGCTCTGACGGACACCAAGGAGGTCATCAAGGAGGCCATTCGCTGGGGGCATCCCGCCATCGCCATCACCGACCATGGCGTGGCCCAGTCCTTCCCGGACGCATGGCACGCCGCCGGGGATAAAATCAAAATTCTTTACGGCGTGGAAGGCTATTTCATCAACAATGTGGATGACCGCATCGCCGTTCACGGCTATGATGACTGCGGGCTGGACGATGAGTTTGTGTGCTTTGATATTGAGACCACCGGCCTCAAGGTAGACCGGGAAGCGATCACGGAGATCGGCGCGGTGGTGCTGAAAAACGGGGAGATCGCCGAGCGGTTCCAGACCTTTGTGAATCCCAACCGCCGCCTGACGCCGGAGATCATCGGCCTTACCGGTATTACCGACGAGATGCTGAAGGATGCGCCCCAGCTGAAAGAGGCATTGACAGATTTCCTGAAATTTGTCAATGGCCGTCCGCTGGCGGCGCACAACGCGGAATTCGATATCGGCTTCATCCGGGCAGGCTGCAAAAAGGTGGGGCTGGAATTCAACCCCACCTATGTGGACTCCCTGATTCTGGCGCAGAACCTGCTGCCGGGACTGGGCAAATACAAGCTGGACATCGTGGCGGAGCATCTGGATCTGCCGGCCTTCAACCACCACCGGGCCAGCAACGATGCGGCTACCGTGGGATATATGCTGATCCCGTTCTGGAAAATGCTCCACGAGCGGGGAATCCACACGCTCCAGGCCGTCAACAAAGAGATGGAAAAGCTGCGCCCTCTGGGCAGCAAGTCCAACCGCTTCCCCAAGCACATCATTATTCTGGCCCGGAACAAGGTGGGGCTGAAAAACCTCTACCAGCTGATTTCCGCTTCCAACCTGAAATACTTCAAGCGGGTTCCGACCATCCCCAAAAGCGAGTTGATCGCCCACCGGGAGGGCCTGATTATCGGCTCTGCCTGTGAGGCGGGCGAACTGTTCAAGGCCGTGGTGGATCACAAGGACTGGGACGAGCTGAAGCGCATCGCGTCGTTTTACGATTATCTGGAGATTCAGCCCCTGTGCAACAACGCCTTCATGCTCCGCAACGGCGACGCCCGAAGCGAGGAGGATCTGCGGGAGTTCAACCGCGTCATCGTTCGGCTGGGCGAGGAGCTTGGCAAACCCGTCTGTGCCACCGGCGACGTTCATTTCAGGGAGCCGGAGGACGAGGTCTACCGGCATATTCTGCTGGCTTCCAAAAAATTTCCGGATGCCAATGAGCCGCTGCCCATCTACTTCAAAACCACCCAGGAAATGCTGGAGGAATTCAGCTATCTGGGGGAGGAGAAGGCCTATGAGGTGGTGGTGACCAACACCCGGCTGGTGGCGGATCAGATCGAAACCTTTGAGCTGCTGCCGGCGGAGCTGTTTCCGCCCCGGCTGGAAAACTCCGAGGAGGATCTGAACCGTCTGGTCTGGGAGAAGGTACACCGGCTGTACGGCGAGAACCCGCCCCAGCTGATCGTGGATCGCCTGAACGTGGAGCTGGGCGGTATTCTGGGCAAGTATGACGTGGTGTACATGTCCGCCCAGAAGCTGGTGCAGCGCAGTAACGAGTGCGGCTATCTGGTTGGTTCCCGAGGCTCCGTGGGATCTTCTCTGGTGGCCTATATGTCCGGCATTACGGAGGTCAACTCGCTGCCGCCCCATTACCGCTGCCCCAAGTGCAAAAACAGCGAGTTCATTCAGGACGGCAGCTATGGCTGCGGCGCGGATATGCCGGATAAAATCTGCCCCGTCTGCGGCACGAAGTACGTCAAAGACGGCTTCGATATTCCCTTTGAAACCTTTTTGGGCTTTGGCGGCGGCAAGGTGCCGGATATCGACCTGAACTTCTCCGGCGAATATCAGGCCCGCGCCCACCGTCACGCCATTGAGATGTTCGGCGAGACGCAGGTGTTCCGGGCCGGTACCATCGGTACCCTGGCGGAAAAAACGGCTTACGGTTTCGTCAAGAAGTATCTGGAAGAAAACGGCATCGTGGCCTGCCGGGCGGAGGAAAACCGATTGACGCAGGGCTGCGTCGGCGTGCGGCGCACCACCGGCCAGCACCCCGGCGGTCTGGTGGTCGTCCCGGACGACAAGGATATGGAGGATTTCTGCCCGGTGCAGCACCCGGCGGATGCCGACGATTCCGACACCATCACCACCCATTTTGAATACCACTCCATGGAAGCCAACATCCTGAAGCTGGATATGCTGGGACACGATGACCCCACCATGGTGCGTATGATGCAGGATCTCACCGGGGTAGATCCCCATGAGATCCCGCTGGACGACCCGGATACCATGTCCATCTTCATCTCCAGCAAGGTGCTGGGCTATGAAAATGACCCCATTCTGGGGCCAACCGGCGCTGTGGCTATCCCAGAGTTCAATACCCGGTTCACCCGGCAGATGCTCATTGACACCCAGCCAAAGGATTTCAACACGCTGGTGCGGCTTTCTGGCTTTTCCCACGGCACGGATGTGTGGATGGGCAACGCGCGGGAACTGATCCTCAGCGGTACTGCCAGCGTTCTGGAGACGGTGGGCTGCCGTGACGACATCATGCTCTACCTGATCTCCAAGGGCCTTGATCCCAAAATGAGCTTCAAGATCATGGAAAAAGTCCGAAAGGGCAAGGTGAAAAAGGGCGGCTTTGATGAGGGCTGGGAGGAGGCCATGATGGAACACGATGTGCCGGACTGGTACATTGAGTCTCTGGCAAAAATCGGCTATCTGTTCCCCAAGGCCCACGCCGTGGCCTATGTGATGATGGCGTTCCGCATTGCGTGGTACAAGGTTCACGAGCCGCTGGCATTCTATGCCACGTTCTTCTCCGTTCGGGCCAAGGCCTTTGATGCGGAGTACTGCTGCGCCGGTATGGACGCGGTAAAGCGGAAGATCAAGGAGATCGAGAACAACAAGGACGCCACCGCGGTGGAGCAGAACCTGCTGACCACGCTGGAGGTGTGCTATGAGTTCTATCTCCGGGGGTTCCACTTCGATACCATCAACATCTACAAGTCGGACGCCACGAAGTTCATTGTGACGGAAAAGGGGCTGCTGCCGCCCTTTGTGACGGTACACGGATTGGGCGAGGCTGCGGCCATCGACACCGTGGAGAAGCGGAAAGGGAAGGAGTTCATCTCCATCGAGGAGTTTGCCATGTGCTGCAACAAGCTGTCCAAGACTCATATTGAGCAGCTGAAAGCGCTGGGGGCGTTTGCCGGTATGGCGGATACCAGCCAGATCACCCTGTTCTGACTGCCAACGGACAGAAAACAGGAAAAACGGCCGCATCAGCGGCCGTTTTTGCTATCTTCCGGATTTACCTGAGGGGATTCAGGCGCTGATCCGGGATTCCTCGTTCTTGATTTCCCAGTGGATCAGGAAGGTCAGCGCCCCCCGGAGGAGGATGATGGCACCCAACGTAATCAGTTCCTGAGGCTCCCGGACGATGGCCGTGCGGAGAACCTCGCCGCCCAGCTTGAATTCCAGTGCCAGAGCAATGCCCTGCGCCAGAATCAGGCGGACATGGGGGTCTTTCCGGAAACAGCCCACAATGCTCCGCACTGCGGCCGCCAGCAGTACGGCCACGCCTACGCACTCCAGAAACAGAACACCGAATTGCACAAGAAACTGAAATCCCTCTTCCAGAACTGCAAGTAATGTCATTATGTGCCCTCCTCAAACGTTTGCGTTAAGGATATCATAGCAGAATTTGAGGAAATTACAAGAACAATATCAGCGGTTATCAAAAAAACAGGCCGCCCGGATCTCCGGGCGGCCTGAATTGCGTGAAAGAGACGGATCAGGTATCCAGCTTGGCATTGCAGCGAGTCAAAAAGCGCTCGTTGCTGATGATGGCGCGGGTATGGGTACCCTTGCCGATGGGGCCTTTTTCGTCCCATGCTTTCACGGCGAAATCGATCATCTTGCCGTTTTCGGAGACAGCGGTGATCTCAGCTTCTGCCCAGACCTTCATGCCAATGGGGGTAGGGGCGTCGTGAGAGACATCCAGATGAGTACCGACGCTGCCTTTGCCTTCTTCCAGATACTGCTGAAGAACACCGGCGGCCGCATTTTCCATCATGGCCAGCATAAAGGGCGTGCCGAATACCGGCAGCAGGCCGGAACCGGCCGCCTGTGCGGAAAGTTCAGGGGTCACAGTTTTTTCAACTGTCATTTTTGCGCCAATTTCAATCATACTCAGTTCCTTTCCGTCCCGCGTCGGCGGGACTGCGTTTCCTGTTAAATACCCAGCTCCGTCCAGAGATCGTTGTAGAGCGTCAGAGTGTCGGTGGGGAGGTTGGTGTACAGCTCGCAGCGGGCCAGCACATCATCGGGAGCGGCCATGGTCTCATAGCGATCCTCGTCCAGCGCCTCACCGTAGGTCTCCTCGTAGTAAGCGGGATAACCCTCCAGAGCCTCCAGATTGGGGGAGGCATAGCCAATGTAGTCCATGTTGGCCAGGTTGGATTCCGTGGAGGCAATGAAGTTGATCCACGCCTCGGCCTCCTCCTTGTGCTGGGCGGTCTTCAGAACGCACATGGCGTCCACGAACCAGTTGCTGCCCTCCTTGGGCACCACGAACTTCAGGTCGGGGTTATTGTCCAACATGGTCAGGTAGTCACCGGCGTAGTACATGGCAATGGCGGCGTTGCCGCCCTCCATCTTACCGAACACCTCGTCCATGACGAAGGACTGGTACACGCCTTTGCTCTTGGCGTCTGCCAGCAGCTCATAGGCTTCCCGGATCTGGGCCTCGTCAGTGGTGTTGATGCTGTAGCCCAGATCCAGCAGGGCGGCGGCCAGAGCGTCGCGGGAGTTGCGGATCATCAGGACGTTGCCGGCGTACTTCTCGTCAAACATGGCGTCCCAGCTGGTAATGTCCTCGTCCACCATGGTAGTGTTGTAGATGATGCCCAGCGTACCCCAGGTGTAAGGGACGGTGTACTTGTTCTCCGGGTCAAAGCTCAGGCTCTTGTACTGCTCGCCGATCTTGGCGTAGTTGGGGATGTTGTCGTAGTTCAGCTCCGCCAGCATATCCTCGTCAATGAGACGGGCGATCATATAGTCGGAAGGGACGATGACGTCATAGTCACCAGCGCCGGTTTTCAGCAGGGAGTACAGGGCTTCATTGCTCTCGGCGGTCTG
>ENA-UEQK01000145-UEQK01000145.1-human-gut-metagenome-genome-assembly--contig:-NODE-145-length-50884-cov-10.638928_pt1 | contig 50884 bp, 47 predicted proteins | sample MGYA00242939_ERZ507942 | MGnify/ENA primary metagenome ERZ507942 (study PRJEB26167, sample SAMN06115485) | human gut metagenome | host: Homo sapiens | place: China:Chongqing | collected 2015-03-30... | reverse complement strand
AAATCAATAGTTTGAAGAACTTTTTGGAGTTCTGAAAACTTGCTCAGCGGGGCGAAATTTTTCGACGCGCTGAGCCGTCCGGCAGCGCCGGACGGCTTTTTCACGATATGGAGAGACTTATGCGGCGGTTTTCAGCGGTTTTCCCGATAGAATTTCAGGGACAGGGGGATGGAGACGGCGGTGGCGATGATGGTCAGCGCCGCCGGAAGCAGCAGCGCCGGGAAAGCTGCCGCCCCGGCAGGACTTCCGGCGTCCAGACCTTTGAGAAAACCCACGGAAGCAAAGACAAGGAATGTGATGAGGACGGAGACCATCCGGGCCTTTTCGGAGCCGAAGCGCAGCGTGAGGGGGACGTTGATGCTCAGCAGGATCGTTCCCACACACAGCGCCGTGTAGATCAGAGCGGGGGAGAGGCCGGCTGCGGCTTCTGTCCGAACAGGCAGGCAGGAAACAATCCCCTGACAGAGCGTTACAGCGGCGGTACCAATCAAAAGGGAGATCCAGCCCAGCGTATACCGGCTCAGGACGATGGTGCGGTGGGAATAGGGCAGCATCCGGGCGAACTGATCCCAGCGGCTCCGCTGGTCATAGGCCATGGCGGAATAGGGGATCATGGCCCCATAGACCACAGCCAGAAGATTCAGTACCTCGCTGGGGATGGCACCCCAGACCAGAACGATGATGAGATAGGCCCAGGCCTGTTTCCGCAGAACATACCAGTCTTTCAGCAGCAGTGCTTTCATTGTGTTTCTCCTTTCGCCAGAAAGAGGATGATGTCCTCAATGGTGGGCTTTTCCAGCTGGAAGCCCGCCGGGGCCAGATCCCGGCGCACCAGCGCCCGGACGCCGCCGTAAGGCGTGGCCGTCTTTGCGGCAATGGCCTCCGGCCGCAGGGCTTCCGCCTGCTCCGCCGTGTCGTTGAGGATGCCGTAGCGCTCCAGCAGGGCGTCCTTTTCCTCACAGAACAGCAGCTGTCCCTGATGGAGAAATGCAACATAGTCACAGATCTTCTCCAGATCGCTGAGAATGTGGGAGGAGATCAGGACGGAGTGGGTCTCATCCCGCGTAAACTCGGAGAACAGATCCAAGATCTCATCCCGGACGATGGGATCCAGCCCGGCGGTGGCTTCGTCCAGCACCAGCAGCTTTGCCTGATGGCTCAGCGCCGCGGCGATGGTGAGCTTCATCTTCATGCCGCGGGAGTAGTCCTTAAAGGCGGTCTTTTCCGGCAGGGCAAAGCGCTTGCAGTAAGCGGCAAAGGTCTCCGGCTCCCAGCGGCGGTAGGTGGCGGCCATGATTTTTCCCACCTGCGGGGCGGTGAGGCTTTCGGGAAAGCATCCCTCGTCCAGCACCACGCCGATGTCCTCTTTGACACGCAGAAAATCCGGCGCGGATACATCTGCCCCCAATGTGACGGCAGTGCCGCTGTCCGGCCGCAGCGCGCCCATGAGAATGCGGATCAGGGTGGATTTTCCGGCGCCGTTTTCTCCCACCAGACCGCAGATGGTGCCGGTGGGGATGGACAGGGATACGTCCCGGAGGGTAAATTCTCCGAAGGATTTTTCAATATGCTTCAGTTCGATGGCGTTTGTCATTGCGATTCCTCCCATGCGCGGCGCAGCAGGACGGTCAGCTCCTCCTCGGTAACGCCGCAGCTTCTGCCCAGCTCCGCGGCGGCGGCCAGATGGCTTTCCAGCTGGTGACGCTGCTGCTCCCGGATCAGGGTCAGGTTCTTCTCCGCCACAAAGCAGCCCTTGCCGGCGACCGTGTTGAGAAAGCCCTGGGCTTCCAGCTCGTCATAGGCCCGCTTTGTGGTGATCACGGATATTTTCAGATCCTTTGCCAGCCCCCGGATGGAGGGCAGGGCGTCCCCCGGCGCCAGCGCCCCGGAGATGATCTGTGCTTTGATCTGCGAGGCGATCTGGTCATAGATGGGCTGGCTGCTGGTATTGCGGATAATGAGTTCCATGGAATTCCTCCGTTCGTACTGTACATAAACAGTATATACAGTTGTGGCGGAAAGTCAAGGGAATTTTCAAAAATTTCCGTGGACGGAGGGGACACGCCGTGCTATACTGGGCAGAAAGAAGGACACAGGAGGAACGGATATGAGTGATTTAGAGCGGATCGAAGCGGCGCTGGAGGAGAAAGTGCGGCCCTCCCTGCGGGCTCACGGCGGCGATATTTCCATCGACCATGTGGAGGACAAAACGGTGTATGTGAAGCTGCTGGGGCAGTGCGCCGGATGTCCCTCTGCGGATCTGACCAACGAGACCATTGTGGAGGCGGAGCTGAAAGCGGCGCTGCCGGAGCTGGTGGAGCGGGTCGCCGTGGTGCAGACCGTCAGCGATGAGCTGTGGGAGCAGGCGAAAAAGCTGCTGCGGGAGCATCATCTGTAAAAAGCATAAAAATTCCTCCGTTTGCACAGCAAACGGAGGAATTTTTTCTGTATTTTGCGGTTACAGCCGGGTCACAACGGGAATGACCATGGGGCTGCGCTTGGTATTTTTGAAGAGGTAGCTGCTGACGGCGGATTTTACCGCGCTGCGAAGCTCGCCGTCGTCCCGGCTGCGCTTGCGGCCGGCAACGCTGTCTGCGGCGTCCATGGCTACATTTTGCAGCTCCTTCATCAGATCGCCGGATTCCTTGACATAGATAAAGCCGCGGGTAATAATATCGGGAGGCGCCAGCAGAGCGCCGTCCTGTCCGGCGATGGGGAGGATCACCACCACCATGCCGTCCTCGGCAAGACGCTTGCGGTCCCGCATGACCACAGCGCCCACATCGCCCACGCCGGAGCCGTCCACATAGACCTCGCCTGCGGTGACGGAGCCGCCGATCTTCATGCTCTTGCCGGTGATCTCAATCACGCTGCCGTTATCGCCGATGGCGATGTGGTTGCGATCCATGCCCATCTGCTGGGCCAGCTGGCAGTGGATCTGGAGCATCCGCTGCTCGCCGTGGAGGGGGACGAAGAAACGGGGCTTCGTCAGGGCGTGGATGATTTTCAGCTCCTCCTGACAGGCATGGCCGGAAACGTGGAGCATATCGGCCCGGTCATAAATGACCGTAGCGCCCTTGCGGAACAGCTCATTGATGACCCGGCCCACCGTGACCTCGTTGCCGGGGACGGCGGAGGCGGAGAGGATCACCTTGTCGCCGGCGCCGATCTCCACCTGCTTGTGGGTGGAAAAGGCCATGCGGTACAGGGCGCTCATCTCCTCGCCCTGAGAGCCGGTGGTGACGATGACCTGCTTGCTCTTGGGCAGGCCCTTGATCCGGTTGATGTCCACCAGCGTGTTCTTGGGAACCTTCATATAGCCCAGTTCCGTGGAGACCTTCATCATGTTCTCCATGCTGCGGCCGGTGACGGCCACCTTCCGGCCGCACTGGGCGGCGGCGTCCAGCACCTGCTGAACCCGGTGGACGTTGGAGGCGAAGGTGGTGACGATGATCCGTTCGTCACAGTTCTGGAACTGGCGCATAAAGGTAGCCCCCACCACCTTTTCGGAGGGGGTGAAGCCGGGACGCTCCACGTTGGTGGAGTCGGCGCACAGGCACAGCACGCCCTCCTTGCCCAACTCGCCCAGCCGGGCAAGGTCGATAACCTCCCCGTCAATGGGGGTGGAGTCGATCTTAAAGTCGCCGGTGTGGACGATGGTGCCCATCTTGGTGTGGATGGCAAAGGCCACGGAGTCGGCGATGGAGTGGTTCACATGGATGAACTCCACGGTGAACTTGCCTGCCCGGACGCTCTTGCCCGCTTCCACGGTGATGAGCTTGGTGGACTTCACCAGCTGGTGCTCCTCCAGCTTCAGCTTGATGAGACCGGCGGTGAAGCGGGTGCAGTAAATAGGCATATTGATCTGCTTGAGGACATAGGGGATGGCGCCGATGTGATCCTCGTGGCCGTGGGTGATGAACAGACCCCGGATCCGGGATTTGTTCTTGATGAGGTAGCTCACATCGGGGATCACGCAGTCGATGCCGTACATATCATCGCCGGGGAAGGCCATGCCGCAGTCCACCACGATGATTTCGCCGCCGTATTCATAGGCGGTCATGTTCTTGCCGATCTCATTGAGACCGCCAAGGGGGATGATTTTCAGTTTTTCTGCCATAGATGATAAAACTCCTTTGATATTGCCGGGGCAGATGAGAGCCTCCGGCAGAAATATGTAGGAATTTCCCTATGAGAACCTGTTGAAAACGGACTGCGGCAGGCATAACAAAAGAAAGACGTCCGTTGTCCGCACGGCCCCGTTTCGCCGGTGGAGGTTCGGTTTCGCCTGTTCAGTCCTGGTTCTGCGGTTCCGGGAGACGGCGGCGCAAAGCTGGCGGCGCGTCTGCCTGAAACCGACTTATGGAAAATTCTTATATTATTCAACCGCAAAAACACGTTAGCGGTAAAATACCAGTAAAAAACGCAGAGGGCGTCAAAAAAGCGGCAGGGAAGCCTTGCCCCCCGGCGCTGGATTTGATATAGTATAGCACAGATCAGCGGTTTTGTATACAAATTTTTTTGGAATCTTCGGAAAATACCGCCGGAAGCGGACAAAAAAGCGGCCGGATGTTGCCGGAGGGCGGATTTTCCGGGAGTCCTTGAGATATTTCAGCGGCCGGTGTGCAGACCGGAAGAAATCGGAAAGGGAAAATTTATGCGAACCACCATCAAAATGATCGCGGAGCGGGCCGGCGTGTCCATTGGAACTGTGGACCGGGTACTCCATGACCGCCCTTATGTGAAAGCGGAGGTGCGGGAACGGGTGCTTCAGGTGCTGGAAGAGCTGGACTACCACCCCAACCGCATGGCCAGTGCGCTGGCGACCAGCGGCACGCCCCGGCATCTGGCGCTGGTACAGCCGGAGTGGGAGAAGGGCTATGTGCAGGACGAAATGGAAGCGGGCGTGACCCGCTTTCTGGAAGAATACCGGGACTACAATGTGACGCTGGATGTCCGAACCTACGCCAGAGAGGATGAGGCGGCGTGCCGCCGCCTGCTGCGGGAAGCGGTGGATGCGGGCGCGCAGGCCGTCGCCCTGTGCGCCTCCGGCACGCCGGAGATCCGTGTGACCATGGAATGGCTGGCGGATAAGGGGATCCCGGTGGCTACCTTCAACTCCGACGTCCCCGGCGGCCGCCGCCTGTGCTATGTGGGCGAGGACGGCCGCCATGCCGGACGGGTGGCGGGGGAGATCGCGTCCCGGTTCCTCCGGGCTGGGGATCCGTTTCTGGTGATCTATGCCGACCCGGTGTACAGCGCCCATAAGGCCCGCGTGGACGGTTTTCTGGAACGGCTGGAGGAGCGGGGGATCCCTGCCGGAAGCGGTGTGGTAAAGGCCACCCACCGGGATGACCGAAAAACGGCGGAGGCGGTGCGGGATGCGCTGGACGCCCACCCGGATCTGAAGCTGGTGTATATGGCAAACCCCAGCGCACCTGCCTGCGCGGAGGTGATCCGGGAGCGGGGGCTGACGGGCAGCGTCCACGTCCTGACCCATGACTGCGGCCCGGAGATCCAGACGCTGCTGCGGGATGGTCAGGTGGACTTCACCATCGGTCAGGATCTGGCCTATCAGCCCTATCAGGCGCTGAAGCTGCTCTTCGGCGCCCTGCTGGGCCAGCAGCCGGACCGGGACTGCTACGATACGGCCTGCCCCATCCTCAACGCGGAGACCCTCTGAGAAAGCACCGCCTTGTTTTTAACCGTCCTGCGCTGCGGCGCAGGGCGGTTTCCGCATTTGGCGGGCAGCGCAGAGTGGGGCGGCTTTCCGCCGGAATTCTCGGATTTCGGCGGAAATGCCATTGCGAAACAGTGGGCATACTGGTATAATATATAAATCTATCGAATGAAACCGGTGCGCCTGCGGCCAGCCGCTTCCGGCGCTCCGAGCCTCTTTGAGAGCGAGGTATGGAATGAGCAACAAGAAACTTTCACGCCTGCTGGAGCCGAACCTGAAATTCTACTTCTTTTTCATGCTGCTGTTTGTGGCGGCGGCTATTCCCGTGAACTGGAAGCTGGCTCTGGCGGAGGCTGTGGTGATGGTGCTGCTGTACGTCTACTTCCGGCAGAGCAATCAGAAACGCCGCCAGAGCGTTTTACAGTACATCGACTCCGTGACTGGCAGCGTGGACACCGCCAGCAAGTCCACCCTCATCAATTCCCCTCTGCCCACGCTGGTGTTCCGGCCGGATACCGGGGAGATCATCTGGAGCAACGAGAGCTTTTTGCAGCTGGCCGGTGTCCGGGAGCATCTTTTTGAGATGCGGCTTTCCGAAGCGGCGCCGGACTTCCAGATCCAGTGGCTGCTCGCCGGCAAGCAGGAAAGCCCGGAGCGGGTGACGCTGAACAGCCACCGCTTCCGGGTCTACGGCAGTCTGGTGCGCTCCCGGAGCCGCAGCGGCGTCCAGAGCATGGTGGCCACCACCTACTGGGTGGAGACCACGGAGGCCGATCACCTGAAAGAAGTCTATGAGGCCAGCCGTCCTGTTGCGGCCATTCTGATGCTGGACAACTACGAGGATCTGATGAAAGCCTGCGAGGATACCCAGCGCAGCGCCATTCTGGCACAGATCGACGAAAAGCTCCGCGTCTGGGCCAGCGCCGGACAGGGCGTCCTGCTGAAAACCGACCGGGATCATTACCTGTTTCTCTTTGAAGAACAGTATTTCCAGCACTTTGTGGAGGAAAAGTTCTCCATTCTGGATACCATCCGCAGCATCAAGGTGGCGGAGAATGTTCATCCCACCCTGTCCATCGGCGTGGGCATGGACTCCCCCAGCATCCCGGAGCTGTACAAAAACGCCAAGCTGTCGCTGGAAATGGCGCTGAGCCGGGGCGGCGATCAGGCGGTGGTGCGGAATCAGGTGGATTTCGCGTTTTACGGCGGCCGTACCAAAGCCACGGAAAAGCGCACCAAGGTGAAGTCGCGGGTCATGGCCAACGCCTTCCGGGAGCTGATCGCCGATGCAGGCGAGGTCTACATCATGGGCCACACCTTCGCGGATATGGACGCTGTGGGCGCGGCGGCAGGCATTTGCTGCGCCGCCCGGAAGCGGGGCAAGCAGGCGCACATCATCATCGACGCGGATCACAATGCCGCCCGAACCATGCTGGAACGGCTGAACGCCCTGCCGGAGTATGAGAACGTGTTTCTCGATCCCGGCGATGCGTTCCTGCAAATGAAAGCGGACACCCTGCTGGTGGTGGTGGACACCAACCGCCCCGACATGGTGGAAAGCCCCCAGCTGCTGGAATCCAGCAACCGGGTGGCGGTGATCGACCATCACCGCCGGGCGGCCAGCTACATCGAAAACGCGGCGTTCAGCTTCCACGAGCCGTATGCCTCCTCCGCCAGCGAACTGGTGACGGAGCTGCTGCAATACCTGATCGAACCCACCGACCTTCTGCGGGAGGAAGCGGGGGCGCTGCTGGCCGGTATCGTGCTGGATACCAAGCACTTCACCCAGCGCACCGGCGGCCGTACCTTTGAGGCGGCGGCCTTCCTGCGCCGCTCCGGCGCAGACACAGCGGAGGTGCAGCGGCTGTTCCAGAACGATCTCAAGGACATGGTCACAAAATACGACATTATCCGCCGGGCGGAGATGTACCGGGGCAACATCGCCATCTCCGTGGTGGAGGAACCCGGCGTAGACCGCATTGCGGCGGCGCAGGCGGCGGATGAGCTGCTGACCCTCAAGGGGGTGCAGGCGTCCTTCGTGATCTACGCTGCCGAGGGGGCCGTACTGATGTCCGCCCGGTCTCTGGGGGAGATCAACGTACAGGTGATTCTGGAAGCGCTGGGCGGCGGCGGAAATTCCACCACCGCAGGCGGCCGGGTGGGAGATTCCGACCCGGAGAGTGTCCACCAGCAGCTCATCGGCGTGCTGGACGCGTATTTTGAAAAATAATCAACCATCCAAAAGGAGAATATTGACATGAAAGTGATTTTACAGCAGGATGTCCGGGGGCAGGGCAAGAAGGGCGAGATGATCGAGGTTTCCGAGGGCTACGGCCGGAACTTCCTCCTGCCCCGGAAGCTGGCGGTCCCCGCCACGGCGGACGCCATCAACACCATGAACCTGAAGGAGAAGGCTCGGAAGGCCGAGGAGGCGCGTCTGAAGGCCGAGGCGCAGGAGATCGCCGGGAAGCTGGAAACCTGCCCCGTGAAGATCAGCGCCAAGGCTGGCAACGGCGGCAAGCTCTTCGGCGCCGTGACCAGCAAGGAAATTTCCGAGGGCCTCAAGGCGCAGCACGGTGTGGACATCCCCAAGCAGAAGCTGGTGCTGGACGAACCCATCAAGGCCTACGGCAGCTATCAGGTGAAGGCCAAGCTGGGCTTTGAGGTCAGCGGCACGGTGTATGTCACCGTCTGCGAGGAGAAATAAGACGAATTCAAGGGGAATCAGGATACACCGTCGCGGCAATACGATTTGCAGTCTCTATGATAAGACTGCAAATCGTGCCGCATCCTCGAAACAGCCTTGCTTATTCCGCCACTGGCGGCGCTGCGGCGGTTTCCCCTTGAGCAACCCCCGCACCAGTGAGACCCACTCACCGGTGAACACTGCCCAAGGCAGCTGAGTCAATGTGTTTTTGTCAGGTACAGAAGGTGAATTGCCCCGCAGGGGCAAGAGAGGCTCCCCTGGGGGACGCCCTGACAAAAATGATTGTATGTCTAAATATCTAACTTGCGCTTCCGGGGAAGCGGAAAGGAGAAATTCCATGGCCAATGAAGATCTGCTGATCCGGCAGATGCCCCACTCTCTGGAGGGGGAGCAGGCTGTTTTGGGCTCCATGCTCATCGATGAGGGCTGCGTCAAGGACGTAATGGATAAGCTGGTGCCTTCGGATTTCTACCTCCGGCAGAACCGGGAGATCTTTGAGACGATCTACACCATGTTCACCTACGCCCGCCCCATTGACGGCATCACCGTCTGCGAGGAGATGCGGAAGGCAGGCACCTACGATGAAAACACCACCCGCTCCTATCTGGCCCAGCTGATGGAGATCACCCCCACCAGCGCCAACGTCATGGAGTATGTGGCCATCGTTCATGATAAGGCGCTGCTGCGGGGCGTAGCGCAGGCGGCGGGAGAGATCACGGCGCTGGTGCAGGAGGGCGTCGGCGAGGCCGGCGACATTCTGGAAGCCGCCGAGCAGAAGATCTACGCTGTCCGCCGGGGGCAGAGCGCACAGGAGATGGTTCCTCTGCGGATGGTGCTGCCGGACGTGCTGGACCGCCTCAGCGAAATGAGCGAGAACGAGAGCCACCTGCCGGGACTTTCCACCGGCCTTTCCGCCGTGGACCGTAAGATCACGGGACTGAACAAGTCCGACCTGATCCTGCTGGCCGCCCGTCCCGGTATGGGCAAGACCTCCTTTGCTCTGAACGTGGCGCTGAATGTGGCGAAGGCGGAGAAAAAAACGGTGGCGGTGTTCTCGCTGGAAATGTCGCGGGAGCAGCTGGCCACCCGGCTTTTAAGCTCCGAGGCCTGCGTGGAAAGCGGACGGCTCCGCACCGGCTCCCTCCGGGAGACGGACTGGGAGAAGATCGCCGCCGCCGCAGGCGTGCTGAATAAGGTGGACATCCGAATTGACGATAATCCCATGCTGTCCGTGGCGGACATGAACGCAAAATGCCGCCGGATTGACAGTCTGGGTCTGGTGGTCATCGACTACTTGCAGCTGATGACTTCCGCCGGGAGCAAGGGCGGCGGCGAGAGCCGCCAGCAGGTGGTCAGCGATATGTCCCGTATGCTGAAGATCATGGCAAAGGAACTGAATGTGCCGGTGATCTGCCTGAGCCAGCTGTCCCGTGCCAACGAAAAGCGTGACGATAAACGCCCCATGCTGTCGGATCTCCGTGAATCCGGCGCTATCGAGCAGGACGCCGATATCGTGCTGTTCCTGTACCGGGACGATTACTATAACGAGGACTCCGAAAAGCGGAATATTGCCGAGTGCATCGTGGCGAAAAACCGCCACGGCGAAACCGGCAAGGTGGAGCTGCGGTGGATGCCGGAGTATACCACCTTTGCCACGCTGGAAAACCGATATGACGAGGACGAATGACCTCGCTGCCGCCAAAGCGTGCCTGACGGGACTCTGCGGCGCAGAAGCGCCGGTGCTGGCGGCGGTGTCCGGCGGGCTGGATTCCATGTGCCTGCTGCATCTTCTGGCTACCTGGGGGCGGGAGCGGTATCTGAACGTCACCGCCGCTCATTTCAACCACCAGCTTCGGGGCGCGGAATCAGACCGGGACGAGCGGTTCGTCCGGGACTGGTGCGGCGCCCATGAGATCCCCTTCGTTTCCGGGCGGGGGGACGTCCGGGCGCTGGCCGCCCGGAAGGGGCTGTCTCTGGAGGAGGCGGCGCGGGAAGCCCGGTACGCCTTTCTGAACGAGCAGAAAACGGCGTTGGGATGCCGCTGTGTACTGACAGCCCACCACGCCGATGACAATGCGGAAACCATGCTGCTGAATCTCCTGCGGGGGACGGGGCTGCGGGGGCTGACCGGCATTCCGCCGGAACGGGAGGATCTCCTGCGGCCGTTCCTGCAGGTGACCCGTCAGGAGCTGGCGGATTATGCCGAGGCGCATGACGTCCCCTATGTGGAAGATTCCACCAACCAGATGGACGATGCGGCGCGGAACGTGCTGCGCCATCAGGTTCTGCCGGTTCTGCGGCAGCTGAACCCGCGGGCCGTGGAGAATATGAACCGGGCGGCGGAGCTGCTGCGGCAGGATGAAGAAGCGCTGGATGCGGCGGCGGAACGGCTGCTGGAAAAGGCGGAGATTTCCCCCGGTCAGGAGGCGATCCTGCCGCTGGATGCGCTTGTGGGACAGGCGGAGGCGGTGACGGGCCGCGCTGTGCGGCAGCTGCTGAGCCGCGTCTGCGGACACCGAAAGGATCTGACTGCCGCCCATGTCCGGGACGTGCTGGAGCTGAAGCAGGGGCAGCTGTCCCTACCCTATGGGGTGACGGTATACCGGGAGCGGGACGATCTTCGGTTTCGCAGAGACCCGGCGCTGCCGGAGGAGCGGAGCCTCCTGCCGGGAGAAACGGCAGATTTCGGCGATTGGCGCATCACATTGACAACGGAGCCGGAACAGGCGGGGCTGGCATTCTCCTTCCCGCAGGGGGCGGCGCTGAGCGTGACCGTCTGGCACCCCCGTGACCGGCTGAACGGCCGCACAGTGAAGCGGCTGTGCATGGACAGGGGACTGTCCCCGGAGGAACGGGATCGGCTGCCGGTGCTGCGGGTCAACGGACAGGCCGCGGCTGCGCCGGGCTTGGGACTGGATGAAAATTTTGCGCCGGACCGGCATGAAACCGCGGCGCGGGTGATATTTTACAAAGACAGAGGAGAGAACGTATGAACAGTGAAATGGAACAGGATATTCTGAAGGTTCTGGTGACGGAGGAGGAGCTGAAAGCCCGGATCGCCGATCTGGGCGCGGCGCTGTATCAGAAGTATGAGGGCCGCCGCCCCCTGTTTCTGGGCGTGCTGAAAGGCTCTTTCATTTTCATGGCAGATCTGGTGCGGGCCTCTCAGCTGATGTGCGATGTGGAGTTCATCGCCGTCAGCTCCTATCAGAACGGCACGGTGTCCAGCGGCCGGGTGCAGATCACCCATGATCTCCAGCAGGATATTACCGGCCGGGAGATCGTCATTGTGGAGGATATTCTGGACTCCGGCAACACGCTGGCCTTCCTGAAGAACTACCTGATGACCAAGGGCGCTAAGAGCATCTCCATCGTGACGCTGCTGGATAAGCCCGCCCGCCGGGAAAAGGCGGTGGAGGCCGATCTGGCCGGCTTTGTGGTACCGGACGAATTCGTGGTGGGCTACGGTCTGGACTATGCCCAGATGTACCGCAACCTGCCCTATATCGGCGTGCTGAAGCCCGCTGTATACGAACATACCTGAGCATCCGGCAGCTCCCCGGCGGCCTGCGCCGGGGATGCCGTCAATTTCAACTGCCTGTAGCGCAAGGAAGGGGGCGTCCCCCGTATGGTGAAAAAAAGACCCAATATCAGTATTCTACCTTTACTGCTGATCGTGATCCTGTGTATCAGCTGGCTGACCCAGCTGAGCCGTCAGGATGAGATGACCTATGACCAGATGGTGCAGCTTTTTGAGCAGCAGAAGGTGGAATCCTTCCAGTTCACGGATTCCAGCACGCTGGTGATGAAGCTAAAGGACAGCGAGCAGCCGGTGCGCTGCCGGATCCATGACTATACGCTCTTTTACAGTGATCTCAACGATCTGGTAAAGGAGCAGAAAGCCGCCGGGATCATCACATCTTACAGCTATCCGCCGCCGGACGCCACCAACTGGCTGGAGATCATTCTGCCCTACCTGATGATGGCGCTGCTGTTCGGCGTCATGTGGTACTTCATGACCATGCGGGCGCAGGGTGGCATGGGGCCGGATCGGATGGCCAAGTTCGGCACCGCGCAGGTGCGGGGACTCAGCGAGAAGGACCGGCAGGTTACCTTTGACGATGTGGCCGGTGCGGACGAGGAAAAGGAAGAACTCCAGGAGATCGTGGAGTTCATGAAAAATCCGAAGAAATACATCGATCTGGGCGCCCGCATCCCCAAGGGTGTGCTGCTGGTAGGCCCTCCGGGTACCGGCAAGACGCTGCTGGCCAAGGCGGTAGCCGGGGAGGCCGGCGTGGGCTTCCTCTCCATTTCCGGCTCCGACTTTGTGGAGCTGTATGTGGGCGTAGGCGCGTCCCGCGTCCGGGATCTCTTTGAACAGGCGAAAAAGCAGTCTCCCGCCATTGTGTTCATTGACGAGATCGACGCCGTGGGCCGCCAGCGCGGCACGGGCCTTGGCGGCGGTCACGACGAGCGGGAGCAGACCCTGAACCAGCTGCTGGTGGAGATGGACGGCTTTGCCGCCAACGAGGGCGTTGTGGTGCTGGCCGCCACCAACCGGGTGGACGTTCTGGATCCCGCCCTGCTGCGGCCCGGCCGGTTTGACCGACAGATCTATGTGGGCCTGCCGGACATCAAGGGCCGGGAGGAGATCCTGAAAGTTCACGCCAAGGGCAAACCGCTGGCGGAGGACGTAAGCCTGCGGAAGCTGGCGCAGGGAACGGCCGGATTCACCGGCGCGGATCTGGAAAACCTCATCAACGAGGGTGCGCTGCTGGCGGCCCGGAAGGATCAGCATTTCATCACCATGCAGGATCTGAAGGATGCGGAGATCAAGGTCATCGCAGGCCCGGAGAAAAAGAGCCGGGTGATCCCCCAGCATGAGCGGGAGCTGACCGCCTATCATGAGGCGGGGCACGCTGTGGTGATGCACTGCCTGCCGGGACAGGATCCGGTGAACCAGATCACCATTGTCCCCCGCGGCATGGCCGGCGGCATGACCATTTCTCTGCCGGAGGAGGATCGCTCCTACCTTTCCAAGCACTACATGGAGGATCAGCTGGTGGGGCTGCTGGGCGGCCGGGTGGCGGAGAGCCTGTGTCTGGGCGATATTTCTACCGGCGCCAGCAACGATATTCAGCGGGCTACCGCCATTGCCCGGAAGATGGTGGCGGTGTACGGCATGAGCGAAACGCTGGGGACGGTCTCCTTTGACAGCGGCCACGACGAGGTGTTCATCGGCCGTACCATGGGTCACAGCCGTGGCTATTCCGAAGCGGTGGCGGCGCAGATCGATCAGGAGGTCAAGTCCATGATGGACGGCGCTTACAGCCGCTGTCGGGATCTTCTGGAAGCACACCGGCCGCAGCTGGAAGCTGTGGCAAAATACCTGCTGGAGCACGAGACCATGGAGCGGGACGCGTTTCTGAAGGTGTTCGGCGAGGAAGCGCCGGAAACGGCTGAGGATTCGGAAAACGAAAACAGCTGAATCGAATTCTGCACAGGAGGAGCATAGCTCCTCCTGTGTTGCGTTTTCGCGGGGAATCGTGTATACTGGTCGTAATTTCTGAAATGGGACGCGCCGCGGGCAGCGTCCCAAAAGGAGAAACCTATGTATTATGTGATTTTCGGCCTGCTGGGAGCGGCGCTGCTGTGCGCGGATCAGTGGGTCAAGGCATGGACGGTAGCCCATCTGGAGCTGTGGGAGACGGCGCCGCTGTTTCCCGGCTTTCTGGAGCTGATGCGGGTTCATAACTACGGCGCGGCATGGTCCAGCTTTTCCGGCCAGCGGTGGCTGCTGCTGGGCCTTACCGGCGTGATTGTTCTGGCGGTGCTGTGGGCGCTGATCCGGAAGATCGTCCGGCATCCGCTGGGGATTCTGGCCTGCTGCCTGATCATCTCCGGAGGCATCGGCAATATCATTGACCGCCTGCGGCTGGGGTATGTGGTAGATATGCTCCATTTCCAGTTCTGGCCCAGTTACCCCACCTTCAACGTGGCGGATATCTGCATTGTGTGCGGAGCCATTCTGGGGGCTGTTTACTTTGTGCTGATCTACGAAAAACACGATGGGGGGAAACAGAATGGAGCCACTGATCCTGCAAGCGGACAGTGAGGACGCCGGAAAGCGGCTGGACGCATGGCTGGCGGAGCAGACGGAACTGACCCGCTCTGCGGCACAGAAGCTTGCGGAGACAGGCCGGGTTACGGCGGCTGGAAAACCTCTGGCGAAGAACACCCGCCTGACGGGGCGGGAGACCATTTCGGTGCTGCTTCCTGAGCCGGAAGCGGTGGATCTTGTTCCGCAGGATATCCCGCTGGACGTGGTGTACGAGGACGATGACGTTATTGTGGTCAATAAGCCCAAGGGACTGGTGGTGCATCCTGCGCCGGGACACCCGGACGGGACGCTGGTCAATGCCCTGCTGTACCACTGCGGCAGTTCCCTCTCCGGCATCAACGGGGAGCTGCGCCCCGGCATTGTCCACCGCATTGACCGGGATACCTCCGGCCTTATCATTGCGGCGAAGAACGACTTTGCCCATGTCAGGCTGGCGGCACAGCTTCAGGATCATACACTGGCCCGGACATACCGCTGCATCGTCATGGGGAATCTCCGGGAGGATGCAGGCACGGTCAATGCTCCCATCGGCCGCTGTCCGGCAGACCGGAAGAAGATGGCCGTGGTGGCCGGCGGCCGGAATGCCGTGACCCATTGGATGGTGCTGGAGCGCTATCCCGGTGCGGCCTATGTGGAGTGCCGTCTGGAAACCGGCCGTACCCACCAGATCCGGGTTCACATGGCCTATATCGGCCATCCGATTTTAGGAGACACGGTGTATGGAAACAGGAAGCCGGTACCCGGCCTGCAGGGCCAGTGCCTGCACGCCGTGGGACTGAAATTTATCCATCCCCGGACGGGCGAGCCGGTGCAGCTGACCTGCCCGCTGCCGGAGGAATTTGAAAGGCAGCTGGAAAAATACCGGCGCATGGCCAAATAAAAACAGCCCTCTGTTTCTGTGAAACAGAGGGCTGCTGAGACTGTCGGTCAACTCGGAATGTGTGCGGTGGAAAGAAAATAGCTGCGGAAGGGACTCAGGAAGGGGCGTCTTTCGCGTTCAATCATAAGGCTTCTGAATTTTTCAGGTGCAGAAAAATTTGCAGCCGCGTGTCGAAAAAACCTTTTCGACACGCGGCTTTCTATGTGGGCAAGCACGTTATTTTCCGGCGCGCATGGCTTCATCGGCATCCACAAAGCTTTGGAACTCCGGGGACCAGAGCCGGAAGCGGCGGGCTTCGATCATGGCCTTGTACTGATAGGAATCGTGAACCCGCTCCGGCAGGATCACACCTGCACGTGCTTCGTCGCCGTCCTGATGCGTGTCCGACCCGGCCAGCCGGTAGAAATCCGGGTGGCGGCGGCACAGCTCCAGCGCCAGATCGTTGTGGTTGTCGTGGCGGGGGTTGCCGTTGATGATCTCGGAGCCGTGAACGGCGTCCTCAAACACGGTCAGGTTGCCGTCCCGATAGGGATGGGCGTGGATAATGAGAACGTCATTATGGAATTTTTCGTAAAATTCACGGGCGCTGGTGCAGCACATATAGGGATGGGAGCGAAGCCAGTCCTCGTCAATACCGTACACCAGATAGTCGTTGTCGTTTTCCGGGAAGCGCAGCTCAGCCCCCAGAATCACGTCGAAGCCCAGCTCGTCACCCCGCTTCTTGGAGGCTTTATAGCCGGTGAGGTAATGATCCATGGCTTTCTGCCAGTCGTGCTCCGTGTCGATGCGGGAGAGATACTCCGGGTGGAGGTGATCCGTCACCACCAGACCGGAAAATCCGTTTTTCACATAGCGCTCCACAACCTCCGCAGCGGGAAGGTGGCCGCATTTGCTGGTTTCAGATGTGTGGGTATGAGGGTCATAGAGATAACCTTGCATGGTACAGATCCTTTCTTTGGGAGACTGCCCCGCAGGGGCGTCTCAAAATTGAACTTATCTGACAGATGGCTCCTTGCAGGTGCCGCGCCGGATCAGAGTCGGCAGCAGGATCTGATGCACATAGCCCTGCGTGCCATGCTCAATCTTGTCCCGCAGCATATCCACAGCCTGCACCGCCATGGCCTTTTTGGGCTGGTCGATGGTGGTCAGGTCGATCCGGGAGAGGGCGGTGGCGCTGATATTATCAAAGCCGATCAGGCTCAGACGGCCGGGAATGTCAATCCCCAGTTCATCTGCCGCCGTCAGGACGCCCAGCGCGTTGGAGTCGGTGGAGGCGAAGATGGCCGTATAGTCCAGCGGCTTCTGGAACAGCTCCTTAGCCAGCTGATAACCGCCCTGAATGGAGGAACGGGTGTATTCACTGTTGAAGTAGCGGGGGGCAAGCCCCAGCTCCTGACAGGCTTTCAGATAGCCCTCCGCCCGCAGCTGGTGAGTGGTGGACTGCCGCTGGCCGAAGTAGAGAATGTCCCGGTGGCCCAGTTCGTAGAGGTACTGCGTCCCCAGATAGGTACCCCGGCTGTTGTCCACGGCGACATAGCTCTGGGGCTGATCCCGGAGATTTTCGCTGAGGAACACCGTAGGCGTCTGGTCGAGATATGGCTTGAGGCTTTCGTAGGAGCGGGAGCTTTGGGGGACGATGAGAATACCGTCTACCTGCCGGCTCAGCAGCAGCTTTACCACGGTTTTTTCCTGCCGCAGATCCGGGCCGGAGTCACAGAGCATGATGTTATAGCCGTGGGAACGGGCGCTGACCTCCGCGTGGTAAGCCAGCTCCGACATAAACTGGTTGTCCACCGACGGCACCACCAGACCGATCAGGTTGGTGCGCTTGGTGACCATGGAGCGGGCGACAAAGTTGGTGGTATAGCCCATTTCATCGCACAGCTTCAATACCCGCTCTCTGGTTTCACTGCCGATCTGAGAGCTGCCGGAGAGGGCGCGGGAAACCGTGGCATAGGAAACGCCGGCTGCCTTGGCCACGTCTTTTAAGGTTACATTTTTCATGCGGAACAGCTCCTTTCGCTGCATTTATCCGCAAACGTTTCCACGTGGAATGAAAACGGCGGCAGGGGTTCAGACGCTGACAAAAGAATAGCCGATTTTTTCAATTCTGTCAATATCCGCATACTATTTTAATGGGCTTTGGACGATACAGCAAAAAAACGCCGGAACCTTTGGCGTTTGCGATATTGACAAAAAGGGGGCGCTCCCTTAAAATAAAGACAGAAAATATCGCAAACGTTTGCGAACGAAAACGCTGCTGGGCAGCGTTTTTGCACCGCAATCCTCCCCGCTTTGCCACACCCTGCAATTTTCATCATCATAAGGAGGAATCTGCCATGACTGCCCCGATCCAGACCATTTTTTTCGATGTGGGAAATACCCTTCGCATTGTTCTCCCGGATCAGGAATTCATTGACCGGGCGGAAACCGGCCTCATGGAGCTGATCGGTACCACCGAAAGCCACGATGCGCTGTTTGCCAAACTGGAGGAACGCTGGAAGGCGTATCGCAAGCAGTCCAAGACCACGCTGCTGGACGCTTCGGAGGGCGAACTGTGGACCCAGTATATGCTGCCGGAATATGAGCCGAATATGATTTTTGCCAATGCGCCGAAGCTGACCCGCCTGTGGCGGGATCATGACGGCCGCCGGGTGGCCCGCCCGGACGCGGTGGCGACCATCCGGGAGCTGCACCGCCGGGGCTACACACTGGGGATCATTGCCAATACCGTCACGGAGACGGAGATCCCCGACTGGATGGCTGCCGACGGCGTGGCACAGTGCTTCAAGACCACCATTCTCTCCTCCAAGGTGCGGCTGCGGAAGCCAGATCCTGAGATCTATCATCTGGCCTGCCGCTGCATCGGCACGCCGGAGGCCAGCTGCGCCTATGTAGGCGACAACCCGGTGCGGGATGTGGAGGGAACGCAGGCCGCGGGCTTCGGCATGATGATCCGCATTGACGAGCCGGATACCCTGAATAAAGAAAAGGCCACCGGCAGGGAATTTATCCCGGATCATGTCATCACAAACCTTTCCGAGCTGCTGGATATCTTCCCGGCACGGGCGTAAGGAGGCGGCTATGGATCAACAGTATCGGGCTGTCTTTTTTGATCTGGGCGGAACCCTGCGGATCGCTTTGCAGGACGAACCCTACCTGCGTCACGCCCGCCGGAAGCTGGCGGAGATCGCAGGAACGGAACTGCCCTATGAAGCGTTTTACCAGATCGTGGAAGAGCGCTATGAGCCTTACCGCAAATGGGCGTTGGGCGAGTACAAAGAATCCGGGGACGAGGAATTGTGGTGCAAATGGCTGCTGCCGGATTATGACCCCGTCCGCATCCGGCAGGTGTGCCACGAGCTGAGTTTCCAATACCGGCAGTCCAAGGGCCGCCGGGTGGTGGTGGACGGCGGCGCGGAGGTCATCAAGGGCCTCCACAGCCGCGGCTACAAACTGGGCATCATCTCCAACCTCATCGGCGAGCATGAGGTTCCCGACTGGCTGGAGGAGGACGGTCTGGATTCGTATTTTGATACGGTGATCCTCTCCTCCGTGTGCCATATGCGGAAGCCCTGCCCTGAGATCTATGAGCTGGCCTGCCGGGAGATGGGAGTGGAGCCGAAAGACTGCGTGTCCGTGGCGGACAATATCAAGCGGGATATTGCCGGAGCCAAAAAGGCGGGCATCGGCTGCAACATCATTTTCCGCTCCCCGGAGAAAAAACACCCGGTGGAATTTACGGAGGAAAACCGCCCGGATTATGTTGTGGAGGATTTCCGGGAGATCCTGAACATTCTGACCTGAACGTATTCCGGGCTTTGCCCGGTGAAAAGGAGGAAGAGCCATGCAGACGGATATCCGTTATATTTTTCTGGATCTGGGCGGCACGTTCCGGGTGATTGATGAAGATCCGGCCTATCTGGCGGCAGCGCGGGCGAAGATCGCGGAGCTGTGCGGCGTGGAGACGGAGAACCCCACCCAGTGGTTTGCGGATGTGATCGACAAGCGGTACGATCAGTATCGGGAATGGGCGCTGAAATATATGTGCGAAGCGCCGGAGGAGGTGCTTTGGCGCCGCTGGCTGGCCTATGACTGCGACCCGGAGCGGATTCGGAAGAATGCGGCGGAGCTTTGCTACCAGTACCGGCAGACCAAGGGCCGCCGCACAGTGGTGGAGGGCGGCGCGGAGACGGTGAAGGAGCTGTGCCGCCGGGGCTACACCATGGGCATCATCTCCGATCTGGTGGGCAAGCGGGAAGTGGACGAGTGGCTGGATCATGACGGCCTGCGGCCCTATTTTCAGACGGTTCAGCAGTCCTCGGTCACATATGTCCGCAAGCCCGGCCCCGCTATTTACTACTATGCCATGGAGGAAGTGGGCGCAGAGCCGGAGAACTGCTGCTTTGTGGGCGACAACCTGAACCGGGACATCATCGGCGCAAAAGCGGTGGACTTCGGCATGACCGTCACCGTGCAGTATAAGAAAGACAAGCCGCTGAAGCTGACGGCGGAAAACCGGCCGGATGCCAAGGTTTACCGATTCCCGGATCTGCTGGACATCTTCCCCAAACGGGGGCAGGTGGCAGTGGAAAAGCTGATCCCGCCGGAGGACGGGCAGTAAGCCGCAGGCTGACGAGCAGGCCAACGTGCCATGCGGCGTGCGGGATTCGGTTTGGCACGCCGTATAATCTGATAAGGAGGTATTTTCTATGTCCGAATCCAAGCGCGGCGGCGCCCAGCTGGCGCGGGCCGTGGAAAAAGCATATCAGGCAGGGCTGGACGATTACCATCTGGAACCGATGGTTCTGGTGGAGAACGGCAGACCCGTGGGAAAGATCAGCGACGGGGATTCCGCCGTGTTCTGCTGCCGCCGGGGAGAACGGGAAATCGAGCTGACGGAGCTGTTTACCGATCCGAATTTTGATCGGGTGGAGCGTAATCTGCTGAAGGATCTGGATTTTGTCATCATGACCATGTACCATGACAAGTTCAAGGATCTGCCCATTGCGTTTGCCCCCTCCCATGTGGTCAAGCCGCTGGCACAGGTGCTCAGCGAGGCCGGAAAGAGCCAGTTCCACTGCGCCGAAAGCGAAAAGTATGCCCATGTGACCTTTTTCTTCAACGGCGGCGAAAACGCCGCGTTCCCCGGCGAGGACGATGTGTGCATCCCGTCCCCCAAGGGCATTGACTTTGACCAGAAGCCGGAGCTGAGCCTGCCAGCCGTGGCAGACCGGGTGATGGAAGCGCTGGGCAAGTATGATTTTGTAGTGACCAATTTTGCCAACGGCGACGTCATCGGCCACACCCAGAACACCGCCGCCAAGCTGGAGGCCTGCCGGCACGTCAGTCACTATCTGGACGTGGTGGTACACGATGCGCTGGCCAAGGGCTATGTGGTGGCGGTGACTGCCGACCACGGCAACATCGAAAAGCTGTATACCGCAGCCGGAAAGCCCGACGGCGCGCATACCACCAATCTGGTGCCCTTTATTCTGATGGATCCCGCCCACAGCGGCCCTATTGCACTGCGGGACGGCAGTCTGGGCGATGTTGCGCCTACCGTGCTGGATGTGATGGGGATTCCTCAGCCTGCCGAGATGGACGGAACATCTCTGGCAGAGGGTCATGACTTCGGCAGGGATCGGAAGATGCTCCTTATCATCTGCGACGGCTGGGGTCTTGGAACCGGCGACGAGGGGGATGCCATTCATCTGGCGGATACCCCCTACTGGGACGCCCTGCTGGCGGAGCAGTCATGGAGCAGACTCCACGCCTCCGGCGAGTTTGTGGGGCTGGGAGCCGGGAAGGCCGGCAACTCTGAGGCGGGTCACTCCAATCTGGGCGCGGGCCGCTGCGTCATGCAGGACGACGTTCGGCTGGACGCTGCGGTAAAGGACGGCAGCTTCAAGAAAAATCCCATCTTCCTACAGGCCATCGAGCACGCCAAGAAGAATGGAACCGCCCTGCATCTGCTGGCGTATCTCACCTATAAGTCCTCCCACGGCTGCATTGACTACCCGCTGGCGATCTGCGAGATGGCGCGGGATGCCGGGCTGGATCGGGTGTATTTCCATATCATTTTTGACGGCCGCTCCACAGAGCCGGGTTCTGCACCCACACTGCTGGCAGAGCTGGATGAAAAGCTGGACGCCATTGGCGTGGGCCGCATTGTGGACGGTGTGGGCCGCGGCGTGGCGCTGGATCGGGACAAGAATTACGACAAGGTGAAGCGGGCCTACGACGCCATGGTAGACGGCGCGGGTACTCTGTACGAATAAGCGCCGCTGATAGGAGAAAACAAATCGGGAGGGAGCCGCCGGAAGCGCTGATGGCGCTTCCGGCGGCTCTTTGACAATCTTCTGAAACTGGCCGCGCCTGAGGATGGGAAAGCCGGAGCAGTAACGCAGGGCAGCAGAGCACAGGACAGCAGAGCAGGGCAGCGCACAAAAGGAACGGAACCGCCTTTCGGCGGTTCCGTTCCTTTGGCATGAAAAGGTAGGTGGAGAAACAACTCAATGAGACTCTTTCAGAATGGTATATACCTCATAGATATCCTGAATGTTGTAGGTGGCTTTCACGTCCGGAGAAACATGAGTGTCTTTCAGTCGGGTAAGATAAGAGTCGATATGGAAAGTGACGCCGAAGCCCATCCGAATGGGGCCGATGACATCCCGCGAGATGGTATCGCCCACATAGGCGCAATGGGAGGGATCGGACTGCACCTGTTGGAGAGAAACCATGAAAATGTTGGGGTTGGGCTTGCGATACCCGGTAACGGAGGAAAGGGTCACATCCTGAAAGTAATCCCGGATGCCGTATTCCTTCAGAATGTCAAAGACCTGGTAAAGACTGGCGGTATTGCTGATGACGCCCAGCTTCATCCCCAGACCCTTCAGCCCCTCCAGCATTTCCCGGACATGGGGACGGAGCGTGCGGTGGTAGTGGGTGACTTCCCACATATGAGCCAGTTCCTCCGCATAGGGACGCACCGACTCCTCGTCCAGACCAAAATCCGTCAGGACAAAGCTGCCCCAGATCTCTTCCGGCTTCAGCTCACGCTGCCGGGGATCCCGGTAAGCGCCGTAACGTTCCCAGCCGGCGTCGATCACGCTGGCTGCGGCTTCAAGATCCTTGTTCGGGTCAATGCCGTGGGCATGGAGAATATCCAGCACCCCCTGTATAGAGGCGCGGCGGCTCTCATCGTCTACATGGATATCTTCCAGAGTTCCGCCCATATCAAACAGTACGGTGTCGATCATAGTTTCACAGCCTTTTCTGTTATATACGTAGTGAATGGTTGCCTTTTCGGCGCAGGACGCACAAAGAAGCGGCAATGCCTGTTATCAGCGGCGCAGGTACCAGCATGGCGTAGAAGCTCAGAAACAGAGCCGTTCCTGCCCCACCGTGCAGCATCAGCAGCATGACGACCAGAATGGTAGCCGCCAATGCCAGCAGCCACAGATAGGAAGCCAGCACCGTCTGAGGACGGCAGAACAGGTGCGTCAGACCGCAGACTGCCGTACCGACAATGGCGGGAAGCAGTGCGTTTGCCAGATTTTCGACGGCCAGAGGAGCCGAGGAGAGCAGTGCGTGGATCGGGTCGGTGAGCAGATAAAACGCGGCGAAATAAACCGCCAGAAACACGATGGACAGGCAGAAGGAATTCAGCAGCAGTGTGCTTTTCACATGACCATTTTCCGTCAGCTGAAAGGCGTTCCAGAAGGAGTCGACCCGCTGTGCGCGTGCCTTTTCCCGCTCTGCCCGTTGCAGTTCCTTTTCAAAATCCTGATTCATAGTGTCTCCTGTCTGTTCTGCGTCTGACCCCGCCGGGGGCAGCTTCATAGGGTTCGGCTCCGGGCGGCAGCTGCCGCCCGGAGATCGGGATCCCGGCACATGGGCCGGTATTTACTTCATCTTGGGATTCTGGGCCAGCCAATAGGTCCACATATCCTGCACGTCGGGATAGATATCATAGATCGCGCTGAGATCGTTGGTGCGGGCGCCCAGCTCGCTGAGCTTGGCGGGGTTCTTCTTATCCTCCACGTCGTCGCGGACGGGCCAGTTGCCTTCCTTCTTGAAGGGCTTCATGCCTTCGCTGGTACCGTCAGCACCGCCGGTGATGTAGCGGACGAACAGACGGGCGCCGGCGGGGCTGTTGGTGCCCTTGGCGATGAACAGGGACTCCAGATTCAGCAGGGCGGTGTAAGGCTCCAGATTCAGGCACCAGGCAATGTCATAGCCGGATTCATCCCGGTTGCCGATCTTGCCGGCGGAAGCCAGGCACAGGGCGGGATCGTCAGCGGTGGAATTGTGAACGGCCAGCACCAGCTCATCACCATCGCCGATGAAGGTCATCTCGGCCTGAGAAAAGCGCCACAGGTACTCCACACCGGCATTGTTTTCGGGAACCTCAAAGCCGAAGGAGGAAGCGTCATAGGTGTATTCCAGATCCTTGCCGTAGGTGTCCTTATAGGACTGCTCCATCTCGTCGGCATTGTTGATGAAGCTGGCGAACAGGGACAGGTACGCGGACTCCTGACCGATCTCCTTGGTGAAGAGACGGAATTTCTGCGTGCCGTCCTCCTTTTTCTCGATGATCTCCCACCAGCTGTGGATGGGCTGGCGGACGGGGAAGGCGGCGGTATTATAATACCACATGGACTGAGAGGCGTACAGAGGATAGCCATATTTCAGGTTTTCCTTGTCGATGTGAGAGCAGATGTCCTTGGGATAATAGGGCTCCAGAATGTCCTGATTGTACCACTCGTGGAACACATTGCCGTTGACGTCCTTGGTCTGAAGCACGTCGGCGGTGATGTGGCCGGTGTCGTGCTCGATTTTGGCCTTGGAGAGCACCTCGTCGCTGTCCAGATCGAATACCACCAGATCAAGGCCGGGGTAGGTTTCCTCAAAACTCTCCTCCACCTTCAGCATCTTGGAGGAGGTGGCGTAGACATTGATGGTGGTCTCCTCCTTCAGAGCTTCTTCGTAAAGCTCTTCGTCGGTCTTGTCGCTCCATTCGTCATAGTAGGGGCCATAGAAGCTTTCACCGGTGTTGAGATCGTAGCCAAGATGCAGGTCACTGGCGGCATCGCTGCCGGATTGGGAGTCGCTGGATTCATCGGTGCCCTTGCTGCCGCAGGCGGCCAGACTCAGCACCATGGAGAGGGAGAGAAGCAGTGCAAAAAACTTCTTCATTTTCATCGGGGACTCCTTTCACGTTTTGGCCGCGCCACAGGCGGGGCCTGAATAGGGACGCATATCAAGACACGGCTTACACCGCGCGTTTGATCAGACGGGTGGTCTCCTTGTTGTAGATGTTGATCTTATTCTGATCGATGATGGCCCAGACCTTCTGGTCCAGATCATAATGAACCTGACCGATATCCTTGGCCAGAAATTCGTCGGTACCGGCCTTCAGGGTGGTGATGGTTTCGGAACCGGCAGGCTGGTTGGAGTAGATGCTGACGGGGATGGCGCCCTCCACCGGCTCAGTGGAAATGGCGATCTGTTCGGGGCGGATAGCCAGCACGCAGTCGAATTCGCCGCTTCTGGGGAATTCTTCGGTGGTGAGATGCTCTGCGGGGAAGGTATGCCCGCCCAGATCGCTCTTGACCACCAGCTGGCCGTTGACGACCTCCGCCTTGCCGTCCAGCAGGTTGATGCGGGGATTGCCGATGAAGTCCGCCGCTTCCAGATCAACGGGGTTGTTGTACAGTTCCGAGGGCGTGGCCACCTGATTCAGCTCGCCGGCTTTGAACAGGGCGATCTTGGTGGACATGGTAAGCGCCTCAGTCTGATCGTGGGTGACGTAGATGATGGTGGTGCCAAGCTCCCGGTGAAGCCGCTGAAGCTCCGCCCGCATATCGATGCGGAGCTTGGCGTCCAGATTGGACAGCGGCTCGTCAAGCAGCAGCAGCTTGGGACTGGAGGCTACGGCGCGGGCGATGGCTACCCGCTGCTGCTGACCGCCGGACAGCTCGGTGGGATAGCGGTCCTTGTACATATCGATCCGCATCATTTTCAGGGAATCCATAACCCGGCGGTCAATCTCCGCCTTGCTCATCTTCTGGATCTTCAGGCCGAAGGCGATGTTGTTGTACACCGTCATGTGGGGCCACAGGGCGTAGGACTGGAACACCAGATTCAGTCCGCGCTTGCTGGGTTCGGCATAGTAGGCGTCGTCCGCGTTGATCATCTCCACGCCGTCGATGGTCATGGTGCCGTTCTGGGGCTTTTCCAGACCGGAGACCACGCGCAGGGTGGTGGTCTTACCGCAGCCGGAGGGGCCAAGCAGGGTCATGAAGTCGCCGTCCTCAATGGTGAGGTTGATGTCCCGGAGGACGTGGTTGCTGCCGTAAAATTTATCAATGTGCTTCAATTCAATGCGGCTCATATCATTTTTCCTTTCTGTTCTGTCACAATTCCGGGACTTACATACTCTTGTTGAGGTCTGCGCCGAAGCGGTTGGCCACGGTGTAGCACACCAGAATGAAGGCCAGCACGCAGACGGATACTGCGTCGGACATCTGGTTGTAGCCCTCCTGCGAGTAGGTAAAGGCCAGATAGGACATGGTCTGGGTGGAGGGAGTCATCATGATGATGACCAGATCCAGCTCCTTGGCAATGGAGATGAAGGTCAGCATGAAGCCGGAGATGAAGCCGTTTTTCGCCAGCGGCACGATGATGGAACTCATCCGCTTCCAGAAGCTGGCACCGGCAATATCTGCCGCCTCCTCCAGTTCCGTACTGATGGAGAGCATATTGGCTGTGCCGGATTTGCTGGCGAAGGGGAAGTGCTTTACCACCGAGGTAAGGACGATGAGGGTAAAGGTACCGTACAGGGAGGGAATCAGTCCGCCCAGATGAGGCCGGGAGAACATGGAGAAATACATGGTGGAGAAGGCAATGCCGCTCATCAGGTAGGGCACGAACACCATCTGCTCCGTCAGGTCGCCGTACCACTTGCCGCGGCCCCGGGAACTGATATAGCCCAGGAACTGGCCGCAGATGGCGGTGATAATGGAGCCGATGAGGGTCAGGCGGATGGTGTTCCAGAAGGCACTGAAGAACTTGGGATTCCGGAAGATGCCTTCGTAGTTGGTGTACTTGGCAATGTCGCCGGATTTGCCGATCCAGTTGTAAAGGGTCAGGTTATCCAGCCCGTAGCCTGCGCCGGTGGTGATCTGGAAGGTTTCCATAATCAGCACGAAGAAGGGCACCACCATGGCCAGGAACAGGAAGACCATCAGGAAGGCCATGAGGGGCTTCTTGGCCTTGCCCAGAGGCATCAGTGTGGCGCGGCCGCCCTTGCCGCTGACGGTGGCGTAGGACTTCCGGACGCCCACGATCCGCTGGTTAGAGAAGATGATGAGGGCTGCCAGCAGCACCAGCACGATGGACATGGCGTAACCGACGGCCTGCGGCCCCTGATCGATGAAGTTACGCATCTTGGTAGCCAGCGTGTAGTAGCCGATGCGGTTGCCCAGATTGGCGGGGACGCCGTATGTACCGATGGATTTGCTGATGGTCATGACGGTGGCGGAGAGCACGGAGGGCAGGATCAGGGGCAGGGTGATGTGCCGCAGGATCTGCGCCTTGCTGGCCCCCTGAATCTCGCCCATTTCCTCCAGCTCGGAGTTGATGGAGCGGAGTGCGCCGGAGACCATAATATAGGAAAACGCGTAATAGTGCATGGACATACACAGGACGATGGCGATGGGGCCGTAGGCCAGCCAGTCGGGGATCGGGATGCCCATGCCGGCCAGAAAGCCGTCAGCGCCGGAGGTGGAGTTGCGGAACATGGCCAGCCACGCCAGTGCTTTGGTCCAGGAGGGGATCATGTAGGGGACAGTGACCAGCAGGCCCAGAATCTTCTTGCCGGGGATATCGGTGCGGATCATCAGCCAGGCCAGAACGGAGCCGAGAGGCACCGAAACCAGTACGGTGAAGAAGCCGCAGACAAAGGAGTTTTTCAGCGGGCCCCACAGCACGGCGCTGGACATGGTACCGGCAAGGATGTACTTCCAGTAGTACAGGGTGAAGTCTCCTACATGGCCCTGTACCCGGCGCAGTTCACCCTGCGCCAGCGTGAAGGTATTGGCGATCATGGTCAGCAGAGGGATGATGATGAGACAAAACAGGATCACGAGGCTGACCAGCACCACCATGTTAAAGGGGTTTTTCAGCACGTTCAGGATCAGGTTTTTCAGGCGCCGCTTGGTCAGGGGTTTTCTGGGTAAGCCATTCTTCGACACGATAACACCTCTTTCTGAATACTGCCGGGGAAACGCTGGGAGCGGTTCGGCGCATTCTGCAAGCAGGGGTTGGGCGTTTCTTAACAGCCCCCAATCGCAAACGTTTGCGCTTCTTTAAGCATATTATAGTGAATTTCAATGGGAGTTGTCAAGGAGGATTATGGCTATTTTCCCATGATTTTTTTATCTATTTTCACGGATGATGTGCAAAATATACAATACCGGCTGACACTTTTTTGACGGTATTACCGATGGAAAGCGGAGGAGATCCGTTCTGCAAACGTATACGTTTTCGTAAAATGCGGATTGGCGCATCGCTGAAGGCAAAAAACGCTCCACTGCCATTTCGGCAGTGGAGCGCAGCTGTTATGATCCGAATCCCGGCGCATTGTTCCCGGAACCGTTTTTGGATGCACGGAATATGCTGGGAAGGTCTGCAAATGCCTCTCAGGCTTCGTGATCCACCTTGTACATATGGGCCATCAGATCCAGCAGCTTGCTGGTGTAGCCCCATTCGTTGTCGTACCACGCAATGAGCTTCACGAAATCGTCGTCCAGCATGATGCCGGCGGTCTCGTCGAAAATGCAGGTCTCGGAGAAGCCCGTCAGGTCGGAGGAGACCACCTGATCGGTGGTGCAGGTAATGATGCCCTTCATGCTGTTCTTGGCGGCGTTCCGCATGGCTACGCACACATCATGGTAGCTGGCGGGATGGATCAGCCGGGCGGTGAGATCCACCACGGACACATCGTTGGTGGGGACGCGGAAGCTCATGCCGGTCATTTTGCCCTTCAGCTCCGGAATCACCTGTCCCACAGCCTTGGCAGCGCCGGTGGTGGAGGGGATGATGTTGCCCAGCACGCTGCGGCCCGTCCGCCAGTCGCGGCCCGCACGGGCGTCCACGGCCTTCTGCTTGGCGGTGGCGGAGTGGATGGTGCTCATCAGGGCCTGCTTGATGCCGAAAGTATCGTTAATGACCTTGGTCATGGGGGCAAGGCAGTTGGTGGTGCAGGAGGCGTTGGACACCACGTCCATATCCGGGGTGTACTTCAGATGGTTGACGCCCATGACGAAGGTGGGCATCACGTCGTCCTTGGAGGGGGCGGAGATAATGACCTTCTTTGCGCCGTTCTGCAAATGGGCGCTGGCCTTTTCCACGGTGTTGAACGCGCCGGTGGACTCAATGATGTATTCTGCGCCGCAGTCATCCCAGGGGATCTGCGTGATGTCGCTTTCGCTGTAGACCCGGATCTTCTTGCCGTTGATGATGAGGTGGCGGTCGTCATGCTCCACGGTATCCCGGAACGTGCGGAACACGGAGTCGTACTTCACCTGATAAACCATATAATCCAGATCTGCATTCCGCAGATTGATGCCGCAGATCTGATAACTGCTGCTGCCCCGCTCTACCATGATCCGCAGAGCCACGCGGCCAATCCGGCCGAAGCCGTTGATACCAACTTTAATTGCCATATCGATATTTCCTCCTGTCAAATCGTGTCCGCCGATTTGTTTGGCTTCATTATAAACTTATTTTCCGCAACAAAATAGTGACTGGTACGTAAAAATACGTCGTCGGATTTTGCCGCGTCTTGGTCTCTTTGCATAACACACCGTTTACGCAGCGGACGCGCCGGGGGCTTTCGCTTCGTGCAGGCGGAGACTGCCGGAAAAGGAGGGGGACGGAACCGTTCGGAAAATTTCTGCATAATCTGACAAATTTCTTGTATTCCGCGCCGCTTTCTGATACCATCTTTTTAACCGAAAAAATTTCCATGGGTAGATCCGGGCGGGCTGCCTATGATAGTTTATGCCCTCTGCGAAGAAAGAAGGTGTTTCCTATGGGTCAGGATCACGAAGATCTGGCCGCGCTGCTCCCTAATCTTGCCAATCAGATGCGCGGTTTGCTCAGCAACCTCTATCTCGCCGCGTCTCAGGCGATTCCGGCGGAAGCGCGGGAGCAGGATCCTGCGCTGGATGCCAAGGCCGCAGTGCTGGATCAGAGCTTTTACAGGCTGCTGCGGCTGGTGAACAGCCTCTCCTCCGCCGAATATCTGGCTGCAGCGCAGCCGGCCGCGCTGCGGGACGCAGATCTGGTAAAGCTGGTGGGAGAGGTCTGCGAAAGCGCCGGCGATCTGGCGGAGATGCTGGGGATCCACCTGAAATTCGTCTGCGCCATGGAGCGCCGTATCTGCGCGGTTCACGCCGGCGCCATGGAGCAGCTCCTGTATCATCTGCTGTCCAATGCGCTGAAATTTACGTCTGCCGGCGGCACGGTCACGGTGGAACTGAAAAAAAGCGGCGGCGAGCTGCTGCTCAGCGTGGCGGATACCGGCTGTGGGATTTCGCCGGAGCAAATGGAGCATCTCTTTGACGGCTACCTGCATACGCAGGCCGTGCCGCGCCGCGGTCTGGGTCTGGGACTGCCCCTATGCCGCGCCATTGCAGAGCGGCACGGCGGCCGCATCGCCGTGGAATCCGTTCCCGGACAGGGCAGCCGCTTCACCGTATTTCTGCCGGACCGGCAGTCCGGCACGCAGGTGTCCGATGTGAAGCCGCTTTATGACAGCGGCTTCAACCGCCCGCTGATGGGGCTTGCGGACGCTCTCCCTGCCGCTGCTTACACCGTTCGAAATCAGGATTGAACAGGAAGCGGCGGAAAGCCGCTTCCTGTTTTTATAAAATACACCATCAATTTTGTGCAGAAAAGGAGATGTCTATGGCGCAGGTGTTCTTGGGCATGAGCGGCGGAGTGGACAGCTCTGCCGCTGCGGTACTGCTGCTGGAGCGCGGATACCGCGTTCACGGACTGCATCTCTCCCTGCTGAATACCCTTCCTCTGCCGGAGAACTGCCCGCCGGAGGACGGATCTGACGCCAGAGCCGTGGCACGGGCGCTGGGACTGACCTTTCACGATCTGGATCTGTCGGAGCGGTTCCGCCAGACGGTTGCGGCGTACTTCATCCGGGAGTACGAGGCGGGGCGGACGCCGAACCCCTGCGTATTCTGCAACCGGGAGATCAAATTCGGCGCCATGTGGGATGCCGCGCAGGCGCTGGGGGCAGATTATCTGGCTACCGGCCACTATGCCAACGCCGCCCGCGACCCGGTGTCGGGCCGGTATCTGCTGCGCCGGGGGGCTGACCGGGCGAAGGATCAGAGCTACTTCCTCTGCCGTCTGACGCAGGAGCAGCTGTCCCATACGCTGTTCCCGCTGGGCGGCCTGACCAAGTCTCAGGTACGGGAGCTGGCGGAAGCCAGCGGCCTGCCGACTGCCCGGAAGCGGGACAGTCAGGACATCTGCTTTGTCCCGGATGGGGATTATGCGGGCCTGATCGCCCGCTGCGTGGGACACGATTCCCCGGTGGGGCCGTTTCTGGGGCCGGACGGGCGCGTGCTTGGCCAGCACAGGGGCTTCGTGCGCTATACAAAGGGGCAGCACAAGGGGCTGGGATTGGCTGTTGAGCCGCCGCTGTACGTTCTGGAAAAGGATCCAGCTGCCTGCGCGATCCGGCTGGGACACAATGAGGATCTGTTTACCACGGAGGTCGTCGCCGGAGACTGGAACTGGATCTCCATTCCGGCGCTTGCCGCCCCGATGGAGTTTACCGTGAAGCTCCGCTACAGCCAGAAGGAGTCCCCTGCCACTGCGGAACCGCTTGCCGATGGGCGGGTGCGTCTCAGATTCCGGGAGGCGCAGCGGGCCGTGACGCCGGGACAGTTTGCCGTGCTTTACGATGGGGAGAACGTTGTCGGCGGCGGCGTCATTGAAAATTAGAAGAAAGTTCCATCATGTTCTGCTCCGGCGCGGGCATACTATTGCTGTGCCGGAAAAGGAGTGACTGAGAATGAAAGGTTGTGCCGGGTTTTGGATCGGCATGGGCGCCGGCTTGCTGACCGGCGCCGCAATGGGCATGATGTGGCCCTACGGACGGGATCCCATGAAAACACAGGTTGGAAAGAGTATTCAAAAGCTGGGTATCGCCGTGGATCACGCCGTGGACAATATCATTACCGATATGCGATGAAGGAAGCGCGGAGGAATTTCCTCCGCGCTTCACTTTTCGCACAGAAGAGGAGTCCCACCGGTCAAAACCGGAGGGACTCCTGCTGCCTGCTGTCAGACGGACGGCTTCTTTTCCTTTACCGCGATCCAGATTTCGCATTGATAATTGGGATCTGAGGTATCTGCGGAGGAATACACCTCAAACTCCACGTTCTCGGCATATTCATACTGGCTGCTCTGGGGAAAGAACTCGGTTACGATGCGATGGTACGTCTCGATAAATGCGTCAGGCATTTTTCCGCGGCTGGTAAAGACCGCATAGGTGTTCGCTGGGATGGTGACGATCTCCAGATCCTTGTCCACCGGCCGCCCGTCGTACTCTACGCCGATGCCGTAAGGAAACCGTCTGCCGTCAAGCTCCGGGGAAAAGCAGATCCCCAGCAGGCCGCGCATCGCCGGGTGCGCCGGCAGGCAGGCGATCAGACGCTCCGTGGTGCCGTCAGCGCCGCATTCCTGCCACAGCGCCGTAATGTCCGGCGTGGCTGCGCCCGACTGCGGTTTCCCTACAGGCTTCCGCCTGCACACCACTTGAAATGCATCCCGTTTTTCAATTCTGTAGTCCATTTTACTGCCCCCTGTTAAGGTTAATTTGACAGACAGGGGCGTGAAGATCCTGACTTTGCCGCCGCGTTTTGCCTCGCTGGGCGTCACGCCATGGAACCGGGTAAAGGCGCGGGAAAAACTCTCCGGCGTATCATATCCGTATTTCATGGCGATCTCTATTTTTCGCGTTCCCTCTGGACAGCTCCTCACCGGCAAGAGAAAGCCTTCGCATACGGACATAGTCGCCAGGGGTGAAACCGCACAGGATCCCAAACACGCACTGAAAGTGAAATGGGGAGGAATGGGCCTGCTTTGCGACTACCTCCGCATCCAGTTCGTCGGTGATGTGATCCTCTGCATAATCAATGGCGCTTTGAATTCCCTGTATCCAGTTCATCTCTTCACTCCCTTTCTGTGAGGACAGTCTACCAAAGAACGGGGATCGTTTCCTGACTTTGCGTGCTTTTTGATGTCAGGAAAGCCGAAAGCCCGATGGCCTTTACACGGCAGGCTGGTCTGACCGCTTTTTGTAGAGGATCAGCTCCGGGTCTGCGCCTTCCGCGCCGTATGTGGAGATCAGGATAAATTCCCGATCCGCAAGAACGCCGAAGCAGCGTTCGCCGTCCTCGGATTCCAGCTGATTCCCCAGATACGTTCTTCGGTCATCCAGAAATTTGGCCTTTTTGCCGTTGGGAAGCGGATATTCCAGATTTACATATTTTCCAACGAGGGCGTTCAGCTTTTCCAACGTGGGCATCCCCTCAATACGGAGCGCGTTGATCTCTCCGATCAGCTGTGTCTTAAACGCTTCAAACTTCCCGTTGCCGCCAAGCTCGTCAAATCTTTTCCAGTAATCCAGCTGGGGAAGCAGCTCCTTCATGTAGGCGCGGGCCTGATCTTCTGAAAACTGCTCGTTTGCCATGTGCTTGACGCAGACCGCAATCAGATCGTCCATGTTGCTGTAGGTGTAAGTCCCGTCGGCGTAGCACCATTTGCAGTAGTCCTCGTTCAGCGTGCCGTCGCTTTCCCGGCCCAGAATCTCATCGTCCTCCAGCGGCATCCCACAGCACTGACAAACCAGTTTTCTGGGCGCTCCCAGAAGCGTGTTGATCGAAACGTCAAATTCTCTGGACAAAAGCTTCAGCGTTTCCGTATTGGGAACGGTTTCCCCGTGTTCCCAGCGGGATACCGCCTGCCTTGTCACCATTACCTTTTCGGCCAGTTCATCCTGGGACATTCCCCTTTGCGTGCGAAGCTCCAAAATAATATTTTTTGTTTCCATCGTTTTGCCCCCTTTGCCTCTATCATACAGGAGACTCTGCCCAAAGACAAGCAACCCGCTGTTTCCTGCCGTGATTCGCATAGCGCGGGCTTTGCGGAAACAAAAAGGCAGGCCGGATACGACTCCAGCCCGCCTTCTCTGTTGGAACCATCGCAGAACGATGTCACGCTTTAGAAAGGAATATCCGCCGTCTCAGCGCATGGCCAGCGTGACGTCGCCGGTGGCGGCCAGCTCGCCGCGGCAGTAGATCTCCGCCGTGCAGGTGGCGATTGCTTTCTCACGCCGTTCCGACGACATCTTTGCGTGAATCTCCAGGGTGTCGCCCGGCAGGATCTTCCGCAAAAAGCGCACATTGTTGATCCCAAGGAACAGCGGCACCTTTCCGGCGTACCGCTCTGTGGACAGCAGCAGAATATCCGCCGTCTGCGCCATGCACTCCACGGAGTACACGCCGGGCAGAACCGGCTCTGCCGGAAAATGTCCCTTAAAGATTTCCCGTTGGGGATCCACCCAGAAGGTGGTTACAATCCTCTCGCCGGGAACCATTTCCTCCACGGTGCTTACCAGCAGCATGGGATCCCGGTGGGGGATGATCTGTTTGATTTCCTCCTGCGTCAGTTTCATATGATCGAACACTCCTCTGTTTGTAGCCCCTCTGCCTGCTGACAGGCAGAGGGTAAGCTTCAGGCTCTCCTATAATTTAGAGAAAGTTTTCCAATTTTTCAAGAGAATGTTTATGTTTTTCCCTGTTTTTCGACAGCGCCGAGCGACAGGGTTTCAGAAAAAAGGGGCTGCGGATATTTTTCTGCAAAAGTGTATTGACAAGTTTCCTTATCAGCGCTATCCTATGACTGACAAGGATAGTTGTCAAATTGACAAGCAACCTTGACAGAAAGGAGTGCGTGCTATGCCGCTGTACAACCGTCTGAAGGAATACCGGGCCAGACTGGGCGTCAATCAGCAGGAAATGGGCCGTCTGGCCGGAGTATCCCGGCAGACCATCAGCCAGATCGAGCGGGGGGACTACTCCCCCTCTGTGACGCTGGCACTGAAGCTGGCAAAGCTTTGTCAGGTATCCGTGGAGGACATATTCAGCTATCAGGAGGATGAACACAATGAAGCAGAAGAGTGAGAATCAGAAAGCACTTCCCAAATTTTTAAAGCTTCTGGCAGTCGCCGGGGTGATCGGCGGCGTGCTGGGCGGCCTGTCCGGCGTAGCCGGATATTTCTGGCAGGAGCATAATCTGGGCGCAGCCTTTGCCCGGATGCTGAACGCAGGCTCCCTGTGGGGAATGTTGGTCTGCTCCGCCGTGCTTCTGGGGATCGGCCTCCGTCTTTACCGTTCCGCCCGGAACGCCTTCCGCAGCTGGGACGGCGAGGATGAGACGGTCATGGAGCAGGCGGACGAACAGCTGAGCTGGGCGATGATGCTGGAGAATCTGACGATGATCGTCAGCTTTTTCTGCTTCTCTGTTGGGACGGCCGGAATCGCGGACGGCCAGCTGCGGCGTCTGGTGCTGCTGCTTGTGCTGTTTATCGCAGTGCTGGCGCTGGCTGTCCTGCTTCAGCAGAAAACGGTAGATCTTGTCAAGGAAATGAATCCTGAGAAAAAGGGCAGCATCTACGATGAAAAATTCCAGAAGCTCTGGTGGGAAAGCTGCGACGAGGCAGAGCGCCGTCAGATCGGGCAGGCCAGCTATAAGGCTTACAGCACCGCCAGCAAGTTCTGCGCCTATTTCTGGGGTGCGCTGTTTCTGGGAAACATGATCTTTGACTACGGCTTTTTGCCCGGCGCTGCGGTGCTGGTGGTCTGGGGCGTGCTGATCGTAAGCTATACACGGGAAGCTGTCCGGCTGGGCCGCCGGGGACAGAAAACGGAATAAGGAAAAGCAGAAGAAAAGACCGCCGGTTGGCGGTCTTTTCTCTTGTGTATTGTGTGCTTTGATTTACTTTCCGGCCTTCTTGCTCTCCCACTTGGTCACGCACAGGGAGCAGGCGATATCGCCGGTGACGTTCAGGCAGGTACGGCCCATGTCGAACAGACGATCCACAGCCACGATCAGACCGATGTAAGCCACGGGGATGCCGATGGCTTCCAGCACCATGGCCAGCATGATCATACCGGCGCCGGGAGTACCGGCGGTGCCGATGGAGGCCAGCGTTGCAGTCACAACCACCAGAACCATCTGGCCCAGAGTCAGCTGCATACCGGCACAGGTGGCCAGGAACACGGTGGCCACGCACTGGTAAATAGCGGTGCCGTCCATGTTGATAGTAGCGCCCAAAGGCAGGACGAAGGAGGAAATATCATCCTCTGCGCCCATGGAATCAGCGCACTCCTTGGAAACCGGCAGAGTCGCGGCGGAGGAGGTGGAGGTGAAGGCGAAGATCATGGCGGCAGAAGCGCCCTTGAAGAAAGCAACGGGGCTGATACCGGCAAACGCCTTGGCAGACAGGGAGTAGACCACCACGGCATGGATGATGTAGCCGATGTAGGCGCAGAGGATAACCAGAGCCAGAGAGCCGAGGATCTCAGCGCCCTGCGTGGCCACCACCCAGGTCATGTAGGTGAACACGCCGATGGGGCTCAGGGAAATGATGAAGCTCATCAGCCGGTCGATCACTGCATAGGCGGAGTCAACCACATCCCGCACCAGCTTGGCCTTTTCACCGGCTGCCAGAATGGAGCCGCCGAACAGCAGGGCGATGACGATGACCTGAAGCATATTGGCATCGGTAAAGGCTTTCCACATATTGGTGGGGAAGATAGCCACCAGCGTTGCCATGAAGCCGGCGTACTCCTTGGCCTCATACTCGGCGGACTGGGCGGCTTCAGACAGGTTGGGGAACAGGCCCGCGCCGTTGAAGATGCTGGCCAGCACCAGACCGATGACACAGGCGATGGCGGTGGTGATCATGAAGTAAACAACAGTTTTCCAGCCCACGGAGCCGACCTTCTTCATGTTGCCCATGGAGATGATGCCGTCGATCATGGACAGCAGCACCACGGGAACCACGATGAACTTCAGCAGGTTCACGAAGATATCGCCGAAGGGCTTGACATAATTGGTGGTGAAGTCAGCGGCGCCAGCAAAATAGAAAATCAGGCCCACAACGATGCCCAGCACCAGAGCAATAAAGATCTGAGCCGGCAATGACAGCTTTTTCTTTTTTTCCATAAACAGTCCCTCTTTCTGCACACAAATATACGCAACTCAGCGCAATAATTGAAATGATTATACCGAACCAGCTCAAATTTGTAAAGATAAACCTCGGCAAGATTGGATAGATGCAGTAAAACGAAATCAAAACCCGTTAATTCTTCGTTAATTTAACGAATTAAAGAGGTTGAACAGCTTCATTCGCCCCGGACGCCGTACCCGCAGAAGCGGATGGCCGCCTTGGCCAGCTCCGCCGTGGGGTCTACCGTGGGCAGGGTGATCTTCAGGGCTTCCGCCGCCAGCGGCAACTCCGTGCAGCCGAGGAGGAATACCTCCGCCCCACCGGCAGACATTTGCTCCAGAACCGTCAGGAAGTCCGCCCGGTAGCTGTCAGGGCCTTTTCCGGCCTTCACGCCGTCATAGATCACCCGCATCAGGGCGTCCTGCGCCGGCGCATCGGGAATCAGATACGGCACACCGGCCTGCGCCAGCGCCTTTTGATAGAGGTCGGCTGCCAGCGTGCCGCGGGTGGCCAGAATCCCCACGGTTTTTCCGGGGAACTGCGCCTTGCAGGCTTCGGCCGCTGCGGTGAGAATGCTGAGGAACGGGATCTCCGTCATGGCCTGAAGCCGGGGCAGAAAGTAGTGAGCGGTGTTGCAGGGCATGATGATGCAGTCCGCGCCGCAGGCTTCCAGATGCCGCAGGGCGCTGGCCATCTCCGGCACCGGGTCCTCTCCGCCGGAGAGAATGGCGGCGGTGCGGTCGGGGATGTTGGCGTTGCTGTCGATATAGACCCGGATATGATCCCGGTCAGTGTCCGCCTTCGTCAGCAGAACGATTTTCTGAAACAGATCGGCGGTGGCCAGAGGCCCCATGCCGCCTAAAATGCCGATGGTCTTTTTCTCCTGTGTGCTCATAAGATAGTTACCTCTTTCAATTCCAGAATTCCGGGAACAGCAGCTCGCTGCCCACTTTCAACATCAGCAGGAGCAGTACCAGAATGACGGTGGGCTTCACGATTTTGCTGCCATTCTTGATGGCAAGCCCCGCCCCCAGATAGTGCCCCAAAATCGATGCAACGGCGGAGATCAGTCCGACGCCCACCAGTACATATCCGGCCCGCAGCGCCGTAAACAGGCTGCCGAAGTTGGAGGCCAGATTGATGACCTTCACGCCGCCGGCGGCATGGCGGGTATCCAGCTTGGCGAAGCGGACGAAAATAATCATCAGGAACGTCCCGGTGCCGGGGCCGTAATATCCGTCGTACCCGCCGATGATGAAAGCCGACGCCCAGACGATGAGCTTCCGCAGCTTCGGGTCCAGCGGTTCCGGCTCATCGGGCCACTTGTGCGTCCGCAGGGTGATGAACGCCACCACCGGCAGCACCACCAGCAGCAGATACTTCAGAACCACGGCCGGAGTATGGTGCTGGAGCCAGGTGCCGCATACGGAGCCAACCAGCGCCAGCACGACGGAAGGGGCGAACAGCGCCCAGTCCACATAGCCCTGCCGGATGAAGCGGGCGGTGGAAAACACCGTGCCGATACCGGCAGAGAGTTTGTTGGTACCCAGTGCGTTGTAAATGGGGAACTTGCTCAGACCCATGAGATAGGTCGGCACCGTGATGATTCCGCCGCCGCCTGCAATGGCGTCCATAAAGGAGCCAAGGAACACACCGGCGCAGATCAGCAGCACAGTCCACAGCGCCACGCCGTCCACGGTGATCTCCGTCAAAAATGAAAACACGTTTCTGCCCTCCGCGGCCATCTGTCCCCGGCGGGAACCCGGCCTCAATCCACAAGATGTCCTTATCTTAACAGACGGTGAACAGGATGTGCATCGGCAAACAGCACAAGAAACCGCGGCTTCCCGTGGGAATTCAAGGAAATTCCCACAAATCCCCCTCCCGGTTTTCGACAGGCTCCCGCCTTGACGCTCCCATGCCCCGGCGGTATAATATCAAATATAAGTAAAATGTTCAGCGGCTGCCTTGACGTAAACGATTCAGAATGATACGCTCGACATCAGAAAACCGGGAACTGTTTCCCGGAAACGGCAGCGGACAGGAGGGCCTATGGCAGACCGGACACAACTGTATCACAGCGGCTGTCTGACGGACGGCTGGCGGCTTTTCGGCGCCCATCCCGCCACGGAGAACGGCGTCTACGGCTGGTGGTTCAACGTCTGGGCGCCCCATGCCGCGGCGGTCTCCGTGGTGGGGGATTTCAACGGCTGGAATCCCTCCGCCGCGCCCCTTGCTCCCAAAGGGGAATTCTGGCAGGGCTTCCTGCCGGATCTGCCGGTCTATACCAGCTACAAATACGCCGTTACCGGGCAGGACGGCAGGGTGCGCTACAAGGCGGATCCCTACGGGTTCCACACGGAGACCCGCCCCGGCACGGCCAGCAAACTCTATGACATCGAGCATTTTCCGTGGACGGACGAAGCCTTCCGAAAGGGGAAGCAGCCGGTATACCACCAGCCGCTGAACATCTACGAGGTGCATCTCGGCTCCTGGAAAAAGCACGAAAACGGCGACTTCCTGAACTACCGGGATCTGGCGGAGCAGCTGGCGGCCTATGTGAAGGATATGGGCTACACCGCCGTGGAGCTGCTGCCGGTGATGGAGCATCCGCTGGACGATTCGTGGGGCTACCAATGTACCGGCTACTTTGCCCCCACCTCCCGGTTCGGCACGCCGGAGGACTTCATGTGGTTCGTGAACCATATGCACGAAAACGGCATCCCGGTGATTCTGGACTGGGTCCCCGCCCACTTCTGCAAGGACGAGCAGGGCCTGTATGAATTCGACGGCACCTGCTGCTATGAATATACCGATCCCCGGAAGCGGGAACACGCCGGCTGGGGAACCCGCGTTTTTGATTACGGAAAGCCGGAGGTGGTGAGCTTCCTCCTCTCCTCCGCCCGGTTCTGGCTGGAGATGTATCACATCGACGGACTGCGGGTGGACGCCGTGGCCTCCATGCTGTATCTGGATTATGGCCGGGAACCCGGACAATGGACGCCCAATATCCACGGCGGCCGGGAAAATCTGGAGGCAGTTGACTTTCTCCGGAAGCTGAATGCTGCGGCCTTTTCCGCAGACCCCAACGTGCTGATGATCGCGGAGGAATCCACGGCGTGGCCGCTTGTGACCAGACCCGCCGACATGGGGGGACTGGGCTTCAACCTGAAGTGGAACATGGGCTGGATGAATGATATCTGCCACTATCTGAAGCTGGATCCGTGGTTCCGTCAGGATCATCACCGGGATCTGACCTTCTCCATGATGTATGCCTTTTCGGAAAACTACGTCCTGCCCATCTCCCACGATGAGGTGGTGCATATGAAGGGCAGCGTGGTGGGGAAAATGCCCGGCGATTACGAAAATCAGCTCCGCTGCACCCGCGGCTTTTATGCCTATCTGCTCTCCCACCCCGGCAAGAAGCTGCTGTTTATGGGGCCGGAGATCGGCCAGTGGCATGAGTGGAATTCCGGCGGAGAACTGGACTGGTATCTGCTGGAGCGCCCGGAAAACCGGCGGCTCCACGCTTTCTTCAAAGCCGCCAACGCCTTTTACCGGGCGGAACCGGCCCTGTGGGACGTGGATTTTGACTGGCAGGGCTTTGCGTGGCTGGTGCCGGACGACAACCACAACAACGTCATCGTGTTCCTTCGCCGGGACCGGGCGGGAGGCGAGCTGCTGTGCGCGGTGAATTTCTCCCCCAATGAGTACGCCGGTTACCGGGTGGGGGTGCCGCCCCGGCGGCGGTATGTCCCGGTCTTTACCACCGATGCGCCGGCGTTCGGCGGCAGCGGCTTTGCCGATACCGCGCCGGTCACGGTGGAAGCGGTTCCCTCCCATGGAAATGAACAGTCCGTCGCCCTCCGGATTCCCGCCTTCGGGGCGGTGTTTCTCCGGGGCGAGGGCAGGTTCCCCCCACAGAAGCAGAAAAAGCGGAAGGCGGACAGCCCGGCAGACCATCCGCTGCGGTAAAGAACCTTTCAACACGCTGAAAACTGGAAAAGGAGCTGGTACCCCATGAAAAAAGAGTGCATCGCCATGCTGCTGGCAGGCGGACAGGGCAGCCGCCTGTATGTCCTCACCGGAGCCATGGCAAAACCCGCCGTTCCTTTCGGCGGCAAGTTCCGTATCATTGATTTTCCCCTGTCCAACTGCACCAATTCCGGCATCGACACCGTGGGCGTGCTGACCCAGTACCGCCCCATGGAACTGAACAGCTACATCGGCTCCGGCCAGCCGTGGGATCTGGACAGCAGCAACGGCGGCGTCCATATTCTGCCGCCCTATATGGGCAGCAAGGGCGGCACATGGTATAAGGGAACCGCCAACGCCATCTACCAGAATATCGGCTTCATCGACCAGTACCAGCCGGAGTATGTGGTGATCCTCTCCGGCGACCATATCTACAAAATGGACTACTCGGACATGATCCGCCGCCACAAGGAGGCGCAGGCCGCCTGCACCATCTCCGTTATGGAGGTGCCGTGGGAGGAGGCCAGCCGCTTCGGCATCATGGCGGTGGATGAAAACGACATGATCACCGAGTTTACGGAAAAGCCCCATCAGCCCAAGAGTAATCTGGCCTCCATGGGCATCTACGTCTTTTCATGGCAGGCGCTGCGGTGGTACTTAACGGAGGACGAGGCCAATCCCGCCTCCGAAAACGACTTCGGCAAGAACATCATTCCCAGGATGCTCGCAGACGGCCAGCGGATGGCGGCGTTCCGTTTTCGGGGCTACTGGAAGGACGTGGGGACCCTCACCTCGCTGTGGGACGCCAATATGGATATGCTCTCCCCCGCCTCCGGACTGGACCTGACGGACGAAAGCTGGCCCATCTACGCCCGCAGCGTGGATGCGCCGCCGACCTACATGGGCGGCGACAGCCATGTGAGCCACAGCGCCATCAACCGGGGCAGCGTCATTGAGGGGACGGTGGAAAACTCCGTACTCTCCCCCCGCGTGACCATTGAAAAGGGGGCGCGGGTCAGCTACTCCGTGATCCTCCCCGGCGTCACGGTGGAATCCGGCGCCGTCATCGAATATGCCATCATCGGCGAGGGCTGCCATGTGGGAAAGGACTGCCGCATCGGCGGCACGCCAAATTCCGCAGCGGACGGGAAATGGGATCTGGCAGTGCTGGCGCCGGACTGCCGTCTGGAGGACGGCCGGGAGGTCGCCCCCGGCGTTATGCTGGATCACCACGGTAAGGAGGTGCTGAAATGAACCGGCTTCACGGAATCATTTTTGCTTACGATCAGCGCACGGAGTTGCGGGAGCTGACAGAGCGCCGCACCGGGGCGTCCATGCCCTTCGGCGGCCGCTACCGGGCGGTGGATTTCGCCCTGTCCAACCTGCTGAACGCCGGTGTCACGGATGTGGGGCTGGTGCTTCATGGCCGGTATCAGAGTATGCTGGATCATGTGGGCAGCGGCAAGGTGTGGGATATGTCCCGGAAGCGGGGCGGACTGCATCTCCTGCCCCCCTTCAACTACCTCCACGACTGGGGCGCGACCCCCTTCCGGGGCAAGATGGAAGCGCTGGCCGGCGTCCGGGACTATCTGGACGAGATCCGGCAGGACTATGTGGTGCTGATGGAGGGGGATCTGGTGGCCAACCTTCCCCTGACGGATATTTTTGAGCATCATCTCCGCACCCACGCGGACATCACCGCCGTCTGCGGGGATGACAGCTTCGCCACGGAAAACGGAACCTACTTTGAAAAAGAGCCGGACGGCCGTATCCGGGAGGTGCTTATCAATATGCACCGTCCCCGGGGCTATCGGAGTCTGGACGTCTTTATCATGTCCACGGAGCTGCTGCGCTCGCTGGTGGACGAATGTCAGGCCAGAGATCAGTACAGCTTCCGGCGGGACGTATTGCAGGCCAAGCAGAACCTGCTGAACCTCCAGAGCTATACCTTCAGCGGCTTTGCCGCGCAGATCCGCTCCGTGCAGGAGTACTACGACCGCTCCATGCAGCTGCTGGACAGGGACATCCGGGCGGATCTCTTCACCCCGGAGCGGCCTGTCCGGGCCAAGGGGGCGGATAAGGCCTCCACCTACATCGGGCCGGACGGGGCCTGCCTGAACTCTCTGGTGGCCGAGGGCTGCCGCATCGAGGGCACGGTGGTCAACTCCATCCTCTTCCCCGGCGTCACCGTGGAAAAGGGGGCGGAGGTGCAGGGCTGCATTCTCTTCAAGGGCACCGCCATCCGGCAGGGCGCCCGCGCGTCCCACATCATTACGGATAAGAATGTGGAGCTGCTGCCGGGCCGCACCATGATGGGCCACGCCAGCTATCCCATTGTCATTGCAAAGGGCAGTGTGATCTGAGAAGCGCCGCATCCCGCTGAGCTGCGGGAGCGTGCTTTCCGGATGTTCCGGCCATGAAAGGAGCAAACCCATGAATGTTTTATACGCGGCCAGCGAGGCCGTTCCCTTCTGCAAAACCGGGGGTCTTGCCGATGTGGCAGGCTCCCTCCCCCCCGCTCTGGCGGAGCAGGGGGTACGCACGGCGGTGATCCTGCCCCTGTATCAGCGGGTCAAGGAGGCCTTTGGCGGGCAGCTGACTTTCCGCTGCTTCGACTATGTGGATCTTGCGTGGCGGCACGCCTACTGCGGTCTGTTTTCCATGGAAAAGGACGGCGTGACGTGGTATTTTCTGGATAATGAGCAATACTTCCGCCGTCCCGATCTGTACGGCTATATGGACGACGGGGAGCGCTTCGGCTTTTTCTCCCGTGCTGTGGTGCGGATGCTGGAGCATCTGGACTTCTGGCCGGACGTGATCCACTGCAATGACTGGCAGACCGCCCTGATCCCCATCTACCTGAAGGATGACGGCGTGCGGGAGGCGCGCTGCCGCTCCATCCGCACGGTGCTGACCATCCATAACATCGAGTATCAGGGGCGCTACGGCGCGGAGTGTCTGGGGGATCTGTTCGGCCTGGATCAGGGCTGGGCAGACGACGGCACGCTGATGATGGACGGGGATGTGAATCTTCTCAAAGGCGCGATTCTGTGCGCCGACGCGGTGAACGCCGTGTCCCCTACCTACGCGCAGGAGCTGAAAGATCCCTACTTCGCCCATCGGATGGAGAGTATCCTGACCCGGTGCGGCGGCAAGCTCACCGGTGTGCTCAACGGCATTGACATGAAGCTGTACGACCCGGCGGCAGACCCCCGCATCTCCGCCCGGTATTCCGCAAAAGACCTTGCCGGCAAGGCCGCCTGCAAGGCGGCGCTGCAAAAGACGCTGGGACTGACCCCGGAGCCGGACACGCCTGTGATCGCCATGGTGAGCCGTCTGGTTTCCCACAAGGGGCTGGATCTTCTCCGGGAGGTCATGGGCAGCATCATGGAGCTGCCGGTGCAGTTTGTGGTGCTGGGCAGCGGCGACGCCGGGTATGAGGACTTCTTCCGCTGGTCGACAGGGCAGTATCCCGGCCGCATGGCGGTGCGGATCGGGTATGACGAGGCGCTGTCCATGGCAATCTATGCCGGTGCGGACCTTTTCCTGATGCCCTCCCGCAGCGAGCCCTGCGGCCTGAGCCAGATGATCGCCATGCGCTACGGCACGGTTCCCATTGTCCGGGAAACCGGCGGCCTGAAGGACAGCGTCCATCCCTATGAGGCGTGGCGGGACGCAGGCACAGGCTTCACCTTTGCCAATTACTCCAGCGCCGATATGCTCCATGTGATCCGGGAGGCGGTCTCTCTCTATCGGGACGATCCCGCCGCCTTTGCCCGCCTGCGGCTGCGGGCCATGGAGCAGGATTTCAGCTGGGACCGCAGCGCGGGGGAATATCTGAAGATCTATGCCGCCGTCACTGGTCTTTCCCTTGAAAAGAAATCACAGCCTGCGGCTGCCGATGCGGCAGATGCTTCTCCGGCTTCCGGGTCTGCATCCGCTTCGGAAACGGACGGAAAGGCGGTACCGCCGGTGAAAAGAGCGGCAGCCGGGAAGTCCGCCGGAAAGGGCGCAAAAAAACCTGCTTCCGGGAAGAAATCCGCCGGAAAGGCCGCGCCTGCCAAACCCAAAAAGAAAGGAACCGCCGGAAAGGCGGCAAAGTAAATTCCCATGACCGTACCATTTACCACGCAATCGTTACAAGACGCGCTGACCGCCAAGCTGGCTCTGAACTTCGGCACGGAGCCGGGGGAGGCCAGCGATCAGGAGATGCTGAAAGCCTGCGCTCTGGTGCTGCGGGACGTGATGGCCCTCCGGGGCGTCCAGACCGCCAAGGAGACGAAAATCGAGAAGAAAAAGCAGGTACACTACCTGTCTCTGGAGTTTCTCATGGGCCGCAGTCTCATGAAAAACGCCTACAATCTGGGAATCCTCCCCCAGCTGAAGGAAGCGCTGGGCAATCTGGGCTTCCGGGCGGGCGACCTCTTTGAACTGGAGCCGGACGCAGGCCTTGGCAACGGCGGTCTGGGCCGTCTGGCCGCCTGCTATCTGGATTCCATGACCACGCTGAATATTCCCGCCACCGGCTATTCCATCTGTTACGAGCTGGGAATTTTCAAGCAGAAGATCGTGGAGGGTCAGCAGGTGGAGCTGCCTGACGACTGGAAGGGCGTCGGCTCCGCGTGGCTGCTGCCCAAGCCTGACGAGGCACAGACCGTCCATTTCGGCGGCACCATCCGGCAGTTCTGGCATGACGGACACCTGCACGTTGTCAACGAAAACGCCACCACAGTGCTGGCCGTTCCCTGCGATATGGTGGTGGCGGGCTATGGAACCGGCCACGTCAATACCCTGCGGCTGTGGGATGCCCGCTCCACCCGCCCTGTGGATATGGCACTGTTTTCCCGCGGCGAATACCTGAAAGCCTCTGAGGACGAGGCCATGGCGGAGACCATCGCCAAGGTGCTCTACCCTGAGGACAATCACTATGAGGGCAAATCCCTGCGATTGAAGCAGCAGTACTTCTTTGTCTCCGCCACGGTGCAGTCCATCATCACAAAGCATCTGGAAACCTACGGCACCCTGAAAAATTTCCACGAAAAGAACGTGATCCAGATCAACGACACCCATCCGGCGCTGGTGATCCCGGAGCTGATGCGGATCTTCATGGATGAGGCGGGGATGAGCTGGGACGAGGCGTGGGACATCGCCTCCCACTCCGTAGCCTACACCAACCACACCGTGCTGGCGGAAGCGCTGGAGCGCTGGCCCCAGCAGCTGGTGGAATCCCTGCTGCCCCGCGTATGGCAGATCATGCAGGAGATTGCCCACCGTTGGCAGGCCAAGGTGGAAAATTTCTACCACGACCCGGCTAAAACGGAAAAAATGGCCATTCTCTGGGGCGGCGAGGTGCGAATGGCCAACCTCTGCATCGCAGGCTGCCTGTCCGTCAACGGCGTGTCCGGCCTGCATTCCGAAATTCTGAAAAAAGATGTGTTCAAAGACGCCTGCGCCATGGAGCCGTGGAAATTTACCAATGTCACCAACGGCATCGACCACCGCCGCTGGCTCAGCGAGATCAATCCCGGTCTGGACGCACTGGTGCGGGATCTCACCGGCGGAGACGACTATCTGCTCCATCCGCAGGCCCTGAAAAAGCTGGACGCCTACGGGGAGGATGCGTCCGTCCTCAAGCGTCTGGACGAGATCAAGTGGCAGAATAAGGTTGACTTTGCAGCCTATGCCCGGAAAGCGCAGGGGGTCACGCTGGATCCCAACGCCATTTTCGATGTGCAGGTGAAGCGGCTTCACGAATACAAGCGGCAGCTGCTGAACGTGCTGCACATTATCACCCTCTATCAGCAGCTACAGGATGACCCCAACGCCGTCACCCGGCCCCACACCTTCCTTTTCGGCGCCAAGGCCGCGCCGGGATACGCGGTGGCCAAGCGGATCATCCATCTCATCAACTCTCTGGCGGACGACATCTCCCACGATCCCCGCTGCCGGGGCAAATTGCAGGTGGTGTTTCTGGAAAATTACCGGGTGTCTCTTGCCGAGCATCTGATGCCTGCCAGCGAGGTTTCCCAGCAGATCTCCACCGCCGGTAAGGAGGCCAGCGGCACAGGCAACATGAAGTTCATGATGAACGGCGCTCTGACGGTCGGCACGCTGGACGGCGCCAATGTGGAGATGCACGATGTGCTGGGGGATGAAAATATGTTCCTCTTCGGCCTCCATGCTGATCAGGCCGCCAAGCTGCGGCAGGAGGGCTATGTCCCCCAGCGGTACGTCAGCCACGACCCCCAGCTGGAGCGGTGTCTGGACGCGCTGCGGAAGGGCTTCCGGGACGGCGTCAGCTATGAGGATCTCTACCAGCGGCTCGTCAGTCAGGACGAGTACCTCCTGCTGGCGGATTACCGGGCCTACTGCGACGCGGAGCGCCGCATGGCGGAAGCCTATGAGAACCGGGAGGACTGGAACCGCATGAGTCTCCGCAATATCGCCCGCAGCGGCATCTTCGCCGCCGACCGGGCCGTGGCGGAGTATGCCGACAACATCTGGCACGTCCCCCATCGGTAACTCCCTGTATTTTCTGCCCCGAAAACCGGGGCGGCAGGGAAAAATTCCTTGCAATTCCCAAAAGCGCGTGGTATGATGACCTACGTCAACAGGGGGAGCTTGCTGCAAGCAGGCTGAGAGTGGGCTGCATCGCCCAGACCCGGAACCTGATTTGGATAATGCCAACGTAGGGAGATACCGTCGCTGACACGCTCGTTGAGATCGTAATGCGGATATGTCTTTGCAGGCATATCCGCATTTTTCTTTTGGAGGAGTGATCTTATGCTGGGAAACTGTCTTGATCAGGTGCGGAAGTCCGCGCCGCTGGTCCACAACATCACCAACTATGTAACGGTGAACGACGTGGCCAACATCCTGCTGGCCTGCGGCGGCAGCCCGATCATGTCCGATGAGCCGGAGGATGTGGAGGACATCACTTCCATTTGCGGCGGCCTGAACATCAACATCGGCACTCTGAATCAACGGAGCATTGAGGGAATGCACCGGGCCGGCAGGAAGGCCGCAGAACTGGGACACACGATCCTGCTGGATCCTGTAGGCGCCGGCGCTTCCGCTCTGCGTACCCGCACCGCCGTGGAGCTGATGCATGAGATCCCCTTCACCGTTATCCGGGGCAATATCTCAGAGATCAAAACGCTGGCGCTGGGCAGCGGTACGACAAAGGGCGTGGATGCCGACGTAGCCGACGCCGTGACAGACGCCAATCTGGACGCCGCTGTTGCTTTTGTGAAGGACTTTGCGGCAAAAAGTCGTGCCATTGCGGCAATCACCGGCGCGATCGATCTGGTCAGCGACGGCAGGCAGTGCTATATTATCCGCAACGGCCGCCCGGAAATGGGAAAGATCACCGGTACCGGCTGCCAGCTTTCCGGCATGATGACCGCTTTCGTGACGGCAAACCCGGAAAACCGGCTGGAAGCCGCAGCAGCCGCCGTGTGCGCCATGGGGCTGGCCGGGGAGATCGGCTGGAGCCGCATGGCGGCGGGGGACGGGAATTCCACCTACCGCAATCGGATCATCGATGCCATTTACAATATGGATGGCGAAACGCTGAATGGAGGAGCCAGGTATGAAGTGCGATAAAAAGGATCTGCTGCTGTACGCCGTCACCGACCGTCACTGGCTGGACGGCCGCAAGCTCATCGACGTGGTGCGGGAAAGTCTGGATGGCGGCGTGACCATGCTCCAGCTGCGGGAAAAAGCGCTGGCGGAGGAAAAATTTCTGGAAGAAGCCAAAGAGCTTCAGGCCCTGTGCCGGGAGCGGCACGTTCCCTTCATCGTCAACGACAATGTAGATATCGCCAAGGCCATGGACGCCGACGGCGTTCATGTGGGACAGGACGATATGGAAGCGCTGGACGTCCGGGCCAAGCTGGGGCCGGACAAGATCATCGGCGTTTCCGCCCATACGGTGGAGGAAGCCCTGCTGGCAGAGAAGCACGGGGCGGACTATCTGGGCGTGGGCGCGGTATTCCCCACCAGCTCCAAGGACGATGTGGACGTACTGCCCTATGAGACGCTGAAGGCCATCTGTGAGGCGGTTTCCATCCCGGTAGTGGCCATCGGCGGCATTTCGCAGGAGAATGTCGCCAAGCTGGCAGGCAGCGGTATCTGCGGCGTAGCGGTCATCAGTGCCATTTACGCCGCTAAAAATATTCAGGCGGCCGCCGCCGACCTGAAAAGCGCAACATCGGAGATGCTGCAGGGATGATCCGGGGCGCGATTTTTGATCTGGACGGGGTTTTGCTGGACTCCATGGGCATCTGGAACGATCTGGGCGCCCGGTATCTCCGGGCGCAGGGGATCACGCCGGAACCGGGGCTGAACGCCATCCTGTTCGCCATGAGCATGGAGCAGGGGGCGGCGTATCTGAAAGCCCACTATCCCCTGCCGCAAAGCGAGACGGAGACCGGGGACGGTATCGCCCGGATGCTGGCGGACTACTATTTTTACGAAGTGCCGGCCAAGCCGGGGGCGGCCGCGCTGCTTGCGTTTCTGGCGGAGCGGAACATCCCCATGGCGGCGGCCACCTCCAGCCCCCGGACCCATGTGATGCAGGCGCTGCGCCGGTTAGGGCTGCTGCCTTATCTGAAGGAGATTTTTACTACCGGCGAGGTGGGCGTCAGCAAGCATCAGCCGGACATCTACCATCTGGCGGCAGAACGGCTTAACACCCAACCGGCGGAAACGCTGGTCTTTGAGGATTCCCTCTACGCCCTGAAAACCGCGGCGGCGGCAGGCTACCGCACCGTAGGCGTGTTCGACGCCAGCGGAGAATCCGATCAGGCCGGGCTGAGCGCGGCGGCGGATGCCTATCTCATGGATCTGACGGCCTTTCCCGGCTGCTGGGATCTTCTGAACAAATAAAGGAACCAACAGGCTTTGGCCTGTGTTCAGGCGGTACATTGGGGGCACCACCTTGTATCGCCTTATAAAACTGTGCTGTAGAAAGAGAAAGGAAGTATTTACATGAAAACAGCATTGACCATTGCTGGAAGCGATTCCAGCGGAGGCGCCGGCATTCAGGCAGATCTGAAAACCATGACGGCCAACGGCGTATACGCCATGAGCGCCATCACGGCTCTGACTGCCCAGAACACCACCGGCGTCACTGACATTTTAGAGTCCACCCCGCGCTTCCTGAGCGAGCAGCTGGACGCTATTTTTACCGATATCTTTCCCGATGCGGTGAAAATCGGCATGGTCTCCTCTGCGGAGCTGATCGCCGTGATCGCGGCAAAGCTCAAGGCGTACAAGGCGGAAAACATCGTGGTAGACCCCGTGATGGTGGCCACCTCCGGGGCCAAGCTCCTGCGCTCTGACGCAGTGGAGGCCCTGTGCCGGGAACTGCTGCCGCTGGCAGCGGTGCTGACCCCCAACATTCCCGAAGCGGAGATCCTCTCCGGCATGACCATCACTGACGCCGCCGGCATGGAGGCCGCCGCCAGACTCATCAGTGAGAAATACGGCTGCGCCGTGCTGTGCAAGGGCGGCCACAAGGTCAACGACGCCGACGATCTCCTCTGGCGGGAGGGCGCGGGCAAGTGGTTCCACGGCAAGCGCATCGACAATCCCAATACCCACGGCACCGGCTGCACCCTCTCCAGCGCCATCGCCTCCAATCTGGCCAAGGGCTATGATCTGGACGCCTCTGTGGAGCGGGCCAAGGCCTACATCTCCGGCGCACTGGCGGCCATGCTGGATCTGGGACACGGTTCCGGCCCCATGAACCATATGTTCGCGCTGAAAGGGGAGTTCACGGAATGATTACCTCTACGGTTGCAATCTTATTCGCTGTGGGCTACCTGCTGGCAACGGTCTGGCTGTGCCGGGGCATCCGGCTGACGGCCCGGGACCTGTGTCTGGGTGGTATCGTCTGCGCTATGACGCTGGTGCTGGCCACGATCCGCATCCCCCTGCCCACCGGCTCCAACATCACCTGCGGCTCCTGGATCCCGCTGATGCTGCTGGCCCTGCTGTATGATTATCGGCTGTCCATGCTGAGCGGCTGGGTGTGCGGTATTCTGGCAATGATCCTGATCCCCGGCTGGCAGGCGGTCCACTGGGCGCAGATCTTTGTGCAGCAGTTGGTCTGCTTCTCCTGCTTGGGCTATGCCGGCGTGTTCGGCAGCGACAAGCGCTGGAAGGCCATCTGCGGCATGGCG
>ENA-UEQK01000126-UEQK01000126.1-human-gut-metagenome-genome-assembly--contig:-NODE-126-length-54504-cov-10.361457_pt1 | contig 54504 bp, 49 predicted proteins | sample MGYA00242939_ERZ507942 | MGnify/ENA primary metagenome ERZ507942 (study PRJEB26167, sample SAMN06115485) | human gut metagenome | host: Homo sapiens | place: China:Chongqing | collected 2015-03-30... | reverse complement strand
CCCGCCAAGTGGGTCTATGTACTGGACGGACTGGAAAAATACCGGGCAAAAATAGGGGGCCATGACGCTTCCTCTGTGCCGATGTCGGTCAGCAGCCCTTTCAGCTCCGGGTACGGCATGGAGTAGCGCTGGCTGAGGTAGCGCAGGGATGCCCCCAGCTCTCCGTCCGGCCCGCCGTACTGGGAGATAATGGCCGCCGCCAGCTTGGGATTGGGCGTGGTGATCTTCACCGGGTATTGCAGCTTTTTCTCGTAGACAAACATCAGTCGTTCCCTCCTAACTCCCAGGGCCACGGGTCATTCAGCCAGGCATAGCCGCCCTCCGGCGTCAGGTCGTCGCTGTTCAAAGGGCCGTACTGAGCAATATATTTTGCCCGGCCCTCTCTGGCCATTTTGATATAGGAGGCGTAAAGATCCAGCGCTTCCTGATCGCCGGAATGGGTGTCCAGATAGAGATTCAGCTCCTTGACGGCAAAATCCAGAGCCATCAGCTCCACCAGCGCCGTATTGGGCAGCTGCGTGCGGGCCTGAATCGCCGCCTTGAACGGCAGATCCAGCCCCGGAAACAGCGTGCCGGTTTTCAGGGCCTCCGTCCGGCTGAACCGTGTGGGATTGCTGCCCTGCATGGGGATATATGGGAAAGCCAGCGCCGCGCAGGCGGGCAGTGCGCCCTGACCGGGTTCGCAGGTCGTTGGCTTCAGTTCGGGTTTTTCCATGCTGTATGGATCCCTCCTTATGGAAAAAATCATAAAAGAACAAAATGCGGCCGGATTTATGGATGCACGGCTTTGACCGTGCGGTTTCGACGCGCAACCCATTCTATGCGCCGTCCTGCGGGGCGGAAGCTTGCTTTCCCAAAAAAATGCAGCTATAATCGGCATAGTGGATAAGCAGGTTCCCATAGGCTGAGCTGAGGTGATGTCTGTGATCCTGCTGATCCGAAAACGAACATGGCTGTCTGCATGGCTGCTGATCTGCCTTGGCTGTCTTTCCGCGATTTTCTGGAGCGGCTTCCGGCAGGTCTCCGTGCCGGTTTCGGGGGCGGAGCAGGAGAGCGGCCCGGCCTTACAGGCGGTGGTGATCGATCCGGGCCACGGCGGGCAGGACGGCGGTGCCGTAGCGCCGGACGGTACGGAGGAGAGCGAGATCAATCTGGCGATTTCCCTGCGGCTGGAACAGCTGCTGCGCTTTGCAGGCGTCCCCACGGAGATGACCCGCCGGGAGGATTGCATGGTCTGCGATCCCGGCCTTGACACCATGCGGCAGCGGAAGGTGTCCGACATCCGCAATCGGACGGCGCTGGTGAACGGCATTCCCAACGCCGTGCTGCTGAGCATCCATCAGAACAGCCTGCCGTCCTCTCCGGCGACCCACGGGGCGCAGGCCTTCCGAAACCGGCAGGAGGGCGCGGAAACGCTGGCGCAGCTTCTGCAATGCAACCTGAACGCGGTGGTCAACACCCATCGGGCCAAGGAAGCAAAGCTGATTCCGGAGAGTATTTACCTGATGAATCATGTAACCGTGCCGGCTGTGCTGGTGGAGTGCGGATTTCTTTCCAACGCGGAGGAAACCCTCCGTCTCCGGCAGGCGGACTATCAAATGACACTGGCCGTCACCATTGCGGCAGGGTATCTGCAATGGGCGGCCGGAGAGGAACCGATATGAAAGCAAAGACTTTGTTTTACTGTACAGAGTGCGGCAACGAGACGGCGAAGTGGGCGGGGAAATGTCCTGCCTGCGGCGCGTGGAACACCATTGTGGAGCAGCCGGAGCTGCCAAAGGGCGTGGGAAAGGGCGGCTCCGCCCGTGTGGGGCTGACGCGCCGCCGCGCCTGCCCGGTGACGGATCTCTCTTCCGATGAGGAAATCCGCTTTCCCACCGGCATGGGGGAGCTGGATCGGGTTCTGGGCGGCGGCGCCGTCAAAGGCTCTCTGGTGCTGGTGGGCGGTGCGCCCGGTATCGGCAAGTCTACTTTGATGCTGCAAATTTGCAGCAAGCTGTGCGAATTTTCCAGGGTTCTGTATATTTCCGGCGAGGAATCGGAGCATCAGCTGAAGCTGCGGGCCAAACGGCTCCATGTAGAAAATTCCCGGCTCCTGGTGCTGTCTGAGACGAATCTGGGCGATGTGCTGGAATCCGTGAACACGGAGCAGCCGGACGTGCTGATCGTAGACTCCATCCAGACCCTGTACAACGATGCGCTGGACGCTGCGGCAGGCAGCATCAGTCAGGTTAAGGACTGCACCATGGCGCTGATGCAGGTGGCCAAGGGCCAGGGGATCACGGTGTTCGTCATCGGCCATGTCAATAAGGAAGGCTCCATTGCAGGCCCCAAGGTGCTGGAACATATGGTGGACTGCGTGCTGTACTTCGAGGGCGACCAGCACACCAGCTATCGAATTTTGCGGGCGGCCAAGAACCGCTTCGGCGCTACCAATGAGATCGGCGTTTTTGAAATGCAGGACGAGGGGCTGGCCGAGGTGGAAAATCCCTCGGAAATGCTGCTTTCAGGCCGCCCGGACGACGCCCCCGGCACCTGTGTTGCCTGTGTGATGGAGGGGGCCCGGCCGGTGCTGGCGGAATTGCAGGCGCTGGTGGTGACCTCCGCCGGCGGCAATCCCCGCCGCACCAGCAATGGGTTTGACTATAACCGGGCCGCCATGCTGCTGGCAGTGCTGGAAAAGCGGGGCGGGTTGAAGGTCTCCGCCTGCGACGCGTATCTGAACATCGTGGGCGGGTTGTATCTGGACGAGCCTGCCGCAGATCTGGCCGCCGTGATTGCGCTGGCGTCCAGCTATCTGGACCGGCCGGTTCCCGGCGATCTGGCGGCCATCGGAGAGGTGGGACTGACCGGGGAGCTTCGCAGCGTCAATCAGCTGGCTCAGCGGGTCTCTGAGGTGCATCGCCTGGGATTCCGGAAGTGCGTGGTGCCGGCTCATCGGGCGAATACCATAAAGGCTCCGACCGGTCTGACGGTGATCCCGGCCCGGAATATCGGTGAGGCGATCCGAGCCGCTCTCCGCCCTGCGGAATGAAATGGATACAGGCGCCGCCCAGTGCCGGCAGTCCGGCTGAGGCGGCGCTGTCCAGCGTGCAGAGACCGTCGCTCTGATAGACGCATTTGCTGGTGCAGGGGATCATAGGATCAGCTCCCTTCAAAAGTTCAGCAGTAGCATGGCTTCTTTTCTCAATCCTATACGCACAGCGCGCCGCTCTGAAAGGGGCGGCGCATTTTTTGTGTCATCCTGCCTGCACCGCTCAGGCAGACGCGCATAGACTGGGGTGAAGGAAGCTGACGAATCCTTCGCTACATCGTTTAGGAGGTATCCCAATGCCTGAGAAAGTTGTACCCGGCCCCGTGGAGGACGCCTGCGGCGTCCGGGAGGCGGTCTGCATCCATACACGCAAGATCTATGATTCCTGCCGGGATAAGGATTGCATCGAAGATCTGCGGTTCTATCCCAAGCTGCAATATGTGGACGTCATCAACCGCGCCCTGTCTGTCAAAGGCGGGACGGCCGACCTTTTGTACGTATATGTAGATGTGGAGCCGGTGAATTTCAACCGGGGATTCTACACCGTGGATATGCGGTTCTTCTACTCCGTGACCCTACAGGCTTATACCAGCTGCCCCGCGCCGGTGACGGTGGAGGGCCTGTGCGTGTTTGACAAGCGGGCCATCCTGTTCGGCAGCGAGGGCAGCGCCAAGATCTTCTCCTCCAGATATCGCTCCGGGGAGCCGGATATTCCCATGCTGCGCCGGTCCAATCTGCCGGAGGCAGTGGTTGAGGCGGTGGATCCCATCGTTCTGGATGCCCGGATCGTGGAAAACGGCTGCCGCCGGGACTGCGACTGCGACCTGTGTGAAGTGCCTGCCTTTATCAGCGAGTGCTTCAACGGCGAGCTTTGCGGCGGAGACGACAGCCGCCGGATCTATATCACGCTGGGGCAGTTCTCCATCGTCCGTCTGGAGCGGGATTCCCAGCTGCTGGTGCCGGTGTATGACTACTGTATGCCGGAGAAGGAATGCTCCTGCGGCAGCACCGACGATCCCTGCTGCCTGTTCCGCAACATTGCCTTCCCGGTGGGCGAGTTTTTCCCACCCAACACCGTGTCCTTGCCGGAGGACTATGAGGAGGCCAAAAACTTCTGCGCCTGCTGCCGCAAGTAGGCCATACTCCGAAAAAGATCCGGCAGATGTCAGACTGCTGCTGCCCTGGAAAACGCAGCTGGCGGCATAGAAACGCGTCATGTGGAGGAACCTCCCGCGGCAAAGCCGCGGGAGGTTCCTGTCTGCGGGACGGGGGAAAGGGAAGATACATTGACGGACGATGAAAAACCATGTAAAATAACAGGAAGAATCATGGCCATTCCCACTGTGGGCGGGACGCCGGAAGGATTGTTGAAAATGGATCGGATCAGGAAAAACTTCGGTTTTGGCTGTATGCGTCTGCCAATGCAGGGAGCGGATGTGGACATTCAGGAAACCAGGCGGATGGTGGATGTGTTTCTGGATGCGGGATTTAACTATTTTGATACGGCCCATGGATACTTGCAGGGAAAGGGCGAAACGGCCCTGAAAGAGTGTCTGACCAGCCGCTACCCGCGGGAACGTTATGTGCTGACAGACAAGCTAACGTCTAACTTTTTCAAAACCGAGGCGGATATCCGTCCCTTCTTTGAAAGCCAGCTGGCGGCCTGCGGTGTGGATTATTTTGATTTTTACCTGATGCACGCGCAGGGAACGGTCAACTATGACCACTTTAAAGCCTGCCGTGCTTATGAGACGGCGTTTGCCCTGAAAGCGGAGGGGAAAGTGCGCCATGTGGGCATCTCGTTCCACGATAGGGCAGAGGTGCTGGAGCAGATCCTGACGGAGTATCCTCAAATCGAGGTGGTGCAGATCCAGTTCAACTATCTGGATTATGAGGACCCGGCGGTACAGAGCCGGAAGTGCTATGAGGTCTGCCGGAAGTTCAACAAGCCGGTGCTGGTGATGGAGCCGGTGAAAGGCGGCAATCTGGTGAATCTGCCGGAGGAGGCCAGGGCTGTTCTGGACGCGCTCCACGGCGGCAGCCCTGCCAGCTATGCCATCCGCTTTGCGGCAGGTTTCCCCGGTATGATGATGGTTCTTTCCGGCATGAGCAATTTGCAGCAGATGCAGGATAATCTGGCTTTCATGCAGAATTTCAAACCGCTGGATGAGACGGAACTGGCGGCGGTGCAAAAGGTGCAGGAAATCTTCCGCAGCAAGCATCTGATCCCCTGCACCTCCTGCCGGTATTGTACTGACGGCTGCCCGAAGCATATCTCCATTCCGGATCTCTTTGCAACCATGAACACCAAGCAGCTCTACCACGACTGGAACGCCGATTACTACTATACGGAAGTCCACACGGCTCCCGGCCGCAAGGCGTCTGACTGCCTGAAATGCGGCAAATGCGAAAAGGTCTGTCCCCAGCATCTGCCGATCCGAAAGCTGCTGGAGAAAGTAGCTGCGGAATTTGAAAAGGAACAGTAAACAGTGATTGGAACAGGCGTCCCCTGCAATTTTTGCAGGGGATGCCTGTCCGTTTTGTGGCGGAAATTCAATTCACTCTTGCCAATATGTGGCGTTCGGGTATAAAATCAGAAAAAAGCCAAGGAGGAACCGGGAATGAAGCATCAGGCGGCGGTGATCACCGTCAGTGACAAGGGCAGCGTCGGAGAGCGGGTGGATACCAGCGGCCCGGCGGTTCGGGCCATGCTGGAGGGCGCGGGATATGAGGTGGTCTATACCTCCATTGTCCCGGATGACAAATTGAAGATCGGACAGGAGCTGACCCACTGTGCCGATGCGTTGGGGTGCGATCTGGTGCTGACCACCGGCGGCACCGGCCTTTCTCCGCGGGACGTGACGCCGGAGGCTACCCGCGCGGTGCTTCACCGGGAGATCCCCGCCATTCCGCAGGCCATGCTGTATGCAAGCCTTGCCATCACGCCGAGGGCCATGCTTTCCCGCGCTGTGGCAGGCACCCGCGGGAACTGCCTGATCGTCAATTTGCCGGGTTCGGAAAAGGCGGCGCGGGAAAATCTGGCCGCTGTGCTGGACACGCTGGAACACGCGCTGAAAATGATGGCCGGCGGCGGCCACTGAGAATTCTTAGCAAACATGAACGTGTATGCGCCGTCTGCACGCGGTATCATGAAACCAAAGGCGGCAGACGGAAAGGGGAATCTTTGATGCGGATCGTAGTAAAAGTCGGCACCTCCACACTGGCCTATCCCACCGGGCGGCTGAACATCCAGCGGGTGGAGCGGATGTGCAAGGTGCTCAGCGACCTGAAAAATGCAGGGCATGAGATCATTCTGGTGTCCTCCGGCGCCATTGCCATGGGATTCGGCAAGCTGAATCTCCGGGAGCGGCCCAAGGATATGCCCACCAAGCAGGCGTCTGCGGCAGTGGGGCAGTGCGAGCTGATGTATGTGTACGACAAACTCTTCACCGAATACAACCATACGGTGGCACAGCTGCTGATTACGGCGCCGGACATTGCCGACGGCGGCAGCCGGAAAGAAAACTTCCACAATACGCTGGATCGCCTGCTGGAGCTGGGGGCGCTGCCGGTCATCAATGAGAATGACACCATTTCTACCGAGGAGATCGCCGTAGGCGATAACGACACCCTCTCCGCCGTGGTGGCCGCCACGGTGCAGGCGGATCTGCTGATCCTCCTGTCGGATATTGAGGGCCTTTATGACAGCGACCCTCACAGGAACCCGGATGCGAGGCTGATCGGCGTGGTGCCGGAGATCAATGAGCAGATCCTCTCTCTGGCAGGGGGCAGCGGCTCAAACCTTGGCACCGGCGGCATGGTCACCAAGCTCCGGGCGGCCCAGATCGCCACGGAGGCCGGCTGCGAGATGGTGATTGCCAACGGCTGGAACCCGGATCTGCTGTACGGTATTGCGGCGGGAGAATCCATCGGCACCCGTTTTTTGACAAAGAAGGTGTAAGTATGACAACCCTTGAGATCATTCAGAAAACGAAAGCGGCCTGGGGCAGCGTCCGGGACGGGGATGCGGCGGCGAAGAACCATATCCTGACCGCCATGGCCGACAGCCTGACGGCGCATACCGCAGAGATCCTTCAGTGCAATGCACTGGATATGGACGCCGCAAAGGGACGGATTTCCGAGGTGATGCTGGATCGGCTCCGGCTGGATGAGGGCCGCATCGCCGCCATGGCCGACGGCATCCGGGCCACGGTGAAGCTGCCGGATCACACCGGTCGGATCCTGTCCGAATTTCACCACGCCAACGGCATGACCATTTACAAAAAGCAGGTGCCTCTTGGACTGGTGGCAATTATCTATGAGAGCCGTCCCAATGTGACCTCCGACGCGGCGGCGCTGGCCATCAAAAGCGGCAATGTCTGCGTCCTCCGCAGCGGGAGGGAGGCCATCCGCACCTCCACCGCTGTTGTGCAGGCTTTGAAGGCGGGCATTGCAAAGGCTGGCGGAGACCCGGACATCGTGAATATTTTAGAGGATACCAGCCACGAAAGCGCCAACATCCTCATGACGGCCAACGGTCTGGTGGATCTGCTGATCCCCCGGGGCGGCGCGGGACTGATCCGGGCCTGCGTGGAGCGGGCTACCGTACCCTGCATCCAGACCGGCACCGGCATCTGCCATGTGTATGTGGACGAATATGCCGATCTCGACAAGGCGGTGAAGATCATCGTCAACGCCAAGACCAGCCGCCCCTCCGTGTGCAATGCCGAGGAGGTGTGCCTTGTCCACAGCACTGTGGCGGCGCAATTCCTGCCCATGCTTCACAGAGCGCTGGTGGAGGATCGCAGGGCGGCGGGGGAGATCCCCGTGGAGCTGCGGCTGGACCCGCGGGCGGGGAAGATCATCCCCGGCACACCGGCAGGCCCTGCGGACTTTGACACGGAGTTTCTGGATTACATTCTGGCCGTTCGGGTGGTGGACAGCGTGGAGGAAGCGATTGCCCATATTCTGGCGCATTCCACCCACCACAGCGAGGCCATCGTCACGGAGAATGGGGAGAACGCCGGGAAGTTTGTCAATGAGACGGACAGCGCGGCGGTTTATGTCAACGCGTCCACCCGGTTCACCGATGGCGGCGAGTTCGGCCTTGGCTGCGAGATGGGAATTTCCACCCAGAAGCTCCACGCCCGCGGCCCCATGGGGCTGGATGAGCTGAGTACCTATAAATATATCATCCGCGGCAGCGGACAGATCCGGTAAGGAGGGGCAGAATGGCAAAGTATGAAGCGGGTTTCATCGGTGCGGGCAGCATGGGCGGCGCACTGGCGCAGGCGGCGGTCAAGACCGCAGGCGGCGGCAGGGTGGCGGTCGCCTGCTCCACGCCGGAACATTCCGAGGAAGCGGCGGCGCGTCTGGGCTGCGCGGCGGAGACGGCGGAAACCATTCTCTGGGAGAGCCGGTTCGTGTTTCTGGGCGTAAAGCCTCAGATGATTGCCGGGGTGGTGAAAAAGCTGGCGGGGGACATTGCAGGGTCTGATGCCATTTTCGTCTCCATGCTGGCTGGCACCAGTCTGGAACGGCTGGCGGAGCTGCTGGGCGCAGACAAAAAGATCATCCGCATCATGCCCAATACCCCCTGCGCCGTGGGACAGGGACTGACGCTGGTGGCGCCCAACGACCGCGTGACGGCAGAGGAGCTGGCGGACTTCAAGGCGTTGCTGTCGGTTTCCGGCCTGCTGGATGACCTGCCGGAGCATCTGATCGACGCGGCCAGCGCCGTGTCCGGCTGCGGCCCGGCCTACGCCTATATGTTCATGGAAGCGCTGGCGGACGGCGCGGTAAAGTGCGGCGTGCCGCGGGCCAAGGCCGTGCGGTATGCCGCCCAGATGCTGCTGGGCAGCGCATCGCTGGCGCTGGAAAGCGGCCGTCATCCCGGCGCGCTGAAGGACGCCGTGTGCTCTCCCGGCGGCAGTACCATCGCCGGGGTGGCGGCTCTGGAGGACCGGGGCTTCCGGGGCGCGGCCATAGCCGCTGTGGAAGCGGCGTACAGGCGCACCGAAGAACTGGGATAAACGAACGACACGGACAATTTGTCCGTGTCGTTTTTTTCAGCTTTCTCTTGACAACGAGGTTTACTTACTGTAGACTACAGGTAAGAGGTCTACAACAAGTAAACCAAGGGGGCGATGGAATGAGCGATCTGAAAATGGGGCCGGTGGAGACCCGGTTCGCGGAGATCATCTGGGAAAAGGAGCCGGTTGGTTCCATGGAGCTGGTGAGGCTGGCGGAGGAGGCGCTGGGCTGGAAAAAGTCCACTACCTATACGGTGCTGAAGCGGCTGTGCGACCGGGGCATTTTCCAGAACGAGGGCGGCACCGTTACCAGCCGCCTGTCGCGAGCAGACTATGACACCGCCCAGAGCAGGCAATTTGTGGAGGAGAGCTTTTCCGGCTCTCTCCCGGCGTTCATCACGGCGTTTACCCGGCGGAAGAAGCTGAGCGAGGATGAGATCACGCAGCTGCAAAAGCTGATCGATCAGAACAGGGGGTAAGCATATGACCGGCTTTCTTATGCACGAACTGTTTCCCATGGTTTGCAACATGAGCCTGACGGCCAGCGCGGTGATTCTGGCGGTGCTGGCTGCCCGTCTGCTGTTGCGGCGGGCGCCCAAGGTTTTCTCCTATGCCCTGTGGGCCGTGGTGCTGTTCCGGCTGCTGTGTCCGGTGTCCGTCACCTCCGCCGTATCCCTGATGGGTGCGCTGGGAGCGCCGGCTCAGGAGCGGACGCAGCGCACCAGCGCAGTGGAATATGTCCCGGCGGACAGAATCCGCGGCACGGCTTCTGCTGTGACGCAGCTGCCCCAGACGCCGCTTCCGGCAGAAACCGGCGGCGCGGTTAATGCCGCTCCGGCAGATACAGCGCCGGAAGCCGTCTCGGCCACATCTTTCAATGAGCCTGTGTTCATTCTGACGCTGATATGGCTGGCGGGGATGGCCCTGCTGCTGGCGTACAGCCTTGTGTCCCTGCTGCGGCTGCGCCGCCGGTTGGTGGGGGCGGTGAGACTGCGGGACAACATCTATCTGGCGGATCATATCCCATCTCCCTTTGTCATGGGGCTGATCCGGCCGAAAATTTATCTTCCCTCCGACCTGCGGGAGACGGAGCGGGGCTACATTCTGCGCCATGAGCAGTATCACATCCGCCGCCGGGATCATCTGGTGAAATTCCTGTCCTTTCTGGCTCTGTGCATCCACTGGTTCAACCCACTGGTGTGGGCGGCCTTCGTCCTTTCCGGCAAGGACATGGAAATGAGCTGCGACGAGGCCGTGGTCAAGGCGCTGGGGGAGGAGATCCGGGCGGATTACTCCGCGTCCCTGCTGAGCCTTGCCACGGGACGCCGCATCGTGGCGGGGATGCCGCTGGCCTTCGGCGAGGGCGACACCGGAAGCCGGATTCGGAACCTGCTGAACTGGAAGCGTCCCCGGCCATGGGTCATGGCCGTATGCGCCGTGGTCTGCGTGGGACTGATTGCCCTTTGCGCTGCCAATCCCGGAGGGACAGACGCCGCAGACGGGGAGGAGAACGGCTCATGGCCCAGCGTGGAGGCCTATGTGCAGGACGTGATGCTGTCCCAGACGGAGGTCAGCTATTATACCTATAACGCCGACGGCACCTGCAGCAGCCAGCCCCGCACCGCCGCCGTCACTGACCGGAAGCTGATTTATCTGGAAAAGGGCGGCGAGGTGACCGGTCTGGCCCCTGACGGCGTTCTGGAGGAGTGGGAGTACTACTACCTGACCAAGCCGGAACTGGATGTGGACATGGACGCCGTGGCGCTGGCAGGCGGCCAGTACCATGACGACGAGGGGTACTTTGACCTTGGGTCGGGTAACCGCCATATCGTGGTGGCTCTGCGGCGTGAGAACAACCGTTATGACATTCTCTGTGATATACCCACCAACGACGGCATCTTCTCTGGCTACCACAACACCATGGAGGAAGCCATCTACGACTGGTATGTGACGGATCAAAATTTGGATCTGCCGCTGTATGTGGAGGACTGGCGGAGCCGGATCGACCTGCCGGAGCCGGGCAGTCTGGGGAACTATCCCGTCCACCGCTACGATGTGGATGGCGGCTATCTCTACATTCCCATCAGCGGCTGGACAAAATCCGACACCTCGGACAGTGCCTCTCCCTACTGGGAGTGGACATCCGCCTACAATACCGGCTCCATTTTCTCCATCGTCTATGACGAGAAGTCTCTGGACGTGCAGCGCGCCGAAGCGGAGGAGATCGGCTTCACGCCGGTAGATGCGGGAAAACTGGTCTGGCGGCTGGACCCGCCGGCGGAGGGCGCCCACATCCGGTACTACTTCTACCCCGCAGCCGGCGGCGGCTGCTGGACGGTGTCTACCCTCTGGACGGATCTGGGCATCAGCGACTATCCCTACATCTTCATCGAGCCTCAGGTGATGAACCTGATGGTGGAGAGTTTTACACCGGTGGAGGATTTCACACCTGCCGCCGGGAACTCTACCCGGACGGAACGGACTTCAACTCAGATTGTGCCGGTGGGGAAAAGCTCCGCGGAAATTACGGTGGGGTATACAACACAGCAGGGTCCGGACGGAGAGACGATCGACCCGTCTGCCGGGATCTACCTGAAAAATGTGGCGAAAGTCAACAACATTTCCCGTGTGGGGGCGGTGGAACAGGATCAGATCGTTTACCTGAATGATGGAAAAACGGCAATCGTTCCGGTGAGCTTTACCGCCGGACTGAATGAGGGCGGCGAGGGCGTACGTACCTACGGGACTGTGGTGACCGTTGACCTTACCGGCGGCGGTGTGGAGCGCAGCGTGCTGTCCCAGCAGGAACTGGATGCCTATAACGCCGTGACGGACTGCACCATCCGGGACGAAAGCGGCGATATTACAGGGATGGACATCCATCCCGCCAGCTATCTCCTCACCTCTTACTATGGGAACGTCCGGGATCTGAATTTTGAAGAGTTCCTCCGCTATTTCCCGCAGGACGGCAGCATCAGCGATGAGGCGGAATTCGAAGCCCTGAAAAATCTGGACAGCTGGCCATTCAAACAGGCAGAGAGCATGGAGCAGATGCTGGTGCCCATCCACAAAATCTCCGCCGCCAGCGTCAACGAGGTGCTGCGTGCCTACGGCGGCATTACCGCAGCGGATCTCTCAAACACCGACGGGGTATTCTATCTGAAAGACTATGACGCTTACTACACCTATACCTCGGATTTCGGTTTCAGTTCCTTTGCGGCAGAAAGCGGCCAGCAGGTGGAGAATTATGTATACCTGTACGGGAATCACAATGACAGTAACCGCAGCGTCCTGACCCTGCGTCTGACACCGGGAACGGATACATGGCAGATCATGTCCTATCTTCCCTTAGACAGCGACAACTGAATTGGCAGCTGCCCGCCGGTGATCCCGGCGGGCAGCGCTCCGTTTTTTTCCAGCGGGCCGTTTCGCATATTTTCCAGCGCCGCGAAAACACTACTTCTGTATCAATACGACAGGAGGTTTTCATATGAACATCCGGATGAAACGCGGCGCGGCCCTGACCCTGACGGCGGCGCTGCTGCTGGCCGGCAGCGCGCAGGCGCTGTTCGGCCTTGGAAAGAGCAAGACGGACGCGCCTGCGCCGGAAAATGCGCCGGCGGCGCGGGATCTGGAGATCCGCACCTACCGGGGTATCCCGTATCAGGGACAACTGGAAGGGACGGATCCTGACGGCGGGGATCTGACCTTTGCCGTCATTGACCAGCCGAAAAAGGGGACGGTCACGGTGGAGGGCGCAAACTTCACCTACACGCCGAAGGACAATGCCGCCGGTGCGGACAGCTTCACCTATACCGCCGCCAACAGCGCCGGTATCATGTCCCCGCCCGCTGTGGTAACGGTTACGATTGAAAAGACCCGCTCCGGCGTCACCTATGCCGACACGGACGCGGCGACAGCCACCGCCGCGCAGGATCTGGCGGAGCAGGGGATATTCACCGGGGCGAAGATCGGGGAGAAGTGGTATTTTGAGCCGGATCGGACGGTCAGCCGCGGAGAATTTCTGGCCATGACGATGGAGACGGCCGGAATCGAGGTGACGGACGTCACCATGACCGGCTTCTGCGATGACGAGGCCATTCCCACATGGGCCAGAAGCTATGCCGCTGCCGGTGTGGCGGAGGGGATCGTGCAGGGAAAGCCCACGGAAAACGGCGCTGCGTTTTCCTGCGGCGCGCCGATCTCCTACAGCGAAGCCGCCACGGTGCTGAACCGGGTGCTGGATCTGGGAGATGTGGAGCTGGCGGTCTGGTACGCTGACCGGGAAGCGATGCCCTCCTGGGCGGCGCAGGCCGTTGGGAATATGGAAGCGCTGAATGTCCTCAGCACAGGGAGCTTTGGCAGCGACCGTCTGGAAACGGCTGTGACCAGAGCAGACGCGGCGCGGATGCTCTCCGCCGCCGGGGTGCTGCTGCGGGGAGAGAAAAAAAGCGGCCTGCTGGACTGGCTGCAATAAAATCTGATGTACGACCCGCCTGCGGCAGAGCTTTCTCCTCTGCCGCAGGCGGGTCTGTATCTCATTTGCGGAAAAGTTCACCAATTCATGTTGTATTCGGCGGCGGTTTGTGCTAAACTAACTCAGATTATAATAGTATCGATGTGCCTATTATTCCGAATTGTAACAAGAAAGGTTCTGATTTTCTGTGAAAATCGTTGTTTTGGCCGGTGGCATCTCCACGGAGCGGACGGTTTCTCTGGTATCTGGCACCGGCGTGTGTCAAGCGCTGCGCCGCAAAGGGCATCAGGCGATTCTGGTGGATCTGTTTATGGGATTGGAAAATCCGCCTGCGGATCTGAACACCCTCTTTGACGCACCGGACGGCCTTTGCCCGGACGTGAAGATCGCCGTGCAGGCGCCGGATCTGGAGGCAGTCCGCCGCAGCCGCCCGGATCAGAGTGCCAGCCGCATCGGCCCCCATGTGCTGGATATCTGCCGTCTGGCGGACGTGGTATTTTTGGGGCTGCACGGTCAGGACGGCGAGGACGGCCGGATTCAGGCGGCGCTGGATCTGCTGGGCGTTCCCTATACCGGCGCGGGGTACTTAGGCTCTGCCATTGCCATGGATAAGATCGCCTCCAAGCAGATGATGGATGCCAACGGCATCCCCAATCCCAAGTGGCAGGCGCTGACCTATACGGAGGAGGAGATCCCCCATCTGGCGGAGACCCTGCCCATGCCCTGTGTGGTCAAGGCCCCCACCGGCGGCTCCTCTCTGGGGGTATATCTGCCCAAGGACCGGGCGGAACTGGCAGATGCACTGCATCAGGTGCGGGCCTATTGCGACCGGGTGCTGGTGGAACAGCGGGTTTATGGACGGGAGCTGACGGACGCGGTGCTGGGTGAGCGGTACCTGCCGCCGGTGGAGACCTTCCCCAGCGTGGAAAATTTCGACTATGAGGCCAAGTATCAGGCCGGCGGCGCCAGGGAGGTCTGCCCTGCGGAGTTGACGGCCGCGCAGGCCAAAGCCGTGGGGGAGATGGCCCTGCGGGTACATCGGGCGCTGGGGCTGGCCGTCTATTCCCGGACGGACATGATTCTGGACGCCGATGGGAACCTCTGGTGTCTGGAGGCCAACTCCCTGCCGGGGATGACTCCCACCAGCTTCGTTCCCAAGGAGGCCGCCGCAGTGGGCATCGGCTATGACGAACTGTGCGAGGAGATCGTGCGGCAGTCCCTGAAGATCAAGAGGAGATAAACATATGCAGTCCATGACGTTAACAGAGATCGTATCCGCAGTCAAGGGTGTCTGGTGGAATCCCGGCGATCAGATCCCGACGGTCAGCGCCGTTTCCACGGACAGCCGGAAAATCACCCCCGGCTGCCTGTTCCTGCCCTGGGTGGGGGAGAAGTTCGACGGCCACCAGTTTATTGACGCGGCGCTGGACGCCGGCGCGGCAGGCTGCCTGTGCGCCAAGCTTCCCCAGAATATCCGCCCGGACAAATTTTATATCAAGGTGGCGGACACCCGGCTTGCCCTGCGGGATCTGGCGTCCGCTTACCGGGATCGGTTCCAGATTCCCTTTGTGCAGATCACCGGCAGCGTGGGAAAAACCACCACGAAAGAGATGATCGCCGCGGTACTGGGGGCGAAGCTGGACGTTCTGAAAACGCCGGAGAATTTCAACAATGACATTGGAACGCCTCTGACGCTGCTGGGTCTTGCCCCGGAGCATCAGGCGGCGGTGATCGAAACGGGAATGAACCATTTCGGCGAGATCGAGTATCTGGGCGCCATGGTGCGCCCGGATATCGCCGTGATCTCCAACATCGGCGACGCCCATATTGAGTATCTGGGCAGCCGGGAGGGGATCCTGAAGGCGAAGTGCGAGATTTTTACACATCTGAAGGAAAACGGTCTGGCTGTCCTTAACGGGGACGACGCCCTGCTGGATACGGTGACGCTGCCCCAGCGGATCGTCCGGTGCGGCCAGAGCGAGCATTGTCAGGTGCGGATCCACGACATTGTGGATCATGGCGTGGACGGGATCACCTGCACAGTGACCACGCCGAAGGACACCTATCCCCTGAATATCCCGGCCCCCGGTGAGCATATGGCCTATTCCGCCTCCATGGCGGTGGCGGTGGGCGAGGAGCTGGGACTCAGCCGGGAGGAGATCATCCAGGGCGTGGTAGCCTACGAACCTACCGGCTCCCGGATGCGGATCGTTCGGATGCCGGAGGGCCGGGTGCTGCTGGACGACTGCTATAATGCCAATCCCCAGTCCGTAACGGCGGCGCTGGAGGTGCTGGGCCGCACGGACTGCGAGCGCCGGGTGGCGGTGCTGGGCGATATGGGGGAGCTGGGCGATCTGACGGATCAGGCCCACTTCAACGCCGGCGCGCTGGCGGCCATGCTGGGCATCGACTTTGTGATCGCTATCGGCTCCAAGGCGGCCCGCATTGCAGACGGCGCAGCCATGAGTGGCGGCGACGTGGTGCATTTTGCCACCAAGGAGGCGGCTCTGCAAACGGTGAAGGAGCAGCTGCAGCCCCACACCAGTATGCTCATCAAAGCCTCCCACGCCATGCGGTTTGATTCCCTTGTGGAAGAATTGAAGAAAACGTATGATTGAGATTCAAGTCAACGGCCTTGTGAAATCCTTCGAGGTGGGGCATAACATCCTTGACGGCATCACCTTTCAGATCGATCAGGGCCAGCGGGTGGGTCTGCTGGGCAAAAACGGCGCAGGCAAGTCCACCTTATTCAAAATACTGACGGGAGAGCTGGACTACGATGAAGGCACAGTGACCATTGCGCCGGGCCATCGGATGGGTCTGATCTCCCAGATCCCGGTGTATCCGGCGGGATATACCGTGGAGGATGTGCTGCGTTCCGCCTTCGGGCGGCTGCACGCGCTGGCCTCCGAAATGGAGGAACTGGCAGGCCGCATGGCGGCAGGGGAGACGGACCCGGCGCTTCTGAAACGCTACGGCAGCCTTTCCGAACGGTTTGAGGTGTTCGGCGGATATGACACCGACGTGGCCATCAGCAAGGTGGCCAACGGCCTGTCCATCTCCGACAATATGCGGGGCCGCCTGTTTGACCAGCTCTCCGGCGGAGAAAAGACGCGGGTGAATCTGGGCCGTCTGATTCTGGAGGATACGGACATCCTGCTGCTGGACGAACCCACCAACCATCTGGATCTCCATGCCACAGAGTGGCTGGAAAATTACATCCAGAAGTTCCGCGGCACGGTGGTGGCCATTTCCCATGACCGCTACTTCCTGGATCGCTCCGTGACCAGAGTGATCGAGATTGAAAACGGCAAGGCGGAGTTCTACTCCGGCAACTACAGCTTCTACGCCGTGGAAAAGGAACGCCGTTATCAGGAGCGGATGAAGCAGTACGAAAAGGAGCAGGCCAAGATCGCTCAGCTGGAAAAATCTGCGGAGCAGCTGCGGCTGTGGGCTTTTCAGGGTATGGACAAGACCTATCGCCGGGCCATTTCCATGGAGCGCCGCATCGAGCGGATGCGTACCACGGCCAAGCCCACCAAGGCCCGGAAAATGGACGCCCGGTTCACGGCGGCGGAGTTCCATGGGGACGAGGTGCTGGGGATCCGGAATCTGAGCAAATCCTTCGGCGAAAAGAAACTCTTTGAGGGAATTTCCCTGAAGGTGGAGGGCGGTGAGCGCATTGCCCTGATCGGCGACAACGGCACGGGAAAATCCACCCTCATCAAAATGATCGTGGACGAAGCGTACCCGGACAGCGGACGCATCCGGCTGGGGCCGCAGGTGAAAATGGCCTATCTGCCCCAGATCATCCACTTTGACCACCCGGACTGGAATCTGGTGGAGAATATGATGGCGGCCAAGCGGGGCATTTCCGCCCAGTCCGCCCGGAACCGTCTGGCGGCGTATGACTTCCGGGGAGAGGACGTCCTCAAGCCGGTGTCCGTCCTCTCCGGCGGGGAGCAGAGCCGCCTGCGGCTGTGTATGCTGATGGACGACGAGATCAACTTCCTGATTCTGGACGAGCCTACCAACCATCTGGACATCGCGTCGCGGGAGTGGATCGAGGAGGCGGTGGAGGCTTATGACGGCACGCTGCTGTTCGTCAGCCATGACCGATACTTCATCAACCGCTTTGCCACCCGCATTTGGGAGGTTTCCGGCGGCACCATTACCGATTATCCCATGGGCTTTGCGCAGTACCGGCAGATAAAGGCACAGGAAGAAGCGGAAAAGCAGGAAACACCAAAGCCTGTAAAGGAAAAACCGATTACAGAAAAACCGGCCAGAGGAGACCGCGCCCAGCAGGCCGCACGGCGTCAGCTGACCATCTGTGAGCGGGAAATTGCCAAGGCGGAGGAGCGGATTGCGGCGCTGGACGCCGATATGGAGACCAATGCCTGCGACTACGAAAAGCTGAACGCGCTGGTAGCGGAAAAAGAGGCTGCACAGGCGGAGCTGGACGCGCTGTATCTGCGCTGGGAGGAACTCAGCGAAGCAGCCGGCGAAGTTTAAGGAACAGAGGTGACAGTATGCAGGACGTACTTTGCGTCTACTATTCCCGGTCGGGAAACACAAAAAAAGTAATGAAGTCCATTGCCGCGGAGCTGAATGCGGAACTGGTGCAGCTGACTGATGGCGTGGAGCGCGGCGGCCTGCGGGGCTGGTTCCGCTGCGGGCTGGATGCCGTAAAGCGGGACTGCCCGGCGGCGCGGCCCATTGAAACGGAGCGGCGGCTGGAAAATTACCGGCTGGTCATTATCGGAACCCCGGTGTGGGCAGGCCGGTGCAGCAGCGTGGTACGCAGCTTTCTGAAGCAGCACGGCAAGGAGCTGAACCGGGTAGCTTATGTGCTGACGCGGGACAGCGAGCATAAAAGCGAGGATATTTACCGGCAGATGGATCTGTATACGGCCAAGCCCCACCGGGCGGCCACCTCCCTGCGGGTAGGCCATGTGGGCCATACCTTCTGGCAGGAGGAATTTCTGCGGCAGATCCGGGAAATTTTAGATATTGGAGAGTAGTACGGCCTCTTTTTCAATGAATGGAAAGGAGCGTTTATCTTGCTGGAAAAGTTAAAGGGTCTGGCACTCCGCTATGAGGATCTGGAGACCCGGCTGGGCGATCCGAAGGTTTACGGCGATGCGGAAAAATTGCGCCAGATCAACCGGGAACTGAAAGAGCTTTCCCCGGTGGTGGAGGCTTACCGTGCCTACCGGGCTGCGGAAAGCCGCCGTCAGGAGGCGGAGGAGCTGCTTCATGACCCGGAAATGAAGGAAATGGCGCAGGAGGAATTGGCTGAGGCCAAAACGGAGCTGGAGTCTCTGAAAGAAAAGCTGACCATCCTCCTGCTGCCCAAAGACCCCAACGACAGCCGGAATGTGATTCTGGAGATCCGCGGCGGCGTCGGGGGAGAGGAGAGCGCCCTGTTTGCCCACTCGCTTCTGCGGATGTATACCATGTATGCGGAAAACCGCGGCTGGAAGCTGGAGATCGCCAGTCTCAGCGAGACGGAACTGGGGGGCGTGAAGGAGTGCTCCGCCGTTATTGAGGGCGAGGGCGCCTGGTCCCGGCTGAAATTTGAGTCCGGAGTCCACCGGGTTCAGCGGGTGCCGGAAACGGAATCCGGCGGCCGGATCCACACCAGCGCCGCTACGGTGGCAGTGCTGCCGGAGATGGAGCCGGTGGATGTGGAGCTGAACCCCGCCGATATTGAGATGCAGGTCTACCGGGCCAGCGGCGCCGGCGGGCAGCACGTCAACAAGACCTCCTCCGCCGTGCGGCTGATCCACAAGCCCACCGGCACGGTCGCCGAGTGTCAGGAGGAGCGGAGCCAGTTTCAGAACCGGGAAAAGGCCATGCGGCTGCTGGCCTCCCGCTTATATGAGGCGGAACGGGAAAAACGGGAGAGCGCCTATGACGCGGAGCGCCGCAGTCAGGTGGGCAGCGGCGACCGTTCCCAGCGGATCCGCACCTACAATTTTCCGCAGGGCCGGGTGACGGATCATCGCATCGGCCTGACGCTTTATAAGATCGACGCCATCATGGACGGCGATCTGGATGAGCTGATCGACGCGCTGGTGACGGCGGATCAGGCGGAAAGACTGAAGCAGGGACAGGAAACGGAAACAGACCGGGGCGACCCGGAGAGAGATATGTGAGGCGAATAGGATGCATACGCGATATTTTGACCTGCGGGATACCAAGGGCCAGCAAAAAATCATCGAGGATCAGATCACGGCTGCGGCGGACATTCTGCGGCAGGGGGGACTGGTAGCCATCCCCACGGAGACGGTTTACGGTCTGGGCGCCAACGCGCTGGATGAGGCTGCGGTTCATAAGATTTTCGAGGCCAAGGGCCGTCCACAGGACAACCCCCTCATCATCCATGTGCCGGGTCCCCAGTGGCTGCCCCGGTACTGCGAGGATGTGCCGCCGCTGGCGTACACGCTGGCCCGGAAGTTCTGGCCCGGCCCGCTGACCATGATCCTGAAACGGAAAAAGGTAGTGCCGGACGCTACCACCGCCGGGCTGGACACCGTTGGCGTCCGCTGCCCGGATCATCAGGTGACGCTGGCTATTATCCGGGAGGCGGGGGTGCCCATTGCGGCCCCCAGCGCCAACACCTCCGGCCGTCCCAGCTGCACCTGCGCGGCAGACTGCTTGGAGGACATGGAGGGCAAGATCGACGCCGTGGTGGACGGCGGCCCCTGTCAGGTGGGCGTGGAGTCCACGATTGTGGATCTGACCTGCGACCCGCCCCGCCTGCTCAGACCCGGCGGGATGCCGCTGGAGGCGCTGGAGGAGGTGGTCGGCCCCCTGACGGTGGACAAGGCTGTGACCGAACCCCTCAAGGACGGCGAACAGCCCAAGGCTCCCGGCATGAAGTACCGCCATTATGCGCCGAAAGCGCCGGTGACTGTAGTCACTGGCCCTGCGGAGGCGTCTGCCCGCACCATTGAGCAGCTGGCAAAGCCCGGAGACGGCGTGATCTGCTTCGATGAGTTTGCCGGCCGGTTCGACCGGCAGACGGTGGAGTGCCTCGGACCCAGCCGGGACAAGCGGATTCAGGCCCAGCGGGTGTTTGACGCCCTGCGCGCCTTTGACAGCAAGGACGTTCAGCAGATCTATGCCCAGTGCCCGGACAGTCAGGGGCTGGGACTGGCCATCGGCAACCGCTTGAAAAAGGCGGCAGGCTTCAAAACCATTGCGGCGGATCAGAAGAAGGTGGTCATCGGCATTACTGGCGGTACGGGTTCCGGCAAGACCAGCGCCCTGAATGCCATCCGGGATCTGGGCGGCGTTGTCATCGACTGCGACGCCGTGTACCATGAGATGCTGGATCAGGACGCGGAACTGCGCCACGCCATCGAGGTGAAGTTCCACGGCGTATTCAACTCCGACGGCTCCCTGAACCGCAAGAAGCTGGGAGAGCTGGTGTTTGAAAACAAGGAGCGCATGGCTCAGCTGAACGAGGTCATCTATCAGTTCCTGGTGCCGGAGGTTCAGCGCCGGGCGCGGGAGGGAAATCTGACCGCTATTGACGCCATCAATCTGATCGAAAGCGGCGTGGGGGAGCTGTGCGACCGCACCGTCGCCGTCACCGCGCCTGCGGAGCTGCGGGTGCGGCGGATCATGGCGCGGGACGGCATTGACGAGCGCTATGCCCGGATGCGGATCTCCGCCCAGAAATCCGACGAATTCTACCGCAGCAAGTGCGACTGCGAACTGAGCAATACTGCCGACACGCCGGAAGCCTTCCGGGAGACGGCCAGAGTGTTCTTTGAGCGTCTGATCGGCGAACTCCGGGAAGAGAAGGACAAGGCGGCGCAATGAAGCTGCTGAAGCGGCTGCTGGACGGGTATCATCTGGCGCGTTACCTGCTGATCCTCTGTGCCATTGGATATCTCTGGTGGGAAGGGGGAAGTGTATGGGGCGCGGGTGTTCTGACGATCCTGATGGTTGGAATTCCCCTATGGAAGTTCCTGCGAAGGACAACACGCACCAGACAGACTGTGGATGTTATTTCCGGCGGTATCCGTGTGGAAAGCGCCGCCGGTGTGTCCGAAGAGATCTCCGCCTGGGAGGTAGGCGGCCTGCGGGTTATCCGCAGCGGCCTGCTGATATACGGTCAGGACGGCAAGCGCCTCGGCGCAGTCGCGTGGCGGACCGGGGACCGTCCAAACGCCGGCTATGACGTACTCCGGGCACTGGCGCGGCCAAGGCTTCCGACAGAGCCGGTACGGCTTCGGATCCATGCCGGAAAACGCTGGCGGACAGCGGTCACTGCCGTATTGATGCTGAGCGTCTGGCTGGCTGTTGGCATTTTTATGTACCTGACAGACCAGCTTCGGAACGTTCTGGATGTGTGGCTCTGCTTTTTGACGGTGCTGGTTCTCTGGAATGGTTGGCGCTGGATGCGGGATTTCCGCCGGGGGATCCTGATCACTCCGAATGGGATCACGGTGACGCCGGCTGTCGGACGGAAACGGCAGTTGCCGTGGAAGGAGTGCAGGCTGGTACCGAATTCCGCCGGGGTGCCTGAACTGCCCCATGGAATTTCGCTGGAACAGCTGGATAACATTTTGCCTCTGCTGGAAGGGATCTGCGCCCGGAACAGCGGGGGAGAAGCAGGGAAAATTTGAGTTCATAGAGCGGCGTGAACCGCATGAATATGTCCGATAGAGGAGGAATGAACGATGTCTGATTCAAATAAGGCGTTAAAGGAAAAGCTGCTGAGCAGCCGGAAAAACGGTTTTGACCGTGTGGATGCGGCGGAGCTGGAACAGATGGAGTCCTATTGCCGGGACTATATGGCGTTTCTGAACGTCGGCAAGACGGAGCGTCTCTGCGCCGCAGAGACCATCCGGCTGGCGGAGCAGGCGGGCTACAAACCGCTGACCCGCGGGCAGGCTCTGCACGCCGGGGACAAGGTGTATGTCTGCAACCGGGGCAAGAGTGTGCTGCTGGCCCATATCGGCAGCAAGCCCATCGCGGAGGGCGCGCAGATCACGGCTGCCCACATCGACTCCCCCCGGCTGGATCTGAAGCCCAATCCGCTGTATGAGGACAGCGAGCTGGCCTATTTCAAGACCCATTACTATGGCGGTATCCGCAAGTATCAGTGGGTGACCATCCCCATGGAGCTGCACGGTGTGGTGGCGCTGACAGACGGCACTACCGTCACCGTGAACATTGGCGCTGACGAGGGCGATCCCAAGCTGGTCATCACCGACCTTCTGCCCCATCTGGGTCAGGAGCAGAGCAAAAAGCCGCTGGCCGAAGGCATTATGGGCGAGCAGCTGAATCTCCTTCTGGGCAGCAGGCCCATCGGGGACGAGGAAGGTTCCGACCGGGTAAAGCTGGCGGTGATGCAGCTGCTGAACGAGAAATACGGCATTACCGAGGATGATTTTACCTCCGCCGAGCTGGAAGCTGTTCCGGCGGTGAAGGCCACGGAGATCGGTCTGGATCGCTCCATGATCGGCTCCTACGGCCATGATGACCGGGTTTGCGGCTATGCGGCGCTGAAAGCGCTGCTGGATCTGGACGGGACGCCGGCCAAGACCGCCGTCTGCGTGCTGGCGGACAAGGAGGAGATCGGCTCCGACGGCGTGACGGGGATGCAGTCTGCGGCCTTTGACACCTTCATGGCAGATCTGTGCGAGGCGCAGGGGGCGGCCCTGCGGGTATGTCTGGAAAACTCCTTCTGCCTCAGCGCCGACGTGACGGCGGCTTATGATCCCAATTTCGGCGAGGTCTTTGAGAAGAAGAACGCCGCCTATCTGAACTACGGCATCGGCCTGTGCAAATATACCGGCGCGCGGGGCAAATCCGGCGCCAGCGATGCCAGCGCCGAGACGGTGGGCTACGTCCGGGGAATTTTCGACCGGGCCAATGTCATCTGGCAGATCGCGGAGCTGGGCAAGGTGGATGCCGGCGGCGGCGGAACCGTGGCCATGTATATGGCGAACCGCAACATCACCACGCTGGACGCCGGTGTGCCGGTGCTGGCCATGCACGCACCCTTTGAGGTGGTCTCCAAGCTGGACTGCTATGAGACCTACAAAGGTATGCGGGCGATCTACGAGGCGGAGTAAATACACAGTGGTTTCACAGACAGGAGGGGCGTATGCCTCTCCTGTTTGCATAATTTTCCGCGATATGTGGCAATTTGACCGTATTTGGCGGACACGGGCGGGGAAAATTCTCAATTTCAGAAAGGAAATCTTTGCGGCTTCTGGTTGCAACACGGCGCAAAAGCTGTTAAAATAGCCATGTTAAAAGACAAATGACCACAGGAGGCGGACGACGTGGCAAGAAAAATCAAATATTATCTGGTGGCGGCTGACGCTTTGCCTGAGATCTTTATCCGGGTCGCGGAAGCCAAACGGATGATGCAGACCGGCGAGGCGGAGACGGTGGGCGCGGCTACCAAGCTGGCAGGGATCAGCCGCAGCGCCTTTTACAAGTATAAGGATGCGGTGCAGCCCTTCAACGATATGAAGTCGGAGCATATCATCACATTTTACACGCTGCTGAAGGATGTTTCCGGCACGCTGTCCAGAGTTCTCAATGTGTTTGCGTCGTCCGGGGCCAATATCCTGACGATCAACCAGAGCATCCCTACCAACGGCTGCGCCGCCGTGACGATTTCCGCGGAGACCTCCGGCATGGAAAAATCTCTGGAACAGCTGATCGGAGATGTGTCCAGTCTGGAAAATGTGATCAAATTTGAGATTCTGGCCGGATAAGGCCGGAGGAAGGACAGATAGAGATATGATCAAAATTGCAATTCTGGGCCTTGGCACGGTGGGTACCGGCGTTGTGAAGGTGGTGGAGGCCAACACGACCCCCATCCGCCATCGGCTGGGCGAACCCCTGTGCGTTAAAACGGCTCTGGTGCGGACCATGCGGAGCGGCCCGTATCACCACTTGATGACGGAGAATTTCCGGGAGATCGAAACGGACAGCGAGATCCGGGTGGTGGTGGAAACCATCGGCGGCGTGGGCGCGGCCTATGAGTATACCCGCCGCTGCCTGATGGCCGGCAAGCACGTGGTGACAGCCAACAAACAGCTGGTGGCGGAGCATGGCTGCGAATTGCTGGAGCTGGCCCGAAAGAATCATGTCAACTATCTCTTTGAGGCCAGCGTGGGCGGCGGAATCCCCATTCTGCACCCCCTGACCCAGTGCATGGCCGCCAACCGGGTGGATGAGATCTACGGAATCCTGAACGGCACTACGAATTTCATCCTCACTAAAATGGTAAAAGAGGGCGCGTCCTTCGCAGAGGTGCTGAAGCTGGCGCAGCAGAAGGGCTATGCTGAAGCGGATCCCACGGCGGATGTACAGGGCATCGACGCAGGCCGCAAGATCTGTATTCTGGCGGATCTGGCCTTTGGACATCAGGTGAATCCGAACAGGGTCCCCATGGAGGGCATTACCAAGCTGGATCTGAAGGATGTGGAAATCGCCGGACGGCACGGCTATCGCATCAAGCTGCTGGGCCGCTGCCTGCGGCTGGAGGGGAACCGGCGCACCGCCTATGTGGCTCCCCACCTGATTCCCATGGACAACCCCATCTCCGATGTGAACGACGTGTTCAACGCAGTGGTGGTTCGGGGCAATGCCACCGGCGAGGTTATGTTTTACGGCAAGGGCGCCGGGGAACTGCCAACGGCTTCTGCCGTTGTGGCCGACGTGATGGAGTGTGTTCTGGAAGACCGGCCCCGCCCGGAGATCGGCTGGAGCGCCGATGAAGGCGGCTTCGTATCCCCGCTGGAACTGAAGGGCCGCTGGTATTTCCGAATCGACGCCCCAACGGATCAGGTGCGTCCCCTGTTTGAAAAGGCCAGAATACTGGAAGAGGGACGGGATACCGTTCTGATTACCGAACCAATGACCGGAACGGAGGCGGAAGCGCTGGCAAAGAAGCTGCCGGTGCTGACCCGTCTGCGGGTGTTGGACTGATACCATATTTCCCATTCCAGCGTATGATGGGATGGACCCCAATCTGAAGCAAAGAGGGAGCAACCATGAGTTTGATTGTACAGAAATTCGGCGGCAGCAGCGTCAAGGATGCCCAGCGCATCCGCAATGTTGCCGGTATTATCGCGGAAACCTATTTACAGGGCAACGACGTCATCGTAGTCCTGTCCGCCCAGGGGGACACGACGGACGATCTCATTGCCAAGGCGGAGGAGATCAACCCGAAGCCTTCCAAGCGGGAGATGGATATGCTGCTGTCCACCGGCGAGCAGATCTCCGTCGCCCTGTGCGCCATGGCATTGGAGGCCATGGGCCTGCCCTGCGTGTCTCTGGCGGCATGGCAGGTGGGCATCCAGACCACCAAGGTACATTCCGATGCCCGGATCAAGAAGATCGACACTGAACGGGTCCGGTCGGAACTGGATCAGCACCGCATCGTTCTGGTGACGGGCTTTCAGGGCGTGGATCGTCTGGGGGACGTCACCACGCTGGGCCGCGGCGGCAGCGACACCAGCGCCGTAGCGCTGGCGGCGGCTTTCCGGGCGGATCTGTGCCAGATCTATACGGATGTGGACGGCGTGTACACCACGGATCCCCGCATCGTCCCCAACGCTAGGAAGCTGGACGAGATCACATATGATGAAATGCTGGAGCTGGCGTCTCAGGGCGCAGGCGTGCTCCATAACCGCAGCGTGGAGCTGGCAAAGAAGTTCCGGGTGGATCTGGAGGTTCTCTCCAGTCTGGAAAGAAAACCCGGCACCAAAGTCAAGGAGGTCACAAAAGTGGAAAAGACAAACATCGCCGGCGTGGCGAAGGATACCGGCATTGCCCGGATCGCCCTGATCGGGCTTCAGCACAACCCCGGCGTCGCATTTCAGGTCTTTGACCTGCTGAGCAAGCACAACATCAATGTGGACATCATTCTGCAATCCATCGGCCGGGAAGATACCAAGGATATCTCCTTCACCGTCCACAAGAAGGATCTGGATGAGGCCAAGGAGATTCTGGAGGAGAACAAGGAATCCCTGCGCTTTGACCATATCGAGACAGACAGCCATATCGGCAAGGTGTCCATTGTGGGCGCGGGCCTGATGACCAACTGCGGCATGGCCGCCCGGATGTTTGAGGCGCTTTACGAGGCCGGTATCAACATCCAGATGATCAACACCTCCGAGATCCGGGTCTCCGTTCTGCTGGACGAAAATGACGTGGACCGCGCGGTGCGGGCTATCCACGCCAAGTTCTTTGACGAAGCCTGAGTATAAAACCGGGAGAGGAGGTACACGGAGGTGTGCCTCCTCATCCTGCTGAATCCATAAGGGGAAATACCATGCGAACGAACCGCCGGGATACCGGCGGAGAGGAGGAATCATTATGAACGCCATTGTCACAGTGATCGGACGGGATCGGGTAGGCATCATTGCTGCTGTCTGCGGAAAGCTGGCAGAGCTGAATGTGAACATTCTGGATATCACCCAGACCATCCTGAAGGGGAATTTCACCATGGTCATGTCGGTGGACGCCGGGAAGGCCAACGTGGAGTTTGACCAGCTGGCCACCGCGCTGGAACAGCTGGGGAAGCAGATGAGCCTGTCCATCCGCATCCAGCGGGAAGAAATTTTTGACGCGATGCACCGCATCTGAGGAGAGAGTCGTATGCTGAACCAAAAGGAAATTCTCTCGACCATTGAGATGATCGACCAGCAGCATCTGGACATCCGCACCATCACCATGGGCATCTCGCTTCTAAGCTGCTGCGATCCGGATGCCGGACGGGCCTGCGATAAGATCTATGAAAAAATTACCCGGTACGCGGAAAAACTGGTCAAAACCGGCGAGGATATCCAGCGGGAGTTCGGGATCCCCATTGTCAACAAGCGGATTTCCGTAACGCCTATGGCGCTGGTGGCCGGGGCCAGCGAGACGGAGGACTATGTACCCTTTGCGCTGGCGTTGGATCGGGCGGCCAAGACCTGCGGCGTCAACTTCATCGGCGGCTACTCCGCGCTGGTACAGAAGGGTATGACGCGGGCGGATGAAAAGCTGATCCGCTCCATCCCGGAGGCGCTGGACCGCACGGAGCTGGTATGCTCCAGCATCAATGTGGGTTCCACACGGGCGGGCATCAATATGGACGCCGTGGCCCTCATGGGCAAAATTGTCAAGGAAACCGCCGCCCGGACAGCGGACCGGGACGGTCTGGGCTGCGCCAAGCTGGTGATCTTCTGCAACGCCGTGGAGGATAACCCCTTCATGGCCGGCGCGTTCCACGGCGTGGGCGAGGCGGAGAAGGTTATCAACGTGGGCGTCTCCGGCCCCGGCGTGGTGTACCACGCCTTGCAGTCCGTAAAGGGCGAGCCGCTGGATGTGGTGGCGGAGACCGTGAAGAAGACGGCGTTTCAAGTGACCCGCATGGGCCAGCTGGTGGCCAGAGAGGCCAGCCGCCGTCTGGATACGCCGTTCGGCATTGTGGATCTGAGCCTTGCCCCCACGCCGGCCATCGGGGACTCCGTGGCCCGGATTCTGGAGGAGATGGGGCTGGAGGTCTGCGGTACGCACGGTACCACTGCGGCGCTGGCTCTGCTGAACGACGCGGTGAAAAAGGGCGGCGTCATGGCGTCCTCCTCCGTGGGCGGACTGTCCGGCGCGTTCATTCCCGTCAGCGAGGACGAGGGCATGATCGCCGCCGCCAAGGCGGGGACTTTGTGCGTGGACAAGCTGGAAGCCATGACCTGCGTCTGCTCTGTGGGACTGGACATGATCGCCGTTCCCGGCGACACCCCGGCGGAGACGATCTCCGCCATTATAGCCGACGAGGCGGCCATCGGCATGGTGAACAACAAGACCACCGCCGTCCGCCTGCTGCCCACCCCTGGCAAAAACGTGGGCGACAGCGTGGAAATGGGCGGACTGCTGGGCAGTGCGCCGGTGATGCCGGTGCATAAGGAATCCAGCGCCGCGTTTATCCAGCGGGGTGGCCGCATCCCGGCCCCGCTCCACAGCCTGAAAAACTGAGGAACGTTTCTATGATAAGCTCCCCGCCGCATGACAGCAGTCGTGCGGCGGGGAGCTTTGGTAAAAATATGAGGTTTATGGAACAGGGAGTAAGCTGCAAAGACCGAAATCGGTCAGCCTTCCTTTTTGAAGCACCGTACCAGTCCCGCTATGGCGAAAGCCAGTCCCACAAGGCTGATAAGATCGGAGGGGAGACTGTCGATGACGGGAATCCAGGGGGAAAGCGGCGCATACAGCATCAGTACACCGGCAAAGAGAATAAGCGCGATGCCCTGTAACTGGTTTTTCATCATAAAACTCCTTTCTGAACGGACAGTTTATTAAATCAGCGCGGTTTTACGCCTGTTCTGCAAATTTCTTTCTGTCCCGGTCAATCTGCTTCTGGTAGCGATCCTGCTCGGAAAAGACGCAGCCGCAGTACTTCTGCATATAAAAGCCAAGCTCTCTGGCCCGTTGATTCCCAGCCCGGAAATTGGGGCGGAAGTCCCGGTAGAGGAACTCCACGCCGTATTGCCGGGCGTATTCCTCGGCGGCGGCCCGGATGCCGTCGTGATCCTGATAGAGACTGGCCAGCAGGGTGGAGGTGAAGGCCTTGTAGCCATGCTCCGCCGCATAGCGGGCGGTTTCCTCCAGCCGGTGGTGATAGCAGTAGGCGCAGCGGTGGGAGATGTCCCCGGCCACGTGTTCCACAAAGGAACGCAGGCCGTATTCCTCGTCTACGATCACCTTCATGTCAATGGTGGGGGCGTAAGCAAGCAGGCAGTCCCGCCGGGCTTCATACTCCTTCCACGGATGGATATTCGGGTTATACCAGAAAGCCACCGGCTCGATCCCTTCGGAACGGAGGGGATCGATACAGCTCAGGGAGCAGGGGGCGCAGCAGGTGTGCATCAGGACAGAGGACATGGCAGAAACTTCCTTTCTGGGCGTATGTTTTCTATAGTATAGCATAGGCTGTCAAAAAGGGGAAGTCTTTGTGTGTAACCGATTTCTTAACGGAAAATTCACGAAAATTCCATACTTTTTACATTGCAGAATTTGCCAAAAAAACGTAACATAATATTATAAGCTTAAAATAGGGTCGGAAAGCCCTTAAAGGAGGAACCCCTTTTTGCGCGTCGGACTGGATGTTGGCTCCACTACCATCAAATGCGTGGTATTGGATGACCGGGACAAATTGATATACAGTACATATGAGCGGCATTACAGCCATATCGTAGAAAAGTCGGCGGAACTGCTGCGGCGGGTAGCGGCACAGTATGGCCGGGAAGCGGTGTTTGCCATTTCCGGCTCTGCCGGTATGGGCATGGCGGAGAGCGTAAAAGCCCCCTTTGTGCAGGAGGTATTCGCCACCCGCGTGGCGGCCAACCGGCTGGCGCCGGGAACGGACGTCATCATCGAGCTGGGGGGCGAGGACGCCAAGATCCTCTTTCTGACCAACGGTCTGGAGGTGCGGATGAACGGCTCCTGCGCCGGAGGTACCGGCGCGTTCATCGACCAGATGGCGACCCTGCTGAAAATGGGCGCTGACGAGATGGACGAGGCCGCGCAGACGGCGGAAAAGACCTATACCATTGCGTCCCGCTGCGGCGTGTTTGCCAAGAGCGATATTCAGCCCCTCATCAATCAGGGGGCAAAGCCCGCCGACATTGCCAAAAGCATTTATCAGGCGGTTGTGAACCAGACCATTGCAGGACTGGCTCAGGGACGGCCTATCAGGGGCAACATCCTGTATCTGGGCGGGCCGCTGACCTTCTCCAAGTGCCTGCGGCAGAGCTTTGACGAGACGCTGGGCGTCACCGGGACCTGTCCGGAAAACAGCCTGCTGTTCGTGGCCCTGGGGGCGGCATTTTACGCGGAGGAGACTTGGGATCTTCAGAAAACGGCGGAGCTGCTGGAGCAGCACGGAATGTCCGAGACCTACCGCTCCCAGCCGCCGCTGTTTGAAAATCAGGCGGAGTACGATGCGTTCAAGGCCCGCCACGCCAGAGCGGCAGTGCCGCAGACAGACTTCCCGGCGGACTATGCACAGCCGGTCCATATCGGGATCGACTCCGGCTCCACCACCGTGAAGGTGGCGGTGATCGACGAGGACGCCAACCTGCTCTTCACCGATTACCGGCCCAATCAGGGCGACCCCATTGCGCTGCTGCAATCGGTGCTGCTGGGGCTGTATGAAAGTCATCCGAACCTGAATGTGGCGTCCCTCACCACCACCGGCTACGGCGAGGATCTGGCGAAGGCCGCCTTCCACGCGGATTTCGGCGTGGTGGAAACCGTGGCGCATTTTACCGCTGCCAAGCACTTCCTGCCGGATGTGGATTTCATCATCGACATCGGCGGGCAGGATATGAAGTGCTTCAAGATCGAAAACGGGGCCATCAGCGATATCTTCCTGAATGAAGCCTGCTCCTCCGGCTGCGGCAGCTTTTTGCAGACCTTTGCTCAGGCGCTGGGCTATGACGTGAAGGACTTTACGAAGCTGGGGCTTTTTGCTGACCGACCGGTGGATCTGGGCAGCCGCTGCACCGTGTTTATGAACTCCAGCGTGAAGCAGGCCCAGAAGGACGGTGCGTCCGTGGAGAATATCTCTGCGGGGTTGTCCATTTCCGTGGTGAAAAACGCCATCTATAAGGTGATCCGGGCCTCCTCTCCTGAGGAGCTGGGCCGCCATGTGGTGGTGCAGGGCGGTACGTTCTATAACGAGGCCGTTCTCCGGGCTTTCGAGAAGGAAATGGGAGTCGAGGTCATCCGCCCCAACATCGCCGGACTGATGGGCGCTTACGGAGCGGCGCTGTACGGAATGAAAAAAACTGTAAAGGGGAAGCACAGTACACTCCTGACAGAGCAGGAACTGCGGAACTTCCACAGGGAGACGGAGAGCCGCAGCTGCGGTCAGTGCGGCAACAACTGCCAGCTCACCGTCAACACCTTTTCCGACGGCGGCCGGCTCATCAGCGGCAACCGCTGCGAGCGGCCCATCACCGGCAAAAAGGACGATGGATGCTGGAATCTCTATGAGTACAAGCGGCAGCTGATCCTGGGCTACAGGCCCGGCGAGAACCGGCGGGGGAAAATCGGCCTGCCCCTGTGCCTGAATTTCTGGGAGCTGTATCCGTTCTGGTATACCTTCTTCACAAAGCTGGGCTTTCAGGTGGTTCACAGCCCCATGTCCAGCCGGAAGCTGTATCTGGAGGGGCAGGGAAGCATCCCCAGCGACACGGCCTGCTTCCCGGCGAAGCTGGCTCACGGCCACATCGAATTTCTGGCCAAGCTGGGCGTGGACGCCATTTTCTACCCCTGCATGACCTACAATATTGACGAGGGACTGGGCCAGAACCACTATAACTGCCCGGTGGTGGCCTATTACCCGGAGGTGCTGGCAGGGAACTGCGACTGCCTGAAAAATACCAGATTCATTTATGACTATGTGGGAATCCACAGGCCGAAGGATTTTGAGAAGAAGATCACCGCAGTGATGGAGCGGGAGTTCGGCCCCATCCCTCACGGCGAGATCAGGGCGGCAGTGGAAGCTGCCTACGCGGAATACGATCATCATATGAAGCAGATCCGGGAAAAGGGCGCGGAGATCATTGCCGCCGCCCGGAAGGAGGGACGGCGGATCATCGTTCTGGCCGGCCGGCCCTACCATGTGGACCCGGAGGTCAATCACGGCATCGACACCCTGATTACCCAGTTCGGCGCGGCGGTCATTACCGAGGACTCCGTCTCTCAGCTGGCGGAACCCTTCAAAACCACGGTGCTGAACCAGTGGACGTACCATGCGCGGCTGTATGCGGCGGCGAAATACTGCTGCACGCAGCCGGATATGGATCTGGTGCAGCTGGTGAGCTTCGGCTGCGGCGTGGACGCCATTACCACTGACGAGACACGGGAGATTCTCCGTCAGGGCGGCAAGCTGTACACCCAGCTGAAGATCGATGAGATCACCAATCTGGGCGCAGTCCGCATCCGCCTGCGGAGCCTGTTTGCGGCATTGGAAGAGCAAGAGGAGACCTGATATGGAAAGCACATATCCCCGGTTTACACCGGACATGAAAAAAACGCATAAGATCCTGATCCCCAATATGGCGCCGGTGCAGTTCCGAATTCTGGCAGCCAGCATGGAAAACCATGGCTATCAGGTGGAGCTGCTGGGCAACTGCGGCGAGCGGGTGGCGGAACTGGGACTGAAATACGTCCATAACGACACCTGCTATCCGGCGCTGCTGGTCATCGGCCAGTTTTTGGACGCATTGGATTCCGGCAAGTATGATCTGGACCACACGGCCCTCATCATTACCCAGACCGGCGGCGGCTGCCGGGCATCCAACTATATTTTCCTGCTGCGGAAAGCGCTGGAAAAGGCGGGGTACGGGAAGATCCCGGTGCTGAGCCTGAACTTCTCCGGTCTGGAGAAGGACAGCAGTATGCCCATGGACCTGAAATTCATGCGGCAGGCGCTGGCGGCGATTTACTACGGCGACCTGCTGATGACCCTCCGGGCGCAGACTGAGCCTTATGAGCTGGAAAAAGGCGCGGCGGAGCGGGTGCAGAGCAAATGGCTGGATGTCCTCTGCGAAGAAGTCCGAAACGGAAAGGGCTACTCCGGCCGGGAGATGAAAGCCACCATGCCCAAAATCGCGGCGGAGTTTGCGGCCATCCCAGTAAAGCGGGTGCCCAAGGTGAAGGTCGGCGTGGTAGGGGAGATCTATGTCAAGTATTCCCCTCTCGGCAACAACGATCTGGAAAAGTTTCTGGCTTCTCAGGACTGTGAGGTGAACCTGCCGGGGCTGATGGGCTTTGTGCAGTACTGCGCCTACAATATGGCGGAGACCGTCCGGCTGTACGGCGGTTCCCCGGTGGAAAAGACAGCTGCCCAGGCGGCGCTGGCGCTGATCGCCAGCATGGAAAAGGTGATTATCAAGACCCTGAAGGATCATGGATACCATGCCCCCATGCCCTTCAGCGACCTGATCAGGCTGCCGGAGCAGACCCACACCATCGGCATGGGCTGCAAAATGGGCGAGGGCTGGCTGCTGACGGCGGAGATGCTGGAGCTGGTGCGCTCCGGGTATGAGAATATCGTCTGCGCCCAGCCCTTTGGCTGCCTGCCCAACCACATCTGCGGCAAGGGCATGGTCAATAAGATCCGGGAGCTGTACCCGGAGGCCAACATCACTCCCATTGACTACGATCCCAGCGCCACACGGGTCAATCAGGAGAATCGGATCAAGCTGATGCTGGCCGTGGCCAGAGAGCGGCTTCAGGCCCGCCAGGAGCCGCCGGCCAACGCTCCCAAGGCCCGGACTCCGGCTGCCGCGTCCAAACCCCAGTCCCTGTGCGCCAATATCTGATTTGAAGGAGAGCCGCTTTCAGCGGCTCTCTTTTTTGCCCTGTGAACGGGTGGACAGTTCAAAATTGTAAATAAAAGTTGACCCGGTAAGACAAAAAAGGTATAATAAACTGATTTATTATGAAGAAGTATGTCCCCCGGTGTTCTGCGGGACATAGAGGAGGAATACCGATGTGGATTGCCGATCAATGGCAGGACTATGAGCTGCTGGACTGCGGCGGCGGAGAAAAGCTGGAACGCTGGGACAGGCAGTATCTGGTGCGCCCGGACCCGCAGGCCATCTGGGAGACGACCCGGCGGCTGCCGGAATGGAAGCGGGCCAACGCCCGGTATCTCCGTTCCCAGACCGGCGGCGGCCACTGGGAGAAAAAGGCGCTGCCGGAAAGCTGGCAGGTGCATTATAAGGATCTGACCTTTCAGGTCAAGCCCATGAACTTCAAGCACACGGGCCTGTTTCCGGAGCAAGCGGTGAACTGGGATTTTGCCATGGACAAGATCCGCAGGGCCAACCGCCCTATCCGGGTGCTGAACCTGTTCGCCTACACCGGCGGAGCCACCGTGGCCTGCGCCAAGGCGGGAGCCAGCGTCTGCCATGTGGACGCCGCCAAGGGCATGGTAGCATGGGCCAAGGACAACGCCCGTCTCTCCGGTCTTGCGGATGCCCCCATCCGCTGGATCGTGGATGACTGCGCCAAATTTGTGGAGCGGGAGATCCGCCGGGGCAAGACCTACGACGCCATCATCATGGATCCCCCCAGCTATGGCCGCGGCCCTGGCGGCGAGGTCTGGAAGCTGGAGGAAAATCTCTATCCCTTTGTAAAGCTCTGCGCCGGGGTGCTGTCGGACAAGCCCCTGTTTGTGCTGATCAACTCCTATACCACGGGCCTTGCCCCCAGCGTGCTGGGGTATCTTCTGCACCTGCTGGTGGCGGAGAAGTACGGCGGCACTGTCAGTTGGGATGAGCTGGGGCTGCCGGTAACGGCCACCGGCATGGCGTTGCCCTGCGGCGCCACCGGCCGCTGGTTCAGCGAATAAGGAGCGAAAGTGAAAGAGAGAATGATTTCCGCGCAGATTCTGGACGATTGGTGCTTGCAGTACAAGCCGTCCAGACTGACGATTCTGAATCTGAAAACCGGACAGCAGCTTCAGGAACCGTCTCTGGTTGCGGTCAAATACAGACTTGAGGAGCGCACCGGAACGGATCGGGCAACAGGGGAAACCCGCACCTTTTCCTTTAAGGTGCTGGATCGCTATCTGGCCACCGGCGAGGAAGCCAGGGCCTATGAGAATACGCCGGACGTGATGGTGTTTTCACCATTCCGGGATGGACAGGTGGCGCAGTACAGCGGCGCGGAGTACCTGTTCCGGGAGCTGATCCGGCGGGTGTCACCCAAGATTCGGATCTTGAAGCCGGTTCTTTGCATCAAAGTGCAGGAGCATACCACGGACGTGGAGGAACGGGCGATCGTAGACCTGGGCATTCAGGCGGGCGCCGGAAAGGTGCTTCTCTATCAGGAGCCGCTTTCTCTCATTCTGGATCATCGGGAAAACTTCAGGGAAATGCGGAATGCCATGATCGTGGACATCCAGCCGCAGAAGGAATTTTAACATATTGGAGAATATCATGCCGACCATGATCGAAACAAAGGCTCTGGAATTCGCCTATCCGGCGGAGGAAGGGGCGGAGCCGGTTCTGGCCCTGCGGGGTGTGGACACGGCCATTGAAAAAGGAAGCTTTGTGGTGGTGCTGGGCCATAACGGTTCCGGCAAATCCACCTTTGCCAAATGCCTGAACGCCATTTTGCTGCCCTGCGGCGGCAAGGTGTATGTGGAGGGCATGGACACGCAGGATGAGGCGTGCCTGCTGGAGATTCGCCGCCGGGTGGGCATGGTGTTCCAGAACCCGGACAACCAGATCGTTGCCAACGTGGTGGAGGAGGATGTGGCCTTTGCCCCGGAAAATCTGGGAGTGCCTGCGGAGGAGATCCGCCGCCGGGTGGACGATGCACTGGCGGCTGTGGATATGACCGCCTTCATGACCCATGCGCCCCACCTGCTCTCCGGCGGACAGAAGCAGCGGGTAGCTATCGCCGGCGTCATCGCCATGGAGCCGGAGTGCATCGTACTGGACGAGGCTACCGCCATGCTGGACCCCATTGGACGGCAGGAGGTGCTCTCCGCCGTCCATAAGCTGAACCGGGAGAAGGGTATCACCGTGGTGCTGATTACCCACCACATGAACGAGGCGGAGGACGCCGACCGGGTCATCGTCATGGATGACGGCAGAATCGCGCTGGACGGCACACCGAAGGAGGTCTTTACGCAGGTAGAGCCTCTGCGTGACATGGGGCTGACGGTGCCGGACACGGTGGATCTGCTGGACCGTCTGCGGAAGGACGGGCTGGAGGTGCCGCTGGACGCTTTGACGGTGGAAGAATGTGCGGCTGCCATCACCGCGGCCCTGACGAAAAACTGACGGAGGAACAAGGATTGGAACCGATCATTCAGGTGAAGAACCTGACACATACCTACGGTGCGGGAACGCCTTTCCAGCGCAGCGCCGTGGATCATATGAGCTTTGACGTCAACGAGGGGGAATTCCTGGGCATCATCGGCCACACCGGCTCCGGAAAATCCACCCTGATCCAGCATCTGAACGGCCTGCTTCAGCCCACCGAGGGGCAGATCCTGCTCCACGGCAGGGACATCTGGGCGGAGCCGAAGAAGATCCGGGACGTGCGCTTCAAGGTGGGACTGGTGTTCCAGTATCCGGAGTATCAGCTCTTTGAGGAGACGGTCTATAAGGACATTGCTTTCGGCCCTGCCAATCAGGGCAAGACCGGGGACGAGCTGGATCACGCCGTCCGGGAGGCCGCCAGACTGGTGGGGATCCGGGATGAGCAGATGGAAAAGTCCCCGTTTGAGCTTTCCGGCGGACAGAAGCGCCGGGTGGCGCTAGCAGGCGTTCTTGCTATGGAGCCGGATGTGCTGGTGCTGGACGAGCCGACGGCGGGTCTTGACCCGGCTGGCCGGGAAAACCTGATGGCCAACATCCGGGATTACCACCGCAACAAGGGCAAGACCATCATTCTGGTGAGCCACAGTATGGATGAGATCGCTCAGAACGTGGATCGGATTCTGGTGCTGAAAAGCGCCCACGTGCTGATGCAGGGAACGCCTGCGGAGGTGTTTGCGCGGGGAGAGGAGCTGCTCTCCGCCGGACTGGACGTCCCCCAGATCACCCGGATCGCCATGGAGCTGAAGCGCCGGGGCGTGGAGATTGATCCGGCGGTGTATACCGTGGAAGCCCTTGAGCGTCAACTCATGGCCTTGCGAAAGGGGGGAGCGGGATGCTGAAGGACATCACCTTAGGCCAGTATTTTCCGGGAAATTCCGTTGCCCACAAGCTGGACCCCCGCACCAAAATCCTGCTGGTAACGCTGTATATCATCGCCCTGTTCAGCGCTAAGGGTCTGGTTGGCTATGCGGTGATGATCGCCACGCTGGCAGCCTGTGTAAAGGTCTCCCATGTGGGACTGAAGTCTCTGGTGCGGGGTCTGAAGCCGCTGGTGGTCATTATTGTGTTCACCGGCGTGCTGAATGTTTTCTTTACGCCGGATACCCATTACCTTTGGGAATGGGGGATCCTGCGGATCTCCGTAAAGGGCGTTGCAAATGCTCTGTTCATGGTGGTCCGCATCATGCTGTTGGTGATGGGAACCTTCCTGATGACCTACACCACCAGCCCCATCCGACTGACGGACGGTCTGGAATCCCTGCTGAATCCCCTGAAAAAAATCCATGTGCCGGTGCATGAGCTGGCCATGATGATGGCCATTGCCCTGCGGTTTATTCCCACGCTGATCGAGGAGACGGACAAGATCATGTCCGCCCAGAAGGCCCGTGGCGCGGACTTCGAAAGTGGAAGCCTGTTCCAGAAGGCCAAGGCGCTGGTGCCCATTCTGGTGCCGCTGTTCATCAGCGCCTTCCGCCGGGCGGACGAGCTGGCCACGGCCATGGAGTGCCGCTGCTACCACGGCGGCGAGGGACGCACCAAGCTGCACGTTCTGAAATACCAGCGGCGGGACTACATCGCTCTGGCGGGCGGCGCGGTCATTCTGGCGCTGGTGGTAGTCCTGCGGAGGCTGGGAACTTAAAAGTATAAAATACTGTAAATACAAATGCTGTAAAGGGAAAATGCTTTGCGAGAAAGGAGCGGTTTTATGAAGAAAAACTGGTTTCAGATCCTGTCTCTGGCGCTCAATGTGGTGCTGCTGATTGCTCTGCATATGACCCGGACGGAGCTGGCGGACACGCAGAACAACCTGAAAAACCAGCTGGACAGCGTTGCCTGTTGGCTGATGGATGTGCAGGATCAGATTACGGATCTGTCTGTCAGGCAGCGGGAGCAGACGGAGGATCTGTCGGATTTTTCCTTTGAACCCACCGGCCTGGACCCGGAAAGCCATACGCTGCAAGCCGACATGAGCATCACCCTCCGCCGCTGGGCGGCGGACACGGAGGTGGCGCTGGCGGTGACCCGGAACGGCCAGACCACGGAGCTGCCGATGTCCGGGAGCGGCGGCGTGTTCACCGCCCCGGTGAGCCTGCCGGTGGAGGATACCGGCGAAGTGTCCTTTGCGGCGAATATCACCGCCGGCGGTCAGACCAGCCGGGAGGAGGTCACCAGTTACAGTGACCTTGCCATGCTGCTGCCGCTGGTGAGTGACGGAAGCTGCTGCGGCGGTCCCACCTATCAGGAGGGCATTTTCCAGATCCAGTATGACATGGGGATCAAAAAGCAATATGGCGCGGAGATCTCAGAGCCTGCTTTTCAGGTGTTGAAAAATGGGGAAGCCGTCCGGACGCTTCCGGCAGCAATTTCGGAATCCACATCCTCCAGTGATCCGGATGTCATCTATTATACACCGGCTTCGGACGACGGAAATATCGAGGTTTCCTGTCAGCCGAAGGACACGATTGAACTGCACCTGCTCTGTCGGGACAGCTTTGGACTTTCCTACGATTTCACCGCCTGCACCTATGAGATCGATCAGAATGGGACGATGATGGAAAAAGTCTGGCCGGACACGGATTACAACGTGCGCGTTTTCTGGGAAAAATAACACGGCTGATGCCGCTAAAGGAGCCAATATGCGTAATATCGCACTGAAACTGATGTATAATGGAACGGCCTACCACGGCTGGCAGGTGCAGAAAAACGCCGTCACCGTCTGCGAGACGCTGCAAAAGGCGTTGGAGAAGATCACCGGCGCACCGGTGCACCTCACCGGCTGCGGCCGCACGGACGCCGGCGTTCACGCGGAGCGGTACATCGCCAATTTCCGCACGGAGAGCCGCATCCCTCTGGAGCGGCTGCCCTTTGCCATCAACACCCACACGCCGGAGGATATTGCCGTCAGCGAGGCGCTGGAGGTGGCGGAGGATTTCAACGCCATCGGCTCCTGCCTGAAAAAAGAGTATACCTACCGCATTTACAATTCGCGGGTCAAGAACCCGTTTTATGTAAACCGGGCGTATTTCTATCCCAAGCGGCTGGACGAGGAGTTCCTGAACCGGGCGGCGCACCAGTTTGTAGGAACCCACGATTTTGCGGCAGTCCGCAGCGTGGGCACGGAAACCAGAACTACCATCCGTACCATTTACTGGTGCGACGTGACCCGCAGCGGGGAGCTGCTGGAGCTGAAGGTCTGCGCCGATGGGTTCCTCTATAACATGGTGCGGGCCATCACCGGCACGGTGCTGTACGCAGCGGAGGGCAAATTTCTGCCGGAGGATATCCCGGCCATTCTGGAAAGCCGGGATCGGACGCTGGCGGGGCCGACGGTGCCGCCGGGCGGATTGTATCTGACAAGACTTTGGTATGAGGATGAGCGGCTCAATGGCTGAAAATACGACAAAAGACATCTGGAATGACGATGACGGAGACCGGGCGGAGCCGAAAAAGAGACGGTATCTGCTGCGGAATTTCCTGATTTTTCTGCTGGTGCTGATCGTGGTGCTGGGCATCGTTCTGGTGGCAGCCTGGCGGGACGGCACCGGCTTTGACGCGCTGCGCCGGTACTTTGCTTACGGCAGCAGTGCAGTCAGCAGTGAAAAGACCGTCTACCAGTTTGACACGGACAACAGCAATCGTTTCGCAGAGATGGGGGACGGATGTCTGATCGTCCTGTCCGATACGGCGCTGCGGATGCTGGGAGCGGACGGCAGTGAGATCTGGAGCGCCAATGTGCAGATGACCGCGCCCGCACTGGTTCAGGGCGGCGGGAAAATAGCGGCCTATGATGTGGGCGGCACAGCAGTGTATGTGCTGGATGAAAATGGGGAGCAGTGGGAACTGACTGCGGAAGGCCCCATTGTTTCCGCCAGTCTCAACAACAGCGGAATGCTGGCAGTTACCTCTCAGGTCAGCGGCACCAAGGGACGGGTCGATGTGTACACCGCTGACGGCAGCACATTGGCGGAGGTCAACGCCCACCGCCGCTTTGTAGCGGATGCCTGCGTTACGGAGGATGGAAAGTCTCTGGCAGTGGTGCTGATGGGACAGGAGGATGGAACTTTTGTCAGCGACGTGTCGTTTTATGACCTGACCCAGCCCGGCGAGGCGGAGGTCACGGCGGATTATGTGGTGCAGGACGGTCTGGTGACGGTGATGGGCTGTCACGGCGGCAGCATCCTGACGGTGACGGATACCTGTTTTGCGTCCGGCAGAGCCAACGGAAAGCTGACGGGGACGTATTCCTACGATGGGGAGTATCTCCGGGAATATGATCTGGGCGGGGATGGCTTTACCGCCCTGCTGCTGAACCGGTATCAGTCCGGCAGCGTAGGCCGTCTGGTCACGGTGGATGACGAGGGCGCGGAGATTGCCAGTCTGGATATTTCCGAAGAAGTGCGTTCTCTCTCCGCCAATGGGCGGTATCTCTCCGTGTTGTATGAGGATCGTCTGGTGGTCTATAATTCGGATCTGGAGATTTATGCGACCCTCCACGGCCCGGAGCATACCCGCGAGGTTCTGACCCGGACGGACGGCTCTGTTCTGATGATCGCTTCGGACTCCGCACAGCTCTTTTTGCCATAAGCGGCAGAAATTACAGTGGAGTTTACAATTTGTTTTCATGCAGAAAGGTAGGCAAGACCCATGACACCTGCTATAATATTGGACGTGCTGATCGCGGCTATTCTGCTGACCGCGATCCTGCGGGGCAGCTGGCGGGGGCTGTTTTTGTCTCTCTCCGGCGTGATTGTGCTGATCCTGACCATCGTTGGAGCCAATCTGGGGGCAAAGGCCCTGACTCCGCCGGTAGCGGATTGGGCAACCCCGAAAATTGAGGAAAAGATCGCCGCGAAGGTGGAAAAAACGCTGGAGGAGCGGACACAGGAGCAGGGGAGAACGCTGGAGGAGCTTCTGCCGGATTCCCTGCGGAATCTCCTGAACCGCACGGGCCTGATGGAAAATCTGCGGAGCGCATTGGAGCGTCAGGCGGAGAGCACCATCGCCGCCACAGCCAGAGCCATTGCGGCGGCCGTGGCCAGAGAACTGGTGGAGAGCTTCGCCTATGCCATTTTGTATGTGCTGCTGTTTCTGGCGCTGGGGGCGGTGCTGCACGTCGCTTCTCTGGGGATCAGTATGCTGCTGCGGCTGCCGCTTCTTTCCAGTGCAAACACGCTGGGCGGCGCATTGCTGGGTCTGCTGGAGGGCATGATCGTGGTGTGGCTGCTGATCTGGCTGATCCCCCATTTCGGCGTGGAACTCCCCACGGAAAACACTTACTTGCTTCGCTTTTTCACGGCGGCAGGGCCTTTGAGCCTGCTGTCGTCCCTATAAACACTTCCCCCGTTCGGCAAACCGGGGGATACGGAGGTAATTATGCAGCCAACACTTTGTTCCAGATGTAAAAAGAATATTGCCACGGTTTTCATCACCCGCATGGAGGGGGACAAGACCGTCAACGAGGGCTTGTGCCTGAAATGCGCCAAGAGCCTTGGGCTTCCGCAGGTGAACGACATGATGCAGCGCATGGGCATCACGGATGAGGATCTGGATAACCTGAATAACGAGATGATGCAGGCCATGGACTCCATTGAAAATGTGGAGGATCTGCCTGGCGGAGAGGACGATGAGGAGGCCGGCAAGACGGCGACCTTCCCGTTCCTGAACCGCCTGTTCAACAACAGCGGAGAGCCTGCCTCCAAGGAGGACGCCCCTGCCGGTGAGGGTGAACGCCGGGAGAAGAAAGAGGGCAAGCCCAACGGGAAGCGGAAGTTTCTGGAGGGCTACTGCATCTCACTGAACCGCAAGGCCAAGGAGGGCAAGCTGGACCCGGTGATTGGCCGCGCCGAGGAGATCGAGCGGGTCATTCAGATCCTGAACCGCCGCCAGAAGAACAATCCCTGCCTCATCGGCGAACCGGGCGTCGGCAAGACCGCCATCGCCGAGGGGCTGGCGCAGCGGATCGTGGCGGGGGACGTACCTTTCAAGCTGCGGGATAAGGAAGTCTATTTGCTGGATCTGACGGCTCTGGTAGCCGGCACCCAGTTCCGCGGCCAGTTCGAGCAGCGGATGAAGGGCCTTATCGACGAGGTGAAGAAGCTGGGCAACATCATCCTGATGATCGATGAGATCCACAATATCGTAGGAGCCGGGGATGCCGAGGGCAGCATGAATGCCGCCAATATCCTGAAGCCCGCCCTCAGCCGCGGCGAAATTCAGGTCATCGGCGCGACCACTTTCAACGAATATCGGAAATCCATCGAAAAGGACAGCGCTCTGGAGCGCCGCTTCCAGCCGGTGACGGTGAACGAGCCATCCATTGAGGATTCCTTCAAAATTCTCAAGGGTCTGGCCCCCAACTATGAAGCCTATCACGGAGTCAAGATCTCCGACGGTATTCTGCGGCAGGCTGTGCTGCTGAGCGAGCGGTACATCACCGACCGGTTCCTGCCGGACAAGGCCATCGACCTCATCGACGAGGCCTGCTCTGATCTGAACCTGAAGGACCCGGATATCTCCCGGCGGATGCAGCTTCAGCGGGAGATCGAGGACTTTGAAAAAGAGCGTTCCATGCTGGAGGAGCAGGGCGCTCAGGAGGGCGTAGAGCCGGATTATGAGCAGATCGCCACGCTGAAAAGCAAAATTCTCCAGCGGCAGACGGAGCTGAATACCCTGCTGCTGAAGGGCGATCCCCAGCTGACCATGGAAAATATCGCCCATGTTATCGAGCTGTGGACCAAAATCCCGGCCTCCAAAATCCGGGAGGAGGAGTTCCAGCGCCTCAGCCATCTGGAAGAGCGCCTGAAGTCCCACATCATCGGTCAGGACGAAGCGGTGGCGGCGGTGTCCGCCGCCGTGCGCCGGAACCGGGTGGGGATTTCACCCAAACATAAGCCGGTCAGCTTTATTTTCGTGGGGTCCACCGGCGTGGGTAAGACGGAACTGGTGAAGCAGCTGGCGGTGGATCTGTTCAACACGCCGGACGCCCTGATCCGTCTGGATATGTCGGAGTTCATGGAAAAGCACTCCGTTTCCCGGATCGTGGGTTCCCCGCCGGGCTATGTGGGCTATGACGAGGCTGGCCAGCTGACGGAGAAGATCCGCCGGAAGCCCTACGCGGTGATCCTGTTCGACGAGATCGAAAAGGCGCACCCGGATGTGCTGAATGTGCTGCTTCAGATTCTGGATGACGGCGAGATCACCGACTCCCATGGCCGCCGGGTCAACTTTGAAAACACCATCATCGTCATGACCTCCAACGCCGGCAGCGGCAGTCAGGACGGCGGCACGGTGGGCTTCGACCGCAGCCAGACCCAGCAGGACGCCGACAAGGCCATGAAGGCTTTGCAGCAGTTCCTGCGGCCGGAATTCATCAACCGTGTGGACGGTGTGATTACGTTCAACCGCCTGTCCAGAGAGAATTTCAAGGCCATTGCGAAGATCATGCTGAACGAATTGGTCTCTTCGCTGGGAGATAAGGGCATCACCTTTACCTACGATGACAGCCTGACGGATTTTCTGGTGGAGAAATCCTACTCCATGACCTATGGCGCCCGGAATCTGCGGCGTACCATCCAGAAGGAGCTGGAGGATCCCATGGCCACAGAGATCATTGACAGCTATGAGCATCCGGTGTCCCGGATTCACGCCGCTGCGGAGAACGGCGCCATTCGGCTGGACGCTCTGTAAACCGGCCGGAGTTGTGTGAAAGGGGAGGAGCACAGTGAAGCTGTTTCGGAAGAATATCGACCCCCGCTGCGCCTACTGTCAGCGGGGCCAGCAGATCAGCGAGACGGATGTTATGTGCGTGAAGCACGGCGTTGTTCCCATGGAGCACCACTGCCGGGGATTCAAATACGATCCCCTGAAGCGGGTGCCGCCCCGTCCGGCATCGCTGGACACCGCCAAGCTGAAGGAAGAGGATTTTTCCCTGTGATAGAAGGAATAGGGCATATGTGAAAAGGAAACAGACACCCCGGCGGGTGTCTGTTTTTTAAAAAAGGAGAGAGGAACCTATGGAAATCAAACGGGTCTGCATTTTGTATTTCAGCGCCACCGGCAACACGGAAAAAACCGTCAGCATCATCGGGGAAACGCTGGCGGAAACATGGGGCGTCCCGCTGGAGAGACTTTCCTTTACCCGTCCGGCAGAACGGGAAAAGGAATATGCCTTTCAGGACACCGACTTTGTGGTGGTGGGTGCGCCGACCTATGCGGGAAAGCTGCCGAATAAAATCCTGCCGGACTTTCAGGGAAAGTTCCACGGAAACGGCGCTCTGGCCGCGGCAGTTGTGACCTTTGGAAACCGGTCTTACGACAATTCTCTGGCGGAGCTGTGCGCGGTGCTGGAAGCAGATGGATTCCATACGGTGGCAGGCGGGGCCTTTGTGGGCCGCCATGCCTTTACAGACAGGCTGGCAGAGGGACGGCCCGACTGGGATGACCGGCAGGAACTGCAAAACTTTGCCGCAGCAATCTGTGACAAGGTAAATCATCTGACAGATATTCCGACCCCGATTGCCGTTCCCGGCGATGCAACCGCCCCCTATTATACCCCCAAGGGAACGGACGGACAGCCTGCCAAATTCCTGAAAGCCAAGCCATTGACCGATCTTTCCAGATGCACGAACTGCGGCGCCTGCGCCAGAGTATGCCCCATGGGGGCCATTGATCCCAAGGATGTGTGCAGCGTTCCCGGCATCTGCATCAAGTGCCAGGCCTGCGTGCGGAAGTGTACGCGACACGCCAAATATTTTGAGGATGCGGCGTTCCTGTCTCACGTTGCCATGCTTGAACAGAATTTTACCGAGCCGAAGAAGAACGAGGCGTTCCTGTGATCCGGCAGATCCTTTCTGTTCTGATAATTCTGGCGGCGGCGAACCCATTGGCGCTGTCCGGGATGCTTGGTGTGAGACAGGCGGTCAATTTCGTCACCCTGCTGATGCTGGCGGCATTTCTCCTTGTCAATATCCGCCCCATCCGCTCCTGCGGGCCGACCCGCCGTCTGCGGCAGCTGGAAACCGGCAGTGCGCTGCTGGGGCAGTTTCTGGTATCTGCCGCAATCAGCGTGATTTTGCAGTGCGGACTGCTGTATGCCCTCTGGATGCAGGGAACTGGGAACGAGATGTTTGGCGGCGTGGCTGTGCTGGCAGCGGCGGCCAGTATTCTCTGGTGCGTGCTGGCGGAGGGAATCGTTTTCTGGAACGGCATGATCCGTGTTTACCTGACATCCGTACAGCTGGGGATCAAGACCCGCATCCTTGCAGCGCTGGTGTGGTGGATTCCCGGTGTGAATATCTGGTATCTCATGAAGATCATGCGTCTGACAGGCCGGGAAGCGGAGCTGGAAACGGAAAAATGGGAACTGGATGAGGTACGGGCGGAAAGCGAGATCTGCAAGACCAGATATCCCATTCTGCTTGTACATGGCGTTTTCTTCCGGGACTTCAAATACCTCAACTATTGGGGACGGATTCCCAGAGAACTGAAGCGCAACGGAGCGCAGGTGTTTTACGGTCAGCAGCAATCCGCCGCCTCTGTGGAGGACAGCGGCCGGGAGCTGGCCGCACGGATCCGGCAGATCATGGAGGAGACCGGATGCCAACAGGTGAATATCATCGCCCATTCCAAGGGCGGGCTGGATGCCCGCGCAGCCATTGCCCACTGCGGCATGGCGTCCTGTGTGGCCACGCTGACTACGATCAACACGCCCCATCGCGGGTGCGTGTTTGCAGAATACCTGCTGAATCATCTTCCTGACCGCATGGTTCGGCGGGTCGCAGATACCTATAACGCCGCAGCCCGGCATCTGGGGGATGCGGAGCCGGATTTCATGGCGGCGGTGCGGGATCTGACGGCCTCTGCCTGCGAAAGCCGGAACCGTGTCACGCCGGATGATCCCGGCGTGGTGTACGAAAGCGTGATGTCCGTGTGCCATAAGGCAAGGAGCGGCCGCTTTCCGCTGAACATGACCTACCGGCTGGTGAATTATTTTGACGGCCCCAACGACGGTCTGGTAGCGGTTGACTCCGCCGAATGGGGCAGCCGCTTTACGCTGCTGGAACCGGCAGGCCGCAGGGGGATCTCCCACGGCGACGTCATTGATCTGAACCGGGAGGATATCCCCGGCTTTGACGTGCGGGAATTCTATGTGCAGCTGGCAGCCGGCCTGAAAGACCGGGGATATTAGAGCCTTTTGAAAAACGCCGCTTGGCCGTCACCGAACTTTTTGCAAAAAGGACGCCCTGCCTTACTCTGGCAGGGCGTCCTCCTGTTATATGACGGACTTTCGGCAAATGCGGATCCGCTCTTATTCGTAAATGGGAAACTTGCGGCAGAGAGCGTCCACCTCGCTGCGTACCTGTTCCTTACAGCCATCAAAATCGCGGGCGACCTGTCCCATCCAGCGGGCAATCTGCACCATTTCCGGCTCCTTGAAGCCGCGGGAGGTGACGGCGGGAGTTCCCACCCGGATGCCGCTGGTGACAAAGGGCTTTTCCGGGTCGTTGGGAATAGCGTTTTTGTTGACGGTGATCTGCACCTCGTCCAGCCGGTGTTCAAACTCCTTGCCGGTGATGTGGAAGTTCCGCACATCCACCAGACACAGGTGGTTGTCCGTCCCGCCGGATACCAGGCGGAAGCCCTCTTTTGTCAGTTCCTCTGCCAGAACGGCGGCGTTTTTGACCACCTGTCCGGCGTAGGCCTTGAATTCCGGTTTCAGCGCTTCGCCGAAGCAGACCGCCTTGGCGGCGATGATGTGTTCCAGCGGGCCGCCCTGAGTGCCGGGGAAAACGGCGGAGTTGATCTTCTTGTAAATGGCCTCGTCATTGCAGAGGATCAGGCCGCCGCGGGGGCCGCGGAGGGTCTTATGCGTCGTGGAGGTCACCACGTCGGCATAGGGGATGGGGGAGGGGTGAAGCCCAGCCGCCACCAGTCCGGCGATGTGGGCCATATCCACCATGAGGTATGCGCCTACGGCGTCCGCTACCTCCCGGAATCTGGCAAAGTCGATGATCCGGGGATAGGCGGAGGCACCGGCAATGATGACTTTGGGACGGCACTCTCTGGCGGTTTCCAGCAGGGCGTCGTAGTCGATGGTCTCGTCCTCCCCCAGACCATAGGGCACGACATGGAAATATTTTCCGGAGATATTTACGGGGCTGCCGTGGCTCAGGTGGCCGCCGTGGGCCAGATTCATGCCAAGAATAGTATCGCCGGGCTGCGCCAGAGCGAAGAATGCCGCCAGATTGGCGTTGGCACCGGAATGGGGCTGGACGTTGGCATAGTTGCAGCCGAACAGCTGACAGGCCCGCTGCCGTGCCAGTTCTTCCGTCACGTCCACCGCATAGCAGCCGCCGTAGTAACGGTGGCCGGGATAGCCTTCGGCATACTTGTTGGTCAGGCAGGTGCCCATAGCCAGCATGACCGCGGGACTGACAATATTTTCCGAGGCAATCAGCTCGATATTGCGCTTCTGGCGGGCAAATTCCTCCTGAATCGACGCGCCTACCTCCGGGTCCAGCTGTGAAAGATACTGCATGATATCCTGAATCATCATTTAGAAGCCTCCTTGTAACACGAGATACAACATATTGTATCTCACTTACAGAAAAAACGCAAGAACTATTATCCGAGAGGCGCGGGAATTCCGTCCTCATACAGTCCACGTTCCGTCAGTACCCATGGAACCGGATAATCGTGGGGTTCCACCGGGATCTCCTGCCGGATCAGCTGCTCCCGGCATAGCAGCACCGTGCCGCCCCGGTACTGGGAGAGAAAACGGTCATAATATCCGCCGCCATGTCCCAGCCGCTGCCCCAGATGATTGCAGGTAACGCAGGGCAGCACAGCGAAGTCGATGGCATCCGCCGGAAGGACCGGCGCATCGGCAGGCGGTTCCGGAATTCCAAACGTGCCGGGGGAGAGCTGACGCAGATCTGTGATCTGCCGCAGCTCCATAACGCCGGGGGCCGTACAGAGCGGGACGCAGAGCGTCTTTCCGGAGGACAGAACGTCCGCCAGAATAGACCGGGTGTCAATTTCGTGATCTGTGCCTGCAAAGCAGAACACGGTCTGCGCCTCCTGATATTCCGGCATGGCCAGCAGACGGCGGATGATGGCACGGCTGCTTTTTTCCCTGTATTCCGGGGTCAGCGCCGCTTCCAGACGCCAGACGATGGCGCGTAATTGCTGTTTCTCCTCCTGACGGGTCATGGCAGGGGATCCTCCTCTTTCTCCGGCTGGGCAGCGCCGTAAATAATGGCGCTGCCGCCGTATTTTTTTCGGATGGCGTCCATGGCGGACTCCAGCTTTTCCTGCCGGGCGTTCCGCTGCCCGGCGTTGGGGTCGAACAGGTTGGCCTGCTCATAGGCTTCGTCTGACTGCGACAGGTGGATCGCCGTAACGGTCAGCGCCCGGATGGGGGCAGGCGGCGTCCACAGCTCCTCCGTCAGCGCCATGGCGGCGCTGGTGAGATCCCGGATGAGGTGAGTGGGGGCCGAGAGCTGCTTTTGCCGGGAGCGGTCGTGAAAGGCCGGATCCCGGACTGTTACCTGAATACCGCCTGCGTACAGTCCCTCCCGCCGCAGGCGGGTGGCTACGGAGTCTGCCAGCACGGCAATGCCTGCCTGCACCTGCGTCCGGGTGGTGAGATTTTCCGGGAAGGTGGTGCCGTTGCCCACGGATTTTACCGGCTCAATATCCAGCCGGGAGCGAACCGGCGCGCGATCCAGCCCGTTGGCATATTCGTAGAGCTGCGTCCCCATTTTCCCCATGAGGGTTTCCAGCGTTTCCCGTTTGCAGGCCGCCAGCTGGCCGATGGTTTTTACGCCGTACTGCCTCAGCAGCTTCTGCGCCGCCCCGCCGACGTACAGCAGGTCGCCTACAGGCAGCGGCCACACGATGGATTTCCAGTTTTCCGGGGAGATCACCGTTGTGGCGTCCGGCTTCTTATAGTCGCTGCCCAGCTTGGCAAATACCTTGTTGAAGCTGACCCCTACCGACAGGGTCAGGCCCAACTCCCGCCTGATCCGCGCCCGGATGGTATCCGCCAGCGCCTTGGCATCCCCGCCGAAGAGGTGGAGGGTGTTTGTTACATCCAGCCAGCTCTCATCAATGCCGAACGGCTCCACCAGATCCGTGTATTCGTCGTAAATGGCGTTGACTTTCCGGGAATATTCATGGTACAGCCTGTGATGAGCAGGGAGGAGTACCAGATTGGGACACTTCTTTTTGGCCTGCCAGATGGTTTCGGCGGTTTTGACGCCGAACTGCTTGGCCGGTTCGTTTTTCGCAAGGATGATCCCGTGACGGGAAGCGGGATCTCCGGCCACCGCCGTAGGAACCTCCCGCAGTTCCGGGTGGGAGAGCAGCTCCACGGAGGCGTAGAAGCAGTTCAGGTCACAGTGAAAAATAACGCGGTCCATGTGCGGCCTCCTTTCAAGCGTTGGTATGGAAGAAGCGGTTATCCCGAAAAAGATTCAGTGGGATATGGAAAGTATAGCACATCTGTTCGGAATTGAAAAGAGCAAAGAAAGAGGACAGCGGATTTCCGCTGTCCTCTTTGTGTATGTGCGAGCAAAACTGTAAGCCGGGTTCTGTATCTGACAGTCATCTATCTCGACGCACCGTTGCCGGTACGCTCAAGCCACCCCGGAAGCGGCCGGGCCGGCCTTGGGGCGCGAAGCCCCTGCTTCCATACCGGTGTTGCTCCGGATAGAGTTTACAGCAATGGACTGTTCCCAGCCATTGAGTGCGCTCTTACCGCACTTTTCCACCCTTACCTCGTCATCACAAGCTCAATATCCTTTCGCATCCCCCGTCCTACCCCCGTAACTCCGAAAAGAACCCAGCAAAGCGGTTCTTTTCGGAAGAGGAGGCGCAGCGGAATGAGTGCGCCGTGCCGCGTGCGGCGCGGCAAAGGATATGAAGCTTGCGACGACGAGGCGGTATATCTCTGTTGCACTTTTCCTGAAGTCGCCTTCGGCGGGCGTTACCCGTTATCCTTGCCCTGTGGAGCCCGGACTTTCCTCACGGAAGGGCCTTTCGCCCCTTCCGCGCGACTGTCTGTTTTCCTCGCGGGTCTATTGTACGCAAAACAGCGGGAAAAGTCAATGGGAAGTCGATCAATAAGAGAGGATCAGTCCCTTGTCCATGGCGTAGAAGCTGGTGAGACCCCGGCAGGGCAGAATCTCCACAGCCTTTACCGGCAGACGGTCCAGAATCGCGTTCCGCAGCCGATCGGCACCTTCGGGATTCTGACAGTGGGTGATGATCACATGGCTGCCGGTGCAGTCCTTGGCATCGCTCATGAGCTGGGCGATGGCTCTGGCGGTGTGGGCCTCGCCACGGGCCTTTTTTGCCACGCGGATCGTACCCTCGGCCGTGGCTTCCGCGACAATGCGGATGCCCAGCGTCTGGAGCAGGGTGCCGGCCAGAGGCGGCATCCGTCCGTTATTCACCAGATTGTCAAAATGCTCCAGCGTGAAGCAGAGACGGGTATTCTTCTGACAGACCTGAAGCTCCGCGCACAGATCCTCAAAGGGCAGGCCCTGTTCCGCCAGCTCGGCGGTCTTGCGTAGCAGCAGGATCATAGCGCCGGAGGTGGCACGGGAATCCAGCACAAAGATCTTTTTTTCCGGGTGCTCCGCCAGAACCAGATCTCTCGCGGCCATAGCGGCGTTATAGGAGCCGGAAAGCTGAGAGGAGATGGTCACGCAGACGGTTTCCTCGCCCTGCTCGAAGGCCTCGGCATAGGCGGCGGGGGAGGGACAGGCGGAAGAGGAACGGTGATGGGCCAGCTTGCTCAGCAATGCCGGAATATCCAGCTCCGGCGTATCCAGATAGTCCTGACCGCCGACGTGCAGGCACATGGGCGCTACCGTCAGACGGGCGTAAGGGGAATTGAGTTCCCCGGAGATCAGATCACAGCTGCTGTCGCTGACAAGATTCAACATGATGACACACTCCTACCTCGACCCACAGGATGTTGACAGTGGATCGGCGAAAATAGTTTTCAATACTACATTTCATTGTATCTGCAAAACGGACGCTTGTCAAGTGAAAGAACATCGAAAAAGGTCAAAGGGAGGGAGCGGCCCGGTGAGAAACAGAAAAAAAGATCCCTTACATTGAATTTTTTTGCGGCGTGTGGTATGATAACCGGGCGAAAGCCGCGATGATAGACGGCTTTTATAAAGGAGCGTTTTTATGACCTTTGAAGAATATCTGTCCTCCCTGAAGGGAAAGACGGTAGGTGTGATCGGCGTGGGCGTATCCAACCGTCCCCTGATCGAAAAACTCCTGGAGCGGGGGATCGACGTCACCGCCCGGGATAAAAAAGAGGATCTGGGAGAACTGGGGCAGGCTTTGACGGCTCAGGGCTGCAAGCTGCGGCTAGGGAGCAAATACCTGGCGGACCTCCATGAGGATGTGATCTTCCGTACCCCCGGTCTGCGGCCGGATGTGCCGGAGCTGGCGGCGGCTGTGGCCGGCGGCAGCGTCATCACCTCGGAGATGGAGGCATTCTTTGCAGTCTGCCCCTGTCCCATTCTGGCGGTGACCGGCTCCGACGGCAAGACGACGACCACCACCATTATCTCCAAGCTGCTGGCGGCGGAGGGGAAGATCGTCCATGTGGGCGGCAATATCGGCCATCCGCTGCTGTGCGACACCCCGGAGATCGCACCGGAGGATATGGCGGTGCTGGAGCTCAGTTCCTTCCAGCTGATGACCATGCAAACAAGCCCCCATATCGCAGTGACCACCAATCTGGCGCCTAACCATCTGGATGTCCACAAGGACTATCAGGAGTATGTGGATGCAAAGGCAAACATCTTTACACACCAGAATGCCGGCGATATTGCTGTGTTCAACGCCGACAATGATGACACGGTGCGTCAGGCCGCGAAAGCGGTGGGGGAGGTCCGCTGGTTCTCCCGGAAGCAGCGGGTGGACAACGGCGTATTCTGCGAAAACGGTGTGATCTACGAGGCCGCCAACGGCGCGGTGATGCCCATCATGGAGACAAAGGACGTCCTCCTGCCCGGCGTCCACAATATTGAAAACTACATGGCGGCCTTCGCCGCCGTGCGGGGGATGGTCAGCTATGAGACCATGCGGGAGATCGCGAAAACCTTCGGCGGCGTGGAGCACCGGATCGAGCTGATCCGCACCCGGAAGGGCGTCCGCTGGTACAACGATTCCATCGCGTCCAGCCCCAGCCGTACCATCGCGGGCCTGAATTCCTTCCCAGAGCAGGTGATCCTCATTGCCGGCGGCAAGGATAAGGGCATCAGCTACGCCCCCCTCGGCCCTGTGGTGAACGATCACGTCAAGCTGCTGCTGCTGTGCGGCAAAACGGCGGGGGTGATCCGGGAGGCCGTGGAGCAGGCGGAAAATTATCACGGCTTGGAGATCCTCGACGTAGCGGATTACCACGAGGCGGTGGCCATTGCCGACGCCCGCTCCCAGCCGGGGGATGTGGTGATCCTGTCTCCGGCCAGCACCTCCTTTGACCGCTTTGCCAACTTCATGGAGCGGGGCCAGGTGTTCAAGGCTATTGTCAACGAACTGAAATAATGAATAAGCCCTTCCGCATAAGCTGATAAGAGCCGAAAGCGGAGGAGGTGGGGCTGTGGGTCCCGGATTTTTCTACTATCACCGGGGGCCGGATGGCCCCCAGATCCGGCGGGCGCTGCTGCTGTTGGCCATATCCGGGCTGTTGGCATTTACCCTGTACGCGGGAGCACAGATGCGGCCTCTGCTGGGGAGCCTTGCCACCACGCGGGTATCCAACGCCGTGAACCGCATCGTCTATCAGGCGGTGAACGAGGCCATCGACAGCGGCCAGATCGCCTACGAGCAGTTAGTCAGCTACGAAAAGGACAACGAGGGCCGCATCACCATGGTCCGCAGCAACATGGCGGCCTTTAACCGGCTGCAATCCCAGATCTTAGATCTGATTCTGGGCCGGATCGATCAGGTTTCCGCAAGGGAATTGTCCATCCCGGTGGGCAGTCTGACCGGCTCACCCCTGCTGGCGGGCCGGGGACCTCGGATCTCCGTGCGGATGGAGTCGGTGGGGTCCTCGTCGGCCCGGTTTGAAAACCAGTTCGAGTCCGCCGGGATCAACCAGACCAAGCACCGGATCGTTCTGCGGATCGACGTGTACGTCAGCATCCTTCTGCCGGGATATTCCACCGTGACCCAGGTGACCAACGAGATCACCGTGGCGGAGACGGTGATCGTGGGGGCCGTACCGGATACCTACACCTATTTTGCAACGGACCCGGAGGCGTCTACCAGCGACGCCAAGGACTACATACTCAACAAAGACTAAGGAGGACGCTCCATGGAATTTCGCACGGAGTTTGCCGATTATAAGGATGAACTGGCCTTCCTGCGGGCCTATCTGACGGAGCAGGGGTATCTTTACTATGTGCTGGATGCGCCGGTGATCCCGGACTATGAATACGACCGGCTGAACCGCCGTCTGGAAGAACTGGAGGCAGAGCATCCGGAGGAGATCACCCCGGATTCCCCCACCCAGCGGGTGGGGGGCAAGATCCTGGATTCCTTCCAGCCCTACACCCATGAGGTGCCCCTGGAGAGCTTGCAGGACGTGTTCAGCGACGATGAAGTGGCCGCCTTCTGCGAAAAGATGGAGGAGGCCCTGGGCCCCATGGCGGAATACTCCGTGGAGCCCAAGGTGGACGGACTATCCGTGGCCCTGGAATACCGGGACGGTGTGTTTGTCCGTGGCGCTACCCGGGGCGATGGCCGGGTGGGCGAGGATGTGACGGAGAATCTCCGGACTATCCGCTCTATTCCCATGACGCTGCCGGAAAAGCTGCCCCGGCTTATTGTCCGGGGCGAGGTGTATATGGCCCGCTCTGTGTTTGAGACCATCAACGCCAAACGGGAGCTGGAGGGAAAGCCCCTGATGGCCAATCCCCGAAACGCCGCCGCCGGGTCTTTGCGGCAGCTGGATTCCAAGATCTGCGCCCAGCGGCAGCTGGACATCGCCGTGTTCAATTTGCAGTTGGCGGAGGGCCGGGAATTCACCTCCCACGCGGAGACCCTTGA